>JAEEGK010026570.1_pt1 | contig 11769 bp, 4 predicted proteins | sample 8958771 | NCBI WGS metagenome assembly JAEEGK01 (sample SAMN16246547, study PRJNA631951) | gut metagenome | biome: gut microbiome; feature: rumen; material: SC-attached | host: Bos | place: Iran: Karaj | collected 2018-10 | reverse complement strand
AAAAAAAAAAAAAAAAAAAAAAATAAAATAAGACAAAATTTTAATTACTTATAAAATAAAAAAAAGCCAAAAGACTATTTTTTAAATTAAACATTTATCAAAATAAAAAAATATATAAAAAATTAATTGAAAAAAATCTCCATTTAAATCATCATTTAACTATATTATAATCAATTAAATAATCCTTAGACCAATCTAGTATATTTTTATCATTTTCATTTCCATTTTCTTGAATTTTTTCACAAATATTTTTAACAATATCTCTATTAACATTAATTTTAACAATATCAGGATAAGAAATTAATAAATCAGTAATTAATCCAAGTGATTGAGAACAAATTTCCATATTAGGTAAATACTTATCTAAACAAATAGTACAAATAAATTTAATAATACCTGAAACATAAATTTCAAATTCATTTTTTTTTTGATAAAATTCTAAGTAATGAAAAAGAACAGTGAAAAACTCTAAAATTCTTTCTCTTAAACTGATAAAATAATTTAAATTATCAATATCTTCATTTTTATTAGGTTCAATCATTGCAATATTAATAGCAGGTAAAATTAATTCCATTATTTTTCTATATTCATTATATACTTCTCCACTTTCTAAACCAAAAATATCAGTAAGAGCATAAAAAGAATAAATTTTTAAATTTTTATCAGAATTACAATCTGTTAAAATATTATAAATATAAGGTAAAATTTTTTTTATATTATTAATATATTTAACATTTAAAGATCTTATTAATTCTGAAAAAGAAGAAATTCCTTGTTTACATAATGAATAACATTCAATATCGCTTAAAGCTTGAATAATATATTTACTACTTTGATCCATTAAATTAATATAATCTTCAGAATTTGAATTTGCTAAAGAAGACATTGCCATTAATCCTTCTTCATAAATACAATTTCTTTGATTAAAAGTTTCTATAATTAAATTATATGTTAAAGTTAATTGTTCATTATTCATTTGTATTTTTTCTCCTGAACATGATGATGATATTATTGTACATATATATGATTGATATTGTAATTGTTCTTCTTTTGAAGTAAAATTATTTTCATTTAATGAATTATGAAGTAAATTATATATTTCAGAAAAAAATGAATTTATTATATTCTTACATTCTTTATCTGAATGTTCTAATATAGTTCCTATTACAAAAAATGAAGATAATGCTATATTTGAATCAGGATTATATGCTTTTCTTATGTATGCTAATTTTATTAATTTTTCTAATAAATTTTTACAATGTTTAAAAAGAAATTTCGCATTTTTTAGTTTTCTAATTAAATTATTTAAACAATCTAATAATAATGTTATTAATTTCCTATTAGTAATTCTATATTCAATAACAAACATAATATTATTAATCATATCATCGAATAATTTTTCATCTTCAAATAAAAAATTTTTAATATCAGTTATAATTACTAAACATTTACTCATAGTAATAGCAACAATATTATTTAATTGAGGATTTTTTAATTCTTCAAACATTTTATTCATAGAACTAATAATAATTTCTTTATCTAAAAAGGGATTTTTTAATATACCATTAAATGCAATATATGCAGAATCTTTTAATAAATAATTATCATTATTTAATAAAGTTCCAATATAATTTAACATTTGATTACAAAAATTAATATTTTTTAGTTCTGATAAAGAAGAAATTAAAACTGAAACTGCTTTTATAGGAGTCCATTCATCATTATATAAATCTTCTTCTTCTTTTTTTCTATTTGATAATATATAACAAATATATTGAAATAAAGTATCTTGATATTTACTTGATATTTCATTTGTATTATAATTAATTTCAAAATCAGTTAAACTACACCAAAATTCAAAAGCTTGATTTACTAATTCTATTTCTTTCATTTTCATATATTGAAAAGTTATATTTGCAATTTGATTAAATTCATCACACACATTTCTTATATATAATCTTATTATTTCTATTAAACATTGTAATAAAATTACTTTTATTTCTATTGTCAAATTATAATTATTATTTATATTTAAAAAACCTGTGATTTTATCAATAATATATTTTCTTTCTTTTTCTTGTTCGAAATTATTTTTAGCAAAGGGTAAAATATAGTAAAAAGCTTTAATACTTTGATGAAAAACAATTAAATTATTTAAATCAAAATTTTCAAAAATGGCGCTTAAAAAAGTATTAATATGACATTGTTTTAATTCATTATAATCTAAATCAATGATAATATGATAAATAGTATTTAAAGAAGCTAATCTATAATTAATATTATTGTTTCTGGAAGTATTATTTAAAATATCAATAATTTCATTCCATCTATTTTTAGGAAGTTCATATTTACAAATAGAAGAAATTGCAATTGAAGTTGAATTTCTTATTTCTGGAATTGAAGAAGCTAAACAAGCTAAAATTTTCTGTTTAATCATTAATTTATTTTCTTCTGGAAAAAGTTCCCATTGTTTTAAGTAATTTTCATTTTTAAATATATATCTAATATAGGTCGCACAAAATTGACGAATTTCTTTCTTTCCATTATCATCTGTCATTATATTTGTACATTCTGTTAATGATTCATATAAATTTATATTTGATTTTTCCTGAATTTCAGATTCTCCTTCTATACGAATTGTATTATTTGGAGATAAACATTTTTGAATTATTTCAATGAAAGAAGACATTTTTTTAAATTTAATTTTTTGGTTTTTTATTTTAAATTTTATATTTTTTTAAAGGAATAAAAAATAATAACTAATTAATTTATATAATATAAAAAAACGAATTAAATATAAATTTCTAAAAATTAAAAAATATATTTTTTAACTAATGTCAGAAATAGATTTAACATTAAATTTAGATGATAATGACTTAAAAAATCTTCCTCATGGGAAACTTGATGTAAAAAAAAAATAACCTTATATAAAATTTATAGTCAGAAGAGGAGAGAAAAGAAGAAAATGAAGAAAAAGAAAAAATGCTCAAAGAAAAAGAAAAAAAAAATGAAAATTCAGAAATAAGAAAAGATTTAAACATAGAAACAAAAATATCAGAAGATATAATACCTTTATATTTAAAAATATTTTATGGATTACCATCATTTTCAAAAATGGCATCATTATTAATATTAAATGTAAATGCGTTAATATTTTATGAACAAAAAGGAGCATCATTATTATTAATATCATTTGTTACAGCTTTAACAAGATGTATTGAATTATTTTTAAAACCAATAATAGCATTTGGAAGTGACAATTCAAATTTTAAATTAGGAAGAAGAAAACCATTTATGTTATTTGCATGTTGTTTTTTTTGTATATTTTTAGTATGTATATTTACACCAACAAATAATCATATTAATTTATATTTTGGTGTTTCATATATATTATTTTTCATTTTTGAAACTATTGCTTCTGTTCCTTATTATGGTTTAGGACCTGAATTAAGTACTTCTTCACAAGAAAGAGAAAAATTATATTTATTTGTTTATTTCTTTAATTATCTTGGTGTTATTGTCACTTCTATTTCTCCCATTGTTATTAAGAAATTTATTAAAAATTGTGATTGTGATATTTTATGTAAATATTTAAAAAAAAATGAAGAAATTATTCAATGCTTTAATGACTGTGATTCTAAATGTGATATATTAAAAAGTGAAAAAGGATTATTATATACATGTATGTTTATAGGATTTATATTTGTAATAAGTATAGTAATATTATCAAGTTTAGTAAAAGAAAAAAAAAATATTAGAAATAAACAAGAACCATCATATATAATACCAACATTATATAGATTATATTATAATAAACCATTTATATATTTAATGGTACCATATATTTTTGATATAACAATAACTCAAATATTTGCAACAGTACTTCCATTTTATATCACATATATAATTAATCCTAGAAAAGCTTGTGAAATAAAAGGAAAAAAATTATCTTCTCCTTCATGTGATCCTGCAAATTGGATAGGAATAACAATGGGAACTTTATTTATATGTTCAATCTTTTTTCTATTTATATGGCATATGTTATCAAATAAATTCGGAAGGAAAAATTGTTGGAGAGGATATTCAATAATATGTGTTATTTGTTTTTCTTTAATATTAATTCCTGGTCAAGGCAATAATTTTCTTTTAATTTTAATTGGTGCTATTATTGCTTTTCCTGCTTCAGGAAGTTATTTAAATGATGCTATTTTAAGTGATTGTATTGATTATGATGAATTTATGACTATGAAAAGAAATGAAAGTATTTATTCTGTTTTTCAAGTTTTTATCCCTAAATTAGTCGCTATAACTGCTCAAAGTTTTCCTCTTGCCATTATGTCATGTAAATTTTATTTTTTTATTACTTTCTTTCTTTTTTATTTTTTACCTTTTTATTTTATTTTTTTTTTGATTCTTTTTTTCACTTTTTTTAGTCTTGAAATTTGTACCTAGTAAAAATGGAATTAGTTTTGAACAGCCAAAAAGTGTTTTGGAATTTATTAAATATGTAATTTTTTATTTTTTTATTCGGGGTTTTATTTATTTTTTTAGTATTTTATTGGATTTCCTGTTGTTTTGTCTTTGATTAGTTTTTATTTAAAATCAAAATATCCAATTAATGAAAGTAAAATGGATTTATTATCAAAGAAAATAATATCTCAGAATAATTACTTAAAAAAAAATGGAGATAAAATTGTTTATTATTCAGTATTAAATCCAATATTTAATACAAAGCAAATTCAAATTATTCCTAAAACTGAAATTCAAATAAACACAGAATTATTAGCTTTACATTTTTATGATGAAAAATATTTAAAATTTATTTCAGAAGGAGATTTAAATTCTGTTTATCAATCTAAAGTTTGTAATATTATTATTTGGTTTATTGTTTCTGCTATTTGTGTTATCGTTTCTGCAATTACTTTTAAATTTTTAGAAAATCAAAATTTAAATATTTTTCCCTTATTTGCTTTAATACTTTTCTCTGTTGCTCTTTGTGCTATTCTATTAATTTTTATTCAAATTCAAGTACTTGAAGAATTTATTAACGGAAATCTTAATTATGATAAAGTTTTTGCTAAATTATATTTACATAAATTGCTTTTGTCAAGAAATGAAAATAAAAATGAAATTGGATTAAAAGAAGAATTGGAGCAATTAATTGAAGAGTGTAAAGGTAAACAAAAAGTTAATTAAAAATTTTTTTTTATTGTTTTAAATAATTTTTTTAATATTTAAAAATAAATGATGAATGTATTAAAAATATATAATTAATGTTTAATAAAATGAAATTGAACATCAGTTGAATATATTAAATTATAGAATATTGAAAAAAAAATAAATTTTAATTTTTTATAATGCACTATTGATAACTAATTTGTTTATTTTTAATTGGATTTCATTTATTGTCTTTGGAAAATTTAATTGAAATATTTTTCAATATTTTTTTTTAATATATTTTCTTTTATATTTTTATTAAAAAAATTCTGATATGTATAAAAAAAAAATATTTTAAAAAATTATTAAAACAAATGAATCATAATGATAAAACCTTTGTAAAATTGATATTAAACATTAGAATACATTTACCATCATCAAAAGCTTTTTATTATTTATATTTCACATTAAAATATTTTAGTTTAATTCTTGCAACTCAAAATTTAAGAGGATTTGAATCAAAAAAATATAAAATTACTTCAGTTTATTCAATATTATCTAAACTCTTATTATTTGATTCTTCCTTTAGTATAATATCAAATTATTATCAATATATTTGTTTAGTTTTATTAGTATTTTTAGTTAGTTTTTGTCTATATTTTTTTTATATATTTATTAAATTAAAAAAAGTAAATAAAAGAGAAATAAAAGAAGATAAAATTCAATTAAATAAATTTCTGGGTCAAGGAAAGTATGTAAAAGAAGAATTAAAATTATTTACATATATATTAATTATAATATCTTCAATAAATCAATTTTTAGAAGAATATCTTTTTTTTGGAATAGTAATTAAATTTATTGATGAAAATAATATAAATACAACTGATTCTCATATTTCAAGATTTATATCCACTCAAATAATAATTAATAAAACAATAATAATGGTTTTTAACATAATATCATTTTTAATTTGTATTTTAATAGATTTTTTTATATTGTATTTAAATGATACTAAAGGATTTTTAAGTAACAATGCAATAGATATAAATTCAAATAAACCAATTAAAATAATTTCATTAATATTAACTTTATATCAACCAGCATTAGGATTTACATATTTATATGAAGGAGATAAAAATAATATATATAGATTAATAATATGTATTTCTGCAGTTTTTTTTTGTTCAATTTATTTATTATTATCAATAAGAAGATTTAATTTTTATTTTGATTCACAAATTCCTTTATTTATTCTTTTTATTATTTGCTTTTCTTGGTGTGGAGGAATTTTTGAAATTATTATGTATAATTATAATAAAGGAGAAAATTATATGAATCAAAAATATTATCTTATTAAATTTTTTGTAAGTGCTATTATTTCTAATCTTCTTTTCTTCTTTATTACTATATTTAATATTAGATTTTTTTCCATGAAATTATCTTTAAATTTATTTAAAGTTGAAGAAAAAAATAGATATCCTTCTGAAATTTATTTATTTTTTAAATTATTTTATTCTTACAGAAAAGATCCTAGTAATATTGGATTGTATAAAATGATATACTTTCATAAAGAAAAATGTCAATTAAAAGAATGCTTTTGTAATTTAATTGAAAAAAATTTAAATTTAAAACAATTTCAAAATACTTTAAAAATAGAACAATATGCAATTATAGGAGAACAAGAAATTGTTAATAGAATTCATTATTTATTTAAAATGAAAAGACTTAATAAAGAACTTGAAAATTATATTATACTTCATTGTCAATATATTTTTTCAATTAGAAATAGAGAATATTATGCTTTATATTTATGTTCAATGTATTTAAATTGTAATTTAAAATTAAGTAATTCAACAAAATATTTTTTATATGAAATTAAAAAAGAAATTTTATTTAGAATTCAATCAGAAACAAGTGTAACAAAAGGAGATTTTTTTATTCCAAATTCAGAAAATATAGAAAAAAATTTATATCATCGAATAAAAGATATGAAGAAATTTGTGAGATTTGCAATGTTTTCAGATGTAATAAAGTATTTAATAAAAGAAAGTTTTATACATTTAGAGAATGTATTATCATTTAGAAAAATAATAAATAAAAGTAAAATAGGCAAAATGAATCAAAAGTCATTTCATAATTTTTTAAAAATGTGTCATAAAATAAAAATAAATGATGAATATATAAAAACAACAATATTAAATTATACTAAAACAAGAGATCAAGATGATAGAATAAAAAATAATGAAATAAATTATATTATATCAAATTATTATCATTTAATTCATAAACATATTCCAGAATCAATATCAAATAAACTTAACTTAAAAATAAATTATTTTACATTAATAAAAAATCTTACACAAGATTTCACAGAATTTGATTTAGATTATCCTTTAATTCTTTCACAAAATAAATCAGATAATTTTTTTCTTATTTATTGTAATGATTATCTTTGTAATTATTTAAATTATTCTCAAGATGAAATTAAAAATAAAGATTTTCAAGATTTTATTCCTTATGATATTAGAAAAGAACATTTAACTTTTTTAAAACAGTTTTCAATTATTCAAAATGGAAAATTTAATTCTTCAAATACTTTTATTTTAAGTAAAGAAGGTTGTTTAATTAATATTTCTTTACATAGTAAAATTTTACCTACTCTTTATTCTTTTGTTTATATTATTAATGATATTAAAATAATAGAAAATAAAGATAAATCTTCTATTACTTATTGTATTTTTTTAGATAAAAATGGTTATTTTTTAAATTTGTGTAAATGTTTTGAGCAAAATTTTTTTTTTGATATTAAAAGAATTAAACAATTAAATATTAAATTTCATGAATTTTTTGGTATTGCTCCTTTAGAACAAAAATCAGAAAATGAAAAAAAAAAAAAATCTATTTATTTTGATAATAAAGCTCATTCTATTTTTTTAACAGTACCAAATGATAAAATATTTAAATTAAGGAAAATAAAAGATAAAATAAAATTATATCAAAATAAGAAATATCACTTTTCAAATTTTATTTTAAAAAATAATGTTTTTGCAGGAATAAATAATATTAATATTATATTAGATGAAAAAGGATTAGATAATGAATGGTATAATAGAACAAAATGTTTAATTGAAAGATTTAATTTTTCTAAGCAATCAAAAGATTTAAAATCTAGTTTTTCAAAAAGACAAATTAAAAAAAAAGAAATATCAAGAATTACAAATGATAATGATATAATATTTTTTTTAGATTATTATTTAAAGAAAATAGGCGATAAAAGTTATTATATTGTTAAAATGATAGAAAAAGTAAATACAATTAAATTAAAAGAATCAACAAAGACATTATATAATATTATAACAAAATCAAAGAAAAAATTAGTTCATTTAAATACAGTTCAATCTCAATCTAAAAGATCAGATAATTCTTATCAACCTTTGATTAGATCTAATTCAAATTCTTTAAATCAAAGTCCAATTGAAACTTTAAAAAGAGGTAATTTAATAAAGAATCTTGATGTTAATAATAGTAATCATAATATAAGTAATACTAATATAAATATTAACATGAATAATTTGAATACTAATATTAATAATAGTATTAATAATAATAATAGTATTAATGAGATTGCAAATAGTAGTATTAGTCTAAGTTTCAATAATAGTTTATTTAATTCTAAATTAGGTTTGATTGATGACTCAAAAAGAGGTTTATCTGGAATTAATTTAATTCAAAATTTAGCTAATCAAGAAATTAAAAAAACTAATCCTTTAAGTAATTCTATAAATAGTTTCTTTTCTAAAAAAAAACCACATAATCCAAATTATTTTTTGTTAAGAAAATCTAGGTTACAAAGACAATTTGTTTCAAATTATCATTTTTTCTTATCAATTGCTTTTGGAGTTGTTTTTGTATTAAGCTTAATATTAATGATATTGAAGAATAAAAAAATGAGTGAACATAAAAATTTATTTAAATTTAATGTATATATAGAAATATTAAAAACAGATGCATATTTATCATCACTTAATTCATTAACATTATGTTTTCAAACATCTTTTAAAACTATTTCAATAAACACAACTAATTTTATTTATCCCAAATTATTAAGTTTAAATGATGATTTATCACAATTTTATACATATTTAGATAAAATAAAAGGAAATAATAAACTTTCAATTTTATATGATTCATTATATTCAGATTATATATTTACAATAATAGAAAAAAATTGGGATATTGCAGAAAGAAATTCAACAATTTTAGAAGAAATAAATTTAATATTATATTACTTATATCAAATATATAATGAAGCAGAAAATATTAAATGTGATTATATGATATTCTATAATAAAACATTTAAAAATTATAATAAAGATAATTTTCCTCCTTCTCATTTAGAAAGTTTTTCTTTATACGGAATGTTGAATACTTTACAAAATTATAAAAATATTTTTGAAACTATTACTAATAATTCTACTCAAATTCTTATTAATTATTATAAAAGTAATTTCGAATTTGTTTGCATTTATGGTTTTTTTATTTTAATATTTACAATTTTTTGTTATTTAATTATTTTTTCTAAATTAAGTATTGATAAAAGTGATATTAAAAAATTATTAATTTATATCTTTGATATAGGAGAAAATAATATTAATCAACTTTTATTTGAAAATAGAGTTTATCATTTAAGATTATTATGTGAAAATTTCATTGAAATAAATATTACAAAATATGAAATTATTAAAAATAAAAATCCACATTCAGATACTAAAATATCTAAAAATTCAAAAAAAACTAAAAAATCAAAAATATCTTCAAAACATAAAACAAATGAAACAGAAGAAAAAAATAATCAAGACCCAGAAGAAATAAAGAAAAATATATTTTTACCTAAATCAGTATTTTTTTCATATATAATATTATCATTATCATTAATATCAATTTCAATAATAATAGGAATTAATATAATATATGGAAATTTAAATAAAAATACTTTTATTTTTTCTGTAATAATGGCAATGAACTTTTTAGAAAGAATACCAAAAGGATGTGAAATATCATATTATATAGGAAGTTCAATAACATTAGTTGATTCTTCATATGTAGGAACATATGATGATTACAATGAAAATAATTTAATTGATGAATATTTAAATTATTATCATATTCCTTATGAATATAATGATAATAGTTTTCTTTCAATAATGAAAGAATCTTATTATCCTATTTTATATATTGAAGGAAAAATGGTTGAAAATAATATAAAGAAATTTTTAGGAAAAAAAACTAATATTTTAGAATTAACTAAATATTGGGAAAATCAATTTAATTTAATTGATAATTTTTGTTTTGCAGCTTCTTTAGGTTCTTCATATATAATTTTATCTGATTTTCAAACTCCAATGTCATTTTTTTCTATGATTGATACTAAAGTTCAAACTTGTTATATTTATAATTCAGGAAGTTCAAAATATGGAATTGAAACTGAAATTAAATATATTTATCAAGAATTAACTAATTTATATTTTGATTTTATTCAATCTAATAATAAATTTTCTGATTCTTATCATTTTTTAACTGGAGAAGATTTAGTTAGAAGTTTCTTAGATTTTGATTATGTTTTTGAATATACTTTTAAAACTTATTCTTATTCTGTTATGCAAGACATTGGAAAATTATATGAAAGAACTAATTTATATGAAAATATTTTATGTATTAGTTTATTGGTTATTTTGGTTTTTGTTGTTATTTATGTTTTTTTTTGGAATGATAGAGGAAATAATAAATATAAAACTCTTTTAAAGTTTATTACAAAACTGTATTAATTTTGAAAAAATAAAGATTTAAATTATTGTTATTATTATAAGATAATATAGTATATATTATTTAAAAAATTTGGAATAAATATCTTTTAGAATAATTAATTTTAAATATTTTAATATTAATGTAATTGATAATATAAATAAAAATTTTTATATTTCAATAAAAAATAAATTAAAATATAATAAACCCAATATAAAATAATAATAATAAAATGATCAAACCATCTTAAATAAAAATTAAAAAAATAAAAGTAAAATTCAATATATTTTTCCCTTATTATACTTTATTAAATTAATAAAGAAACTAGAAATGAATCTAAGGGAATTTAAACTTTATAAAAAAAAAATTTAATTTATCATCTCATAGTGAGTCATATTAGAGAAACTGTTGAGTATTATTTTAATAAAGAAGGTAAATTTTTTTTTAGCTTGGAATTTTCAAAAAAGTATTTTTTAAATGTGAATTTTATATATTATTTTTAAATTTAAAGAAGCTTCTCAATTATGTTTTTTTTTATTTTTAAATAAATAAATAATTTCAATTTTATTTTCAAATTAAGGACTTTATATAAAATTTAGGTTCTTTGGTTTTATAATTAAGATAAATCGTCATTTTTTTTGTAAAAATTTTAATGAAATTAATTGGAGTGATAATTCAATTAACCTTCTTTATACCTATAATTTTTTCATTTAAATGTGGATTTAATTCTTTACCTCGTCCTAAAATTCAATCAATTTTACCAATTAACAATACTTCAAATCAGAATTTAAGAACTTTATCTTCTTATCA
>JAEEGK010026569.1_pt1 | contig 11769 bp, 4 predicted proteins | sample 8958771 | NCBI WGS metagenome assembly JAEEGK01 (sample SAMN16246547, study PRJNA631951) | gut metagenome | biome: gut microbiome; feature: rumen; material: SC-attached | host: Bos | place: Iran: Karaj | collected 2018-10 | reverse complement strand
GTTGGAAGAGCGCATGCGCCTTCTGCAAAAGGAAATGCATACTACGAAACGGCTCATTCGGAAAAAAGGCGAATAGCGCGTTCATGGAGGGGCGAAAAAGGAGTTTTTTTGATGAAGAATGTTCCGAAGCGGAAAATGCAATTCGCCACGTTCAAATATGTCCGCTTTACGCCATATCGCAGATATAGTAGAATAAACTATTACCCCCTCAAATTCGAGGAGGTTTTGATTATTTCACCAGGATTCTTGCGGTACGGACGCTGCGGGCGCTTTCGATGCGTACTACGTAGTTGCCCCCCGTCAGGTGAGCGAGGCTGATGCTCTTGAAAGAGGCTTCCGTTTCGGCGAAAGATTCTACCAGATGGCCCATCATGTCGAACACTTGTACGCGGAGCATGGCAGAATTCGGCATGGCAACGGTCAGCACATTGTTCGCATAGCCAAACTTCACGCCGCTCGTCGCCACAGTCGCAATCCCGGTAGTCTGTTCGCTCGAAGAAGATTCTTCGATGTTGCTGCTGGAGCTAGACGACGATTCAATCACAACATCAATCGTCGCCTTGGCGCTCGCAGCATTGTTATTGGCGCCGGTGACAGTAAGCTCAATTTCATACGGACCCTTAGCACTTTCTTCAACCAGCCCTGTAATAGTCACCGTATTACCATCTTTTTTAAGCCCGTAACTGCCCGGGAAATTCGTAAGCTGAGGGTTAGAGCCATTTTCAATCTTGAAAACAATCGGCTTGATAGAATCGCCGGGAGACAGCGTCTGCGATTCATTTTGAACGACGGTAACCTTTGTCTCTACAAACTCGCGAGTCACTTCAACGTTTGCAAAGGCGGTATCATTGTTGTTTTCGCCTATTGCAATAATTCTTATCGTGTATAACCCACCCTTCGAATTTTCATCGACAGTTCCACTGCACGTGAGCTTATTTCCTTCTACACTATACGCAAAGGATCCTTTTAACGATCCTTCGAACTTAAATGAAGATAAACTTTCATCGACACGAACATTTGCAAACTCGAACACAACCGGTTCAATCTCATTGCCCGCCAAGACCTCCTGACTTGTATTATCACTAAAAAGTTTTATTGATGTGCGAGCCTGGCCACCTACCACGGCAATCGTTCCTGACACGCTCTTTTCATCATCTTTTTCGTTCCAAACAGTGACTTTGTATTCATAATCACGGGACATCACATTGCTATTTACAGTACCGGTAATCATGATTTTTTGTTTTTTGCTATCAAGAGTCTTTGTAAGTCCAGGCGGGAGCTCACTCACGCTATAACGAGTTATTCCCTCGTAATCGAAAACGATAGGTGTAACAGCCTTACCCGCAGTGACTTCCTGATTCACGTCACCGCTACTTTCATTCCATTTTAAAGACAACGTTTTTTCTTTTTCCAGTACAGTGAATTCGAACTCCGTCTTGGCGAATTTGCCTTCATTGTCCCGGACGACGATAAAAGCATTGTACGTACCAGCGGGAATATCATCTCTCATCTCTCCCGCAATTTCACATCTAGAGCCCACCCACCTTTTCGACAATCCAAAATTTTCCAAAAAGTTCGTCGATAAATATTCTGGTACAGCATCTTCGCCAAGGCCAGTATTTTCATATAGAATCGTAACCGGCTTAATTTCATCGCCAGCATACACGGTCTGGGAAAGTTCCCCTGACAGAACCTGTTGCGTAATCTTTTGTGAAGCCACATATTCTTCGGCAAAAGCGGTTGCAGCAAAGAACAAGACTATTGCCAACGAAACCAGTTTTTTCACAATTTTCTCCTCTTTCTTGTGACACGAATCTACTATTAAAAAATAGAAACTTTGAGGAGACTTGTGAACTTGTATTTATTCTGCCGTGAACCCTTCCAAGTCAATAGTTTTAAGAAAAAAATTTCTTAAAGGCCGTTTTTTACAAAAAAAAGCCACCCGAGGTGTTTCCCGGGTGGCTTTTATGCAAGGAGTGAATTCTATTTGAGCTGCACGCGGAGCGCCTTGGCGCCAGAACCGCGTACTATGTAGATACCCTGAGCAAAGCCGGCTGCCTTGAGCGTTTCGGTGAGGGCGAGGCCTGCACGCGGTTCTACGCTACCCATAAAGCGGCCGTTTGCGTTGAACACCTTCAGGGAGCGATCCGTATTCGGCAAGAAGTTCATGCTATAGGTCGGCACGTTGCGAATGCCGCTGGTACCAAGTTCATCTTTAGTGAGTGCGAACTGGATCCAGTCCAGATTCACGTAGCTACCGGTGAACTGCACGCGAAGCACATGGTCGCCCTTTTCGATTTCGCTAGTTTCGCCGTCCATGAGCGTATAGGTGTTCCAGTCTTCGGTCTGCGGCACCGCAACGGTATCGGTCACGGCCTTACCGTCGATAAACAGGCGAATGCTACCGCCTTCAAGGCCATCTGCCACGCTGGCGCGGAATACGAACTTGCTTGCAGTCACGACGTTCACGCTGTATTCGAGCCATTCGCCTGCCTGGGTGTAGCCGATAGCGTATCCCTTGCTCGCGTCAGCAGAATCCACCTGCACAATGTCGACACCGTCTTCGCGGTAGGCGCCACCTTCGTTCACAAAGTCCTTGTCGCTATACGATACGCTCTGGCCGCCCATATCGTAGTCTTCGAGTTGCACAAAGCCCGGAATGCTAAAGATTGCCTTGTAAGGTTCCTGGGTCACAGCGCCGTTAAAGTCTGCCAACGGGATTTCCTTGATGTCGCGGATGTAACGGAAGGACTTTTCGATACCGGCGTTGTTCACGACGTCATCGCTGTAATAGTTGTTGGACTGTTGCAGATTATTCTGACCGGCCTGATTCTGGCCCACGCCTGCAGGGGAATTCTTGAACACGTTTTCTTTCACGGTAAAGCCGCTGGAGCCTTCGTCCAGGTAAATGGGCACGTTCCAGTAGTCGGCCCACTTGGATGTTCCGTTATCGTGGATATAGTTGTGCTGGATTTCGCTGCCGGTACCCTGGTTACTCAAGGTATAAATCGGACCGGAGTCGCAAAGCAAGCGGGCAATGTGGTGAATTTCGTTCCAGTTCACATGGTTATTGGTCATGGCTGTCTGATTCTTTGTCCAGCCAAAGCCAATGGAAATACCGGAGTAGTAAGTGTAAGAGACTTCGTTATGTTCAATTACCACGTAGCGCGGGTAGCCTGCGCCAATACCCACGGCACCTTGATGTTCGTTCGTCACGTTGGTGACCAAATTGTTCTTGACCGTGTCGCGGGTGCTGATTTCGTCCTTGTCGCTGGGATTATAGGCGATATGGATTTCAGTCGTAGAATCCTGATAGAACTTGCCCAGCATAATGCCCGCAGCGCCGATTTCGAAGAAGGCGTTGCCCTGGATCATGTCATCGTTAGTGCCAGAGACTAAATCGAGGCCCGTAGCAGCAATTTGGGAGAACACGTTACCCTGCACCAAGAAGTGGTGCGCATTTTCGACGCGGAAAGCCGCATCGGGGCGCCATAGCAAATACTTGTTGCTGTTCAGCTTTTCCCAGTTGCCGCGGCTAGGATCCGGAAGCACGTCTACATTGAAGTTCGCCGCCTGCAAATCCAAAAAGCCTTCTTCGCTCGGGCGTGTATAGTTTGAATGAGCAAAGATGAGGCCTTCGAAGCTCATGTAGCCCACTTTGTTCTTGGTGTCTTTACCCAAAACGCTGAACAAAGTATTGAGGCGGGGTGCAACCACGTGGGCAGTCGCCATGCTTTCGCCTTCACGGGGCTTGTAGTAAAGCGTTTGATTCTTTTCGTCCAGGTACCATTCACCCGGGGCGTCAATCAAGTCGTAGGAGTTTTCCAGATAGAAAACCTGTTGCTTGGGCGGATTGCTCGAGAAAGCGGTGCCGAGCATGGGGTATGCGCGGTGGAACAGCTTGGTGCGTTCAGGGTCCTTGGGAATGAGTTTTGCCGTACCGCCGTTCACCTGGGCCTTTTCCAGGCGCAAGATGTTTTCGGACCAAGCAATCATCAAGTGGATTTCGACATCTTCGATGTTCTTGATATTCTTGACGTAGTCGGCAGAGACATCGAAGGCGCGGCCCGAAGAGTCTACCTTCGTGAGGCGCACAAAGTCATGGTCGAAACCGCCGTTGCCCTTTTCGTTTGCGGCAATCACGTTGGGGAAACACGCACGAACCGCCTTGCGGTTGTTCACGTAAAGCTGGCGGAAACGGCCATCGACGCCTTCGGCTTTCCAGATGTTGTTCGCCTCGTCGTGAATGGTCCAGCCGGTAATCTGCATGCCGCCGGTAATGAGCGGCTTTTCGCCATCGGCGGCCTTATAGCGCACGTAGTGGCCGTCTTTACCGCCGTCGGCTTCGGTGAAGTTGACTGTAGACGGAAGTACATAGGTGCCTTCGCGAAGAATGACTTCGATGTCGCCTGTCATGGAGCCGTTAATAGCGCGCACAGCTTTTTGTGCCTGCGTAATCGTCTTGAACGGAGCATCTTTTGTACCCGCGGCAGCATCATTGCCAGAGGGGGAAACATAGAACGTCGCCTGAGTGGCGGCAGCGGCGGCACCTGCAAAAGCGAGCGTACAGCCAAACACCAAAGAAAGAATCTTTGTATCCATAAGAAACCTCACATGTAAATCCACACCGATAAAAAAAATACCTTTTGACATCAAAAAAAGAACTCCCTTTTCGGGAGTTCTCGTTGATAACTTATCAATGGCTGAACGCTTATTTGATGCGGTGGCCGGTCAAGTCAAAGCGCATGCCGTTCTTTTCGACAAAGAGCTTGCCGCCTTGCTTACGCAGGCGCGGAGCCGCCTTGGAAACAGCCGCCGGAGCGATGGCACGGATTCCCGTTTTGTTTTCACAAGTTTCTTTTTCGCAGAACTGGAGCCAGTCCACATTTACATAGCTGCCCGCAATGACAAGCCTTAAAATGTGTTCGCCCGCCGTAAGGTCTGCGGTTCCGATATCCATTTCTTTGTATACATTCCAGGTCGTGTCAACCTTGTCAATCGTGATAGTATCGAGAAGCACTTCGCCATCGACAAGCAGCTGGATTTTCGAAGTCTCGGAAGCGGTCGCCACGTTCGCGCGAACGCCGTATTTGCCATCGGCCGCAACTTTCACGCTATATTCTAGCCACTCGCCTGCTTCGGTGTAGCCGATTGCATAGCCCTTGCAGGCAGCATCGTTGCAAGTCGCATCATCCAGGGTGACCACATCCACAGCGTCTTCGCGGTAAATTTCGCCCTTGTTTGAAGCATCTTTGTCATAGAAACTGAATCGGTTACCGCCCTCGTCGTAATTTTCGGCTTCGATTTTTCCCGGAATTTCGGCAACCTTGTCACCGTACGCCTTGCGTTCTGGCGGATTCGTTTCGACAGTGTCGGCCCAGGCCATTTTCATGCGGTCTACACCCGACTGGTTCACGATTTCGAGCTTGATGTTTGCGCCTTCGCCGCTGCGCTTTGTCATACTGTACCAGTCACCATCACGCAACCCCGGCCAATAAAAGCTACCCATTTCCCATTCGCGCAACTGGTCGCTCATGCCGCGAATGTAGGCCATAAAATAGTTTGTCGGAGTAGAATTATAGTCCATGTAGTCATAATGCACACCATTCTTTTCGCCAGGGCTCATGGCACCGCCCCATTCTGTACACACGGTGCGGTCAATGTACTTGCCCACCTTACCCTTGAAGCTGTTTTTCCAGCCCTGCTCGGTGGTAATGCTCATGTTCCAGAAGGTGTATTCGTGCACCGCGAAAAGGCAACCTTCAAAACGCGGGTCGTCGGCAATGTCGGGCACATTCCACGCAAGGCCCGAACCGTCTAGCAGAATATGGTCGCGCGGCACATTCGGGAACTTGCTCAGCCACTGGGCATAAAGGTCGCGCAGTTCCGTTTTGCTGTACATGTGCGGCTCATTGAAGATTTCAAAGTAGGCATTCGGGTGGTCGCCGTATTTTTCGACGATTTTTGCCCACATGCTCCACCAATCATTCATATTTTTCGGGCCCGAAGGCTGTGCGGGGCCCCAGTAACCCATCACGATACGGCCCTTGGAAAGGCCCATATCGATAACGCCTGTGTAGGTATCCCAGAACTTGAGAATCGTAGGTTCGTTCACCGGAATGCGCACGCTGTTGGTACCGAAAAGTTCCTGGAACTGCCCAATCACACGGTCCGCTACAACAGATGCCGATTGGTAATTGTCCGAAAGGCTCATGCCCGAAAGCACAAGTATGTCAGAGACAAAATTGTCGCGTTTATCTGCCCAGTTCACGCCGCGGAACTGACTTGTGACAGCGAAAGAATTCACTGCCGAAATAGCTGTAGCCGCCAAAGCGATACAGGCGGCACGCCTGACCTTGAAACCAAACATCATAAGAACACCTTCCTTTTAACCACCACTCACACCAACTTTAAAATTACCTTTTAAGCGAAAAAAAAGAACCCCCTAAAAGGAGATTCTATTGACATAATGTCAATGGGGGGTTAAAATCCAGATTTTCCGCGGCGTACGCCCCATAGGTAATCGTGCGTGCGGTGCACCGTATTCTTGCCGTCTACCACAATTTTGACTTCGAGGCGCGCAATATAGACGCCTGTACCCACCAAACGCCCGTTTTTGGAGCGCATGTTCCAAGCGAGGAACACTTTTCCCTTGTTCTTGAGGCAGCCCTCGTCACCATACACGTCTTTGTCGGAACAGCTGATCGAGCCCGACGTTCCACCTACATATTGCCCAAATTGACTAAAATAGTGCGTACGGTAATGAAGTACCACAGCATCGTCAGCCACAATCGTCTTTTCGCCGCTGCGGTATTCTTCGAGGTTATATTCGGTGACTTCACCGCGCTTGATTGCCTCGACAAGTTTTTCATCGACGCCCGCCTCGACAAGTTCCGCATCCAACTTTCCTTTTCGAATCAAATCAAACAAGTCCCCTTGCGTTACCGACGTTACGCCGCCTATGGTAATGGTCGTGTCGCGGCTTGCATCGATATTGGCTTCGGTCATGGTCGCTATCACGCCAAGTTCCTGTTCGCCCACGAACGACTTGTAGTTTTCTTCGGTAATGGAACCGTCCAAAATTCCGTTAATGGTCTGTTCGCTAAATCCATACGATGTATCTAACAGATTCACGCGAATGTCGTTGAACAACTGCGCAAGCGCTTCTTGTTCGCTAATGCTCGTAACGGTCGTATCGTAATCCGTTTCGCTGCCTATGCGCGATTTGATAAAGGCGTCAAGAGCATCGACCGAATTTTTCGTCTGTTCCACCATGATTTTTGCGATATCGAAATCGAGAAGCGTTCCTTGCACACCCAAGGAGTCTGCAATCTGCTGGGCAGTCTGCGTGGAACCCGTAATCAGTTTCGGTTGCGTTACAGAATTATTCTTGATGATATCGTAGGGATCTTCGCCAAGCGCGACAACACCCGGATTTTCTACGCCGAGATCCTGGTTTCCGGTAATCACGACCCACGGGTTATCGGCATGCGGCGCATTGCCGACCAAATCACGTGCGGAGCCGCGAGGCGCAAAGCGAATCAGGTCTCCGGCATTCGGGAACACCGCATCCATTTCACTCACGGCATAAGCCAACATCATCTGCGTTCCAGAACCGCTCTGAAGCACAGGCTTTTCTGGCACCTGATTCGAGCCCGAACGCATACAGGTGAATTCAAACATTTCGGCAAAGGCCGCTCTCGATTCATCTGCAATCGATTCGCTAAAGGTAATATTTAAATATCTGTGTCCGTCTTTACTTTCGGTTCTTGACGCCGCAAGAATAATGGGACCAATGCCATCGTTAACCGTTTCGTTTTCAATGTAGAAGTCACTCACTTCGCCTTCATTTTCGTAGGTAAACCAGTTATTTAGAATCCCCGTATAAACACCAGACGCATCACCTGTAAATTGCCTGCTGCCAAAGCCGCAAACGCTCTTGCTGCATTTTTCGCCAGTCATGCCTTCGGCCGTAATCGCAATATCGGTTTCGTTTATAACCTTAAATTTCGATGTCGGTTGGAACGATTCGCCAAAAGCGAACTGGATTGAATCAAGTCGGCTATTGCCCTTGATAGAACGTTCGAAATGCACGTACAAACTATCTGCACGGCCGTCGCCGTTTCGGTCAATCATAATCGCATGCTCTACGCGAGGTGCAGGCGGTTCAGCAAACTTCAAATTGCTCCAAACCGAAACACCTGCTGCTGCGCCCTTGGCCGTAAGGTTCACACCCGACACGGGCGCATTCGCATGCACGTAGAACGTGGCGCGGCCATTTTCGTCGAGAGTCACCATGTTGATCTTTTTGCCGCCCACCGTATCTAAAATGTCGATATCCGGGTTCGAGAACGAAAGATTGATTTTACGGTTGTAATTGTTGACTTTCGCCCATTCTTCAAAGAAGGTAATGTTCACGCGGTATGTCGCATACGCCCAAGGGCCAATTTGGGCGGTGTCGCCCGAGACCTCTTTACCAAGAATCGTCCAGTCTTCTTTTGCAAACGCGACACTCGGCACAGAATAAGACGGCACCGTAATTTCGACCTTTACCATTTGGCTCGGGTCCGCCTTAAGCGTAATTTCTAGAAAATAATGACCGGGGGCAAGCGCAAAGCTAGAGACAATAGCGGCAGAATCGATCGAGAACGTAGAATCGCTCGTAATCTTGATACCTTCGTAATGGGTGCCAATGCCTAGAATTTCAGGCCCGGCGAGGTTACCACCTGTAAGCCTGAAAGTAGACACGCCGCCGATGGTATCCAGTTCGGTAGAGCCCGCATCAAAGTTGCAAGAAAGCTTGTTCTTCTTGTTAATTTGCCAAACTTCGTAACTAATGCCCGAGCCGCGTTTATCTGACGACAAGAAGACAGACGCATCGACCTGCAAATCTATTGAAGTGCGCATGCGGAAATTCGAAGAGCCCGTATGGCGTTCCACATAGAAGATATGGAAGTCGTAGATTTTACCGGGGACAAGTTTATCACCCGTATTCTGCCCAATGGTATCGAGATCTACAGCGCCCGCCACCTGGCCATGCTGCCCGCCAATGTCTACAGCCAGGCGACGGTCAATAAACACCCACACATCGTCATCACCATAAAAATCAAAGTACTGCCCCGGAACATATTCGAAAGTCGCCTGGATTTTTGCGGCATAACCGAAATTGTGCTTGCCGATTTTTGTTCCCTTCAGTTGGTCGTAATAGGGGTTCGGAACCGTCTTCGCTTCGTCGAGAAATTCAAAATCGTCCAGAAGGAACATGCCGTCTGAATTGGCCTCGTTGCCTTTAGAAATCTGGTCCTTGGAAACTTCGGCAAGCCAGAATCCTTCGTCGTCCATAGACACGTAAAGGTCGCGGCAAGTCATGTTGGTATACTCGTTGCCTTCGTCGTCTTTGGCAATGACTTCGGGCAAAAACCAACTGTCGAGATGTTCCGTAATCTTGCATTTTTCGGGGAACGGGTCTGCGCGCACAGGGACCCCGTTTTCGCCGAGGTTGTATTCGACCATGCCTGTGACGGCCTTGTCTTTGCCGGAACATCCGCCCGAGCCAAAGTCGGCACTGACTCCGTTTGCAGGGTCGCCATTTTTGCCGCTGCCGCTCCCGTCACCTTTGGTACCGTGCAGCCAGTCGTAAACGGTCACGGGGATTTTCTTGAGCGGGCAATCGCCGAGTACGCCCGGGTAATTCGAGAACTGCGCCGGGACATCGGTCTTGTAACCCTGCACCCAGATCGTATCTGTAAGCGCCGCTACGGAATCAAGCGAAATTTCGCCCGCAATCATGGGCTCTTCGGTAACCATGCCCTCGGCGCCCACGTAATGCAGGCCAACCGTCTGCTTGAAGTAAACGTTGAAATCCTTATCGGGAGCATCTACGGTTGCCACGAACCAACCGCAGTAATTGTCAAGTGCCGTCATTGTCGCCACGGAATCTCCGTTCATGAACAAGACTGCATTGGTGTTCGACCACGGCGTAAAGAACACGACTGTTTTTTCTGCCGAGGCAATGCCCACGCCCAAAGCGGCTACCAAGGCCGCCTTTTTGAACAGATTCACCCAATTTACCATATAACCATCCCAGAGAACCTCAAGACGTTCTCAAAATTTATATGGTAAATATAGCTCTATATTTTCAAATCGTCTTAATTTAACTAAAATTTAACAGAAATAAGACACAATAAATCGATTTTGCAAAAATCATGTTCTCAAATTTTGCAAAATATTCTCAATTTTATCGGTTTTTTCTGAAAATCGTCGCGCCGTAGCTAAAGCCGTCGCGTTGGATTTTCAGAATGTACGTGCCGTTTTTCATGTCACCGATGCCGATACTGAAGCTGGACTGCCCTGCTGCAAGCGCCACCGACTTGACCAAGCGACCGTTCATGCCGTAGATTCGAGCGGTATAACCCTGCGAAAGCGCGGTTCCGGAGGCAATCTGCAGCTCGCCGCCGTAAATGCGGACCTTCAAATCGGGACGGACGGCAGACTTCGCAGCAATCACCTGCGGAGGTTCCTCAGGCTTGGGCTTGTTGCGCAGCAGGCGCACACTGTAGATGCCGCCGACCATTCCCGAACTTGCCGTAAACGAGATGCGCACAATCTTCTTGCCCTTCACCATGTTGTCCGGAATCGGGTAAGTCACGTTCACGAATTCGTCCTTGTTCCACTTGCCCGAGATGTTTTCGGTCACGAGCTTTTCATCGTCAATCTTGATGTCGAATTCGCGGGTGCAACCCTCATTGCCCCAGTAGCGAACCATGAGGCTCAGCGAATCTTCGCTGTTCGTCTCAAATTCATAGCTGATGAGTCCACCATCGCCGCCGCTGCACTTGCCCGCGTCGCGGTAGAATTCACCCTGATGCGTTCCCGTCGAAGAATTTTCCGTTTTCATCTTGTGATCCACTTCGGGCTGCTGCTCGCCGGGCGCCACTTTATCTACAGTCTTTTCGTCGAGCGCCAAGGCCTCTTCCTGTTCCTTCTTCAGGCGTTCGAGAATCGAGGGGTCCGTAAGCACCATCCAGTACATCATGTAGCGTGCATCGTGCACTTCGTAGAACGGCTCCAGCAACAGGTTCGCATCCTTCTTGTTTGCAAACAGGTACGGTGCCTTAAAGTGCATCGGCTCGCCCTTCACTGGTTCCACCTTCGACGGGATTTCTTCTTTCTTGCTCGCAAGCATCGGTGCCTGATCCAGCGACTGCAACGCACCCGACGCAATATGGCTCCAGCGGCCATCATCGGCCACGAGGCCGTTCAGGTTCTCGGTTCCGGTCTTTGCAGAAAGCACGATCGGCCCGTGCAAAAGCGCCACGTAATCGCTGACGCCCGGCAAATCTTCGGTATGCGTGTACATCGGGAAAAGCACCTCAATTACATCGCCCGACTTCCACGTTTTTCCCGCAGAAACATAGCTGGACGGGTCGGATTTTTTCACAACGGTATCGCCGTTCACGATCACCTTAAAATCACCTTCCTTCACCCAGTACGGATGGCGAACCTTGAAGTCAAACGAACCTGAACCCGTTACCGTAAATTTCGCACTTTCGCCCTTCGGGAAGGCCGTTTCCTGTTTGATTTTCACCTTCTTGTCTTTCCAGTTCAGAAGCGATGCGGCAAACAGGTTCACATATAGTTCATCGCCGTCCTTCGTATAAATAAACTGGCTGTATTTCGTCGGGTTTTCCATGCCCGAACCCACGCAGCACCACATAGCCGCATTCACCTTGGAATACACCCGGTAATGGCGGGGACGTGCAGGAGTGA
>JAEEGK010026563.1_pt1 | contig 11770 bp, 12 predicted proteins | sample 8958771 | NCBI WGS metagenome assembly JAEEGK01 (sample SAMN16246547, study PRJNA631951) | gut metagenome | biome: gut microbiome; feature: rumen; material: SC-attached | host: Bos | place: Iran: Karaj | collected 2018-10 | reverse complement strand
GCTTTCTGTAGTCTGCATCTATCGAGAGTGGCTTAGTCAGTAAATCTATGAGTTCCTGTTTGCATAGATCTTCCTGGGCGATTTTAGGCTGAGATGGTACTTCCGGTTTTTTAGTGAAAGTAAACTGAACAGCTGTTACTTTGTTTCTTGTTTTTGATCTTGTTTTAATCGTTGTGTATGAAACTGTATACGGCGTTTTATCGGTAATTTCTGTTACTGCTGTGTTAAGAATACGATCTTTAACTCTTGAAAAATCATCGTATGCTTTTTTATCTGCGGTGTTAGTTATCTTGCGTAAGTCTTCTACGCTCAATTCTGGAATTTTGGGTGCGTGTTCGTATCGTTTGAGCCACTCATATAGTACAAGACTATGTTTGCTTTCAAGTCCGTTAAACTCGGTGAGTTCTAGTTTAGTGAAATAGTCTGTATTTCGAAGTAGTTCAATAACTTCTTCACAAAGTCTGTATTGATAAACACCTTTATCAAGATCTATATGAACATAGTAAATAGGAACAAGCATTATGAAATGTTTAGGATTGTCTTTATCTCTAATGTTTACAGGTTTCATAAGTGCATAAAGAGATTTCTCTAAACGATTGTAGTCGTGAGCTTCTACTTCAGCTACTTGATTGACTGTTTGAATATCTAATTCAAACAGCGTTCCTTGATGATTTTGAAATTTTATCTGCTCTTGTGCATTTTTGAGAAGATGATTGCATAAATGTTTAGCTAGGCGGTTTACTTGAACTTGATCAATAACAGCGATTAATTCGTTAGGTTTGAAAAAAGTTATGTCTGTAGTAGTCATATATTTAATATCGAACAAAGAAAATCTAAATGTACGATTATAGTTTATAAATCTTATCAAACATTGTCAATAAGTCATGTTCGACATCCCCCCAAATGTTCGGTATTCCCCCCCAAATGTTCGGTATTCCCCCCCAAATGTTCGGTATTCCCCGAAAAATCCCCCCAAATGTTCGATATTAATCGCGTGAAGCCTTATGCCATAAGGGTTTGCGCGATCCTTAAGTATATGTATATAAGTATATTTGAAGTTGAGAGAAAGTAGCATATGCACGCACCACCTGTTGATAACTTCAAACTCATAGGCTACTTTTATCAGAAAATGTTAATAAATTTCTATAACCCCAATTCTTTAAAAACTTCTTCAGACGTGTAATATACTCCTGTCTTTTTTCCTTCTTTCCAAGCTTCTACAGCTTCTTCATAATCTTCTTGATCCTCTAAATATTGCTCTATTGCTTTTCTGATAAAGCTGCTTCGGACACTGATAAATGAGACAAGTACGATAGATATTGAAAGTTATCTGTAATAGACTGGTTACACTCGATTAAGTCGTACGAGTAGGCACTAGAGTTTTAATCTAGTGCTTTTTTTATTGTATTTCATTGTAATACAAAGATATTAAAATATAATATATTTATTAGAATATATAAAAAAGGAGTATGCAATGAATACATCAGTTGTAACTGTTAGACTAAATAGCGAAGATAAGAATACATTTGCTAGCATGTGTGAAAGTCTGGGTATGAATACAAGTACAGCATTCAATATGTTTGTCAAAGACTGCATCAAGAAGAAATCAATACTGGGCTTAAATTGTGAACCAGAGGAAGTTGATGAGAATGGCTTTACCAAGAGCCAAATGGACTATCTTCAAAAGAGCATAGCACAGCTTGAACAAGGTAATGTCGTTAAGTACAAGCAGGACTAGAAATGAACGTGTTATTTACTGAACAGGCTTGGAAAGAATTTAACGATGTTAAAGATAACTCAGAGTTAGGAAAGAGTATCAGAGCTACGATCAAGGAGATCCAACGAGGAGATAATCTAGGAAAAGCAGAAGCGTTAAAACATCAGCTTAGCGGATATTACAGTCGACGATTAGACAAGAAGAATAGACTGATATACAAAATCGAAGATGATACTTTAAAAATTGTACAATGCGTAGGTCACTATAGTGATTAACCATTCAATAGATACTATGTAAAAAACACATAACTAAATCATTTCCCTAAAAACTTGTATTACTCCCGCTACAAACAAAAAGTAGGGAACTTTTTTATGATTTTTTCTTTAAAAAGTTCCCTATTTTTTTTCATGTAATATATTGCTATGTATAAAATACATATTTTTAATCATTCTTTTTACATATAGTTTACTAAACATACAGATACAAACGGATACAAACGGATATAAATGGATATAAATGGATATGAATGGATATAAACTGATATAGATGGATATAAACTAATATTCAGGATTTATTTATATCTATTTATGTCATGTGAAACTGAGGGCAAGATAGGCGTTTGTGTGTCCACAAACATACGATCTATATTCGCAACTTCGTTGCTCAAAGATCTATCTTGCTCTGCGAGGCTAGTTAAAAATATGTATTGAATACATATAATATTTAAGGTATTCTTATCAAAACGTATTTTTATTTGAGGTTTGGAATGGCTGACCAGAAGATTACTATACGATATGACTATCGCAGAGACGCTTCAAGCGTGTTACTTGATGTTTCTGATACTCTAGATTCAACGAAAAAGTGGCAGGAGATAGGAGTTATATCATCACGTCCGCAAGCACGTTTTAAGCGTAGTTCTACTGCGAATAAAACCGCTATTGATGAGTTAGTGATAGCTGAACTTCAACGATTCTATACACTAGTACTGCATAAGCAGTATACCTATGTCCAGAAAATCAGTAGTATCAAGCTTACAGATGAAAATATGAACAAAATTCATCTTGAAGAGGAGAGATTGACTAGAGTGTGGCATGCTAAACTTGCTGAAACTCTGGCTACAAACTGGGACTACCGCTCTGACGATGTTAGAAAAAAGAGCAAAGCAGGTGGAACTAGACTAGCAAATACGAAAACTGATTTAGTTGCAGATATAAACGAGCTAGCAAAGGAAGGAACAGAATATAAAAATATGTGTTAAATACATATTTTTTTGAAATTGATATGTACGCTATAGCAGGATCACCCCCGCAGGTGCGGGAAAGACGAAGAGTTCTACAAAGCTACTTACGACTACCAGGGATCACCCCCGCATATGCGGGAAAGACGAAGAGTTCTACAAAGCTACTTACGACTACCAGGGATCACCCCCGCATATGCGGGAAAGACTTCTTTCTCCAGTACGCACAGCAGCAGATCAAAGGATCACCCCCGCAGGTGCGGGAAAGACAAATGCTATACTTGCGTGAATTATGCAGTATTGGGATCACCCCCGCAGGTGCGGGAAAGACTTTAAAAACTTCTTCAGATGAGTAAGTTTTTTGGGATCACCCCCGCAGGTGCGGGAAAGACTGACTAATAAACCTTTCATCGGACTGTACTCAAGGATCACCCCCGCAGGTGCGGGAAAGACAGCATAAAGATCCAGCAAAGACACATACTCAATTAAAACTTATGAATAATTTTATTCACTTTGATCATTTATAGCAATATATGTATAAGGTACATATAAACTTACTGTATTACTGTGTAATTACATCACAGCCAACTATCTTACAGATATTTATCGATTTCTATAGGGTTATTCTCATCTAAAAACTGTCTCAGTCGGACTAGAAGACTAGCAAAGCCAAGCCGATGTTTGTACTGATTGACGTATGACTGTAAACGCTCAGGAACCCTGTTTACTAAGCGATCTAGGTATTCTGTGTGATAATCTCTGCGAAGCAAGGATTGTTTATTATCGTCTTTTTCAAGCCAGCTTACTTTATCTGTGTAGTGTGTATATTTCTTTTTTGCATCATAGAACTTTTGTAGTTCTTGTAGCCGATATCTGTACGTTAAGTCATAGAAAGCTTCTTCGCTTGAGCAGAAGTTATCGTATATGAATGCGTTGCATAGCTTTCTGTAGTCTGCATCTATCGAGAGTGGCTTAGTCAGTAAATCTATGAGTTCCTGTTTGCATAGATCTTCCTGGGCGATTTTAGGCTGAGATGGTACTTCCGGTTTTTTAGTGAAAGTAAACTGGATAGCAGTAACTTTGTTTCGTGTCTTTGCTCGTGTTTTAATGGCTTTGTATGAGACTTGATATGGTGTGTATTTAGTAATTTCTGAGATAGCTATATTCAGAACTCGTGTTTGAAGATTAGTAAAGTTATCGTATGCCTTTTTATCCAATGTTCCTGTGATCTTTCTTAGTTCTTCTATGCTCATGCATGGTATCTGCGGAGAGTTTTCATAACGCTTCAGCCATTCGAATATAACAAGACTATGTTTGCTTTCAAGAGGGTTCATTTCTTGAAGATTTAACTTTGTAAAATAGTCGGTATTACGAAGAAGATCGATCATAATGTCGTTAAGTTGATACTTATACACACCTTTAGTTGAATCTATTCCAACTGCTGTGATCAATACCAATTTTAAGTATTTCTTAGGATCATCTTTATCTCGGACTGTAATTGGATGCATTAAAGCTTCTATGGATTGCTCAATTAGTTTGTAATCTTTTGTTCTTATCTGAGCTAGTTCGTTAACTTCATTGATATTAAACTCAAACCAAGAACTTTGTTTATCTTTGAACTTTATTTCTGATTGAGCTAATTTAAGAAAATAGTTGCAGAGGTGTTTAGCTAGCCTGTTAACTTGTATTTGATCTATTACTGCAACAATTTCGTTAGGTTTAAAAAAAATTACATCATTCATAAATTAATACGCAACTATTAGTAACAAGAAAAAGTTTTGTATTGATTATATACCTGTTTTTTAATTTGCAACAATAGAATTGTGTATGATGTAGCGTATTTTTATATTCTAAATGTTATGTATTTTTTACATAGTAAAAAAATGTTTATAAGTAATACACAACTCTGTTAATAACTCATGTTGCGTTTCCCTTAAAAGTTGCATATTCTCCCTTAAAAGTTGCATATTCTCCCTTAAAAGTTGTATATTCTCCCCGAATTTCCCTTAAAAGTTGCATATTAATCGTGTGAAGCCTTGTGCCATCTAGGTTTGTGCGATCCGTAAGTAGTATATGTATAAGTATATTTGAAGTTGAGAGAAAGTAGCATATGCACGCACACCTGTTGATAACTTCGAACATCTTCATAATCTTCTTGATCCTCTAAATATTGCTCTATTGCTTTTCTGATAAAGCTACTTCGTGAACAACCTTTCTGAGAACAATAATCAGATAAAGCATTTAGCAGATTTTCTGGAAGACAAACTCTAATTTCTTTCACAGGAACTTTATTAGTCATAGTAGTCTCCTTATTCGATTTTGTACCAAAACTTATTTTTGAACAGTTTTACGAGTTCGGCTTTTTCTCCGGTCTCATAAAACTTGATTAGAAGATCGACAAACACTTCTAAGTTATCTTCTGTCAACATTAACAATCCTCCTCCTTGAGACATTAGATAATGGTTTGCAAAAATTACTGCCGTCCTTTTATTACCATCTAAAAAGATTTGAGCCTTCATACAATACAGGCATAAGTTAATCGCCTTATCTATGACATCTTCTTCTGATGCTAATATCTGCTCTATGTTTTCTTTGACTACACTTTCAATAGGAATAGGTGGTTTATAGGTAGAATTTCTTATAACTACTGGCACAATTCTTAAATCTCCACTCATTAACGAACCTTCGGTAATTATGTTCGCAATGGTTTTAAGCATAGATATATCTGACCGTGCCTGTACTACGTCTTCATCTAGTATGAACTGCCAAGCTCTTTTAAGATTCGTTATCTTCCCTATTTCTGTAGCTGTTAAATTACTCCCTCTGCCGTTTTCTACTATTCGCTCAGTTTCGGGAAATGTAGTCGGAATACCCTCAAGGATTGCCTGATTGTGTATACTGTTTTTAAAGTTCAATATCCCTAACTGTAAACTTTTTCGTACATCCAAAGAGATTTCTCTTCTTTCGTATCCTTGTTTAACTAGCTCTTTCTCTATTGCTCTTAATCTCTTTTTGATTCTTTTCCCTTCTGCTACATCTCTTTGTAAGTCTGCATAAGCTTCATTCGTATATGTACCTACATACTCAGAACGAAGACTACTTCCTTGCCTTTTTCTTAAATACAAATAACTATCTTTGATTTCTATAGTACCTTCTCGAATCGGTTGTTTTTGCAGAAGATTCTTTTCTTCCAGTAATTTTGTAATCTCACTCATGGTAAACTCCATCAAAAATAGGGAACTTTTTTATAAATTTTACACTGAAAAGTTCCCTATTTTTTATCATGTAATATATTGATATGTATAAAATACATATTTTTAATCATTCTTTTTACATATAGTTTACTAAACATACAGATACAAACGGATATAGATGGATATGAATGGATATAAACTGATATAGATGGATATAAATGGATATAAATGGATATAAACGGATATGAATGGATATAAACTGATATAGATGGATATAAACGGATATGAATGGATATAAACTGATATAGATGGATATAAACTAATATTCAGGATCTATTTATATCTATTTATGTCATGTGAAACTGAGGGCAAGATAGGTGTTTGTAGGACACTTTTACTACAAACACACTTCCCTTATTCGCAACCTACGGTTGCTCAACATGAAGAATCTTGCTCTGCGAGGCAAATTATGAATAAGACAAATCCATGTAGATTAAGATGTAGGCTTAGCACCTCTGAACTGGAAAAACATAAAGAACTTGTAAAGTCTCTGAACATCACTTCACAGAAGTTTTTATATCTTCATGTACTCAACTACAGACCAGCGACTGACGTTCGTCTTTCTCTGGTTCAAGACTTACTGAAGTATATAGAAAAGGCTAACGAAATCACTCGGAAGATGAAAATCTATATCGAAGCAGATCCATTTGATCCTCCGGTTGAAGTCAAATACTGGTCAGCTGACACCGTTGCAGTTTTCCATCAGAGACTTAATGAGCTTCTCACTAAAGACATTCATCCTCGATTAGAAGATATCTTTTCAAAAGATCCTCACAAGAAGTTGATACGGGAGGAAGTCAGAACAACAGAGTCTGAAAAATTTACGAAAACTCTCGTTGTTAGGGTAAAACCTGAAGACAGAGAACTTATCAAAGCAAATGCTGAAAAATGCAGTCTTTCAGTCTCCAGTTACGTTCGTTTAATTGCGACAGGTAAGAAGCCTCAATCAGTTGATAGTCTGAAAGCTTGTAGATTCATGGTAAAGGCTTCTGGAGATTTAGGACGCATTAAAGGCATTATGCACTACTGGATGGGAACAGAATCAAAGATAAAAACACTACCGGAGAAAACAAGAAATTTGATTTCTGACAATGCAAGGGAGGCTTTGGGAAATAAAATCATAGCTTCAAAAATTTTACAGCAATTCTCCTACATTATGAGTTAGTAAATCATGCTTACGAAAGAAATCAAAATGACCGATACCGGGAAGAGCAGCTTTGAACGTCTGGCAGATTACATAACAAATGATCAAGGAAACGAACTGCGAATCAAAGATGTGACGGTTACAAATTGCCTTTCAACAGATCTAGAGGGTGCGGTAAGAGATATAGAATCTGTTCAATTACAAAACAAACGAACCACTAAAGATAAAACACTTCATGTTCTGTTAAGTTTTCGTGCTAGCGATGAAGCAAATCTAACACCTGAGTTGCGACAAAAAATTGAGCAGGACTTCTGCGAACAAATAGGCTTTGGTAAGCATCAGCGTATCAGTGCTTATCACGGAGATACAGATAATCCGCATATACATATCGCTATAAACAGGATAGATCCTGAAACATTCTCCATAAATAACCCAAAAGGATTATGGGCAAAAATGGCGAAAGCTGCGGAAGCAATCGAAAAGAAGTATCAGATTAGTATGCTCAATCATCGAGGAGAAAAAACACATAGTGAAAACCTTGTAAATGATGCAGAAGCCATGAGCAACGAACAAACATTGTGTTCGTACATTAAGAGTATTGAAGCACTGAAGAAAGCACAATCATGGGCAGATTTTCACAGGATATGCAGGGAACACAACCTCACGCTTAAATTACGAGGAAACGGAATTGTTTTTACTGACGGAAATATTTTCGTAAAGGCTTCAACCATAGATCGCAATTTTTCAAAAGGAAAACTGGAAAAACTGTATGGAAAATTTATAGATGATGAACAATCTTCAGAATTTGAACAGTCACAAAATGATATTTCAATTTCAAATAATTTGAATCAGGCATCCAGTCAGGATGATCAATCTTATGCAAACAATACATATAAAAAAGGTAAACCAAAAGAATCGCTCTATACCGATGAGCAGAAAAAACTCTTTGACGAGTTTGTGATCCAGAAGGAGCAAGTCAGCTACCAGAAGAAAAAGGAACTTTACTTCAGCGAAACGAAGCAACAACTTCACAGACTTGTCAAACAGCGTGAAAAAGAATTCAACTTAATTCGCACCAGTCGTATGCCATCTTCAGTTAAAAGATATATGTATCAAAAGCTGAACAGCCAGATAGCAAAAGATCGCCAGATGTATATATACGCAGAGCGATATATGCTCAGAAAACTCCGTGAACAGGCTACATGGAAAGGCTTTTTACATACAAAAGCTTTGGAAGGCAATCAGACAGCTATAGAACTGCTTGAAAGTAAAAAACAGCAGAAGTACAACGCTGAAAAGCTTCAGGAATTAGAAGGTAGATTGAAAAAGACTACTGATCCTGTCTATATAACAAAAAGCGGAACAAGGATTTACCACACTAAAAAACACTATATTCACATATCAAAAGACAGAATAAAAATTCAGGAAATCAAATCTGAAAAGCAGAATCTTCAAACTATTAACTGGAAGCAAGGTTTTTCAGGAACCAATTTTGTTGATTTAGTCAAAAATGATCCTGAAGTAGATCGCCTTATGAAAGAAGAAAATGAAAAACATCTAAGAGACAAACAAAGACAGGCAGAAATTCAACACCAGACGCTTATGGCAAGAGTTATGGCTGCAAGGGAATTTGAGCAACGCAAGAAAGTCGAAGCATCAGAAAAAATCAAACGCAACATTAAGAGGAGTAGATAAAATACATAGTTAAACTTAATGCTGAATACAATAAAAAAGCACTAGAATTATAACCTCTAGTGCTTTTCAAACTCGTACAACTTAATCGAGTGCTGATAGTGTATTACAGATAACTTTCAGTATCTATCGTGTTAGTCTCACTTAGAAGTGTACGAAGCTTCTGTATCAAGCTACCCATACCCACATAGTTTTGTGCTTCGTATATGTAGTGCTGAAGATTGTCAGGAACTTCATCTATCAATCTGTGAATGTATTCATAGTGATACTTATGTCTTCTGAGATCTTTTTTGTTGTCGTCTTTATACAGCCAGTTTTGTAACTTGTTGGTGTGATGCTTATAACTCTTTTTTTCGTTATAGAATCTTTCAAGTATCTTTAGCTGATAGTCGTATGTAGCTCTGTAGAACTCTTCTTTAGAGCTGCAAAAGTTTTCTGTTATGTACTTTTCACATAGTGATTCATACATAGTATCAGATGGTACTCTCATTTGAAGACAGCGTATGATGTCGCTTTCCCAGTTGTCATGTACAACTTTCGTATTTTCTTGTGTTGTATTAGTGTCTTTGTGTTTAAACTCAAACTGGACTGCTGTTACTTTCGGTCTGGTCTTCGCTTGAGTTTTTATCGCTGAATATGTGACTGTATATGGTGTGTGTTCGTTGATTTCTCCTACTGCAACATTAAGAATCTTGTCTCTGATGTTTGTATAGTTATCGTATGTTTTCTTGTCTTTTGTGCCTGTTATCTTCCTTAATTCTTCTATGCTTATCTGGGGTATTTTAGGAGCTTTCTCATATCGTTTGAGCAGCTCATAGATCACTATACTGTGCTTGCTTGATAAGTTATTAAACTCGTTAAGTTGTAATTTTGTAAAGTAGTCAGTGTCCTGTAGAAGTTTATAAACTCGATTATTTAATTCAAATCTATATACACCAGCTGGTATATCTATGCTGATATCAGCAATAGGTACCGTTGCTATAAATTTTTTCGGATCATCTCTTAAAATAACTGGTTGCATTAACTTAATCAATGCAGCTTGAAGTTGTTTGAAGTCATGTACATGTATATCTGCAAGACCGTTGATTTTTGATACATCAACTTCAAAAGTGAATCCCTCATGATTATTGAACTTTATCTGTGTCTGTGCGTACTGGAGAAAGAAGTTAAGTAAGTGCTTCGCAGTTCGTGATACAGCTATCTGATCGATAGCGGAAATTAGCTCGTTAGGCTTGTAGAGTTCTACCTCAGTCATTACACACCTTTTAATTTTGTTGTTGGTGTAAATATGTTAATAAACAATATGCACCTCTGTCAATAATTTAGGGTGTGTATTAAAATAAAATCCCCTAAAAAGGTGTGTATCTCCCCTAAAAAGGTGTGTATCTCCCCTAAAAAGGTGTGTATCTATCTCTATCTCCCCTAAAAAGGTGTGTATCTCCCCCAACAAACCCTTATGCCACCTAGGTTTGTTGAACTCCTAAAGAAGCATATGCATATAAGTATTTGTAAGAATAAGAAAGTAGCATATGCGTCCTCAACACCGCCAAAGCCTGTTGATAACTTCAAGCTCGACACTCACTTTTCACAGAAAATGTGAATAAAATAAACTATGTATTTTTCACATAATGGTTCTAGGGGCTATACCACTAGAAACCAGACAAGGTGATCCTTGAAAAAAACTATAATTTTCATGAATTGTTACATCTAAATTTTTTATTATTTAATTGCTATGTATTTCTAACATAGTAACTGTATGATACAATGTTATGTGAAAGATACATAACAATTTAGGAGTAAGACTGTATGACTGACAAGACTATCACAGCTGATGAAATCACAGCTGACACGAAAATATCAATCAATCACGTTGCTCGAGATGATATTTCTAGTGTGAATATTGTAGAGACAGTAAACGGGAGACGCAGATATACACGCATAGGCGCTATCTACAGCAAGACTAAAAGAGAGTACACAGCAGAGAATAGCAGATTGATTGCTTCGGGAACTGAAGAAGACGATCCGGCAGTTGCGCAACTTAAGCAAGAACTCTCATACTTTTACACAGAAGTTTTATACAAGGAATACAGATTTTTTGCTACAAGGGGACTTCCTGCAAGCATCATAGACAAACTAAACGACACTGAACGAAATAAAATCACCAGTGAAATTATAAGACTTAACAAGCAACATGAATCAATACTGTCGACGCTGTTATCAACTGGGTTTGAAGTTAGACAGAAGCATTCTGACAGTAAGATACGCATCAATGCTGCAAGTCTCAGAGCCAGAGTGAAAGAACTGGAGAAGAATTAATCAAAAATAGGGAACTTTTTTATAAATTTTACACTGAAAAGTTCCCTATTTTTTATCATGTAATATATTGATATGTATAAAATACATATCTTTAATCATTCTGTATTACTCTCGGATGTCTCAGATACAAACGGATATAGATGGATACAAACGGATATAGATGGATATGAATGGATATAAACTGATATAGATGGATATAAATGGATATAAATGGATATAAACGGATATGAATGGATATAAACGGATATGAATGGATATAAACGGATATGAATGGATATAAACGGATATAGATGGATATAAACTAATATTCAGGATCTATTTATATCTATTTATGTCATGTGAAACTGAGGGCAAGATAGGTGTTTGTAGGACACTTTTACTACAAACACACTTCCCTTATTCGCAACCTA
>JAEEGK010026562.1_pt1 | contig 11771 bp, 7 predicted proteins | sample 8958771 | NCBI WGS metagenome assembly JAEEGK01 (sample SAMN16246547, study PRJNA631951) | gut metagenome | biome: gut microbiome; feature: rumen; material: SC-attached | host: Bos | place: Iran: Karaj | collected 2018-10 | reverse complement strand
CCGTATTTCATTGCATACCTCCATAAGATTATGAAAAATAAATAAAATTGTAGGAAACTTAAACGTTTTCGGTGAATTCTAGTGTCATTATATATTGTAAGCGCTTATATTGCAACTGAAAAAAATATAAAGTTAAAGCCACAGAAACACTGGGGCGAAAGAAAAAGTTTCGCCTGCAACCGGTACCAAAATCAAATCCCCCATAAAACGGGATTTTTTCGCGAAAACGTTTACTTAAAATGTGAACAAAATGTTTCAGAATATGGAAAAATATATGAAATCACGATAACGATTTTATTAAAAGTTACCAAAAATATAAATAATGCACAAAAGATTTTAAAAAAGTATTGTAAAAGGGGTAAAAATGATGTACATTGAAATTACGAAAACGATTTAGTAATTAGATGGGAGATAAAAGCAATGGTTTCACTGAAGGATATATCAAAAGCGTGTGGTGTTTCCGTTGCTACAGTTTCAAAAGCCTTAAATGATCACAGCGACATCAGTCAGGTGACTAAGGAACATGTCAAAGAGGTGGCTGAAAAGCTTGGATATAGACCTAACGCAGCCGCTCAGGCGCTCAAGACAAATAAGACAAATAACATCGGAGTTCTTTTTGTTGATGATGCAAACAGTGGTCTTACCCATGATTATTTCAATCATGTGCTGGACAGCTTTAAGAGAACAGCTGAGGACAGCGGCTTCGATATAACATTTATAAACGGAGCCAAGAACAGACTCAACAATATGTCTTATCTGTCCCATGCTATCTACAGAGGATTTGATGGAGTGGTTATAGCTTGTGTGGATTTTGCTGATCCTCAGGTTGATGAGCTGGTCAAGAGCAATATTCCTGTAGTAACCATAGACCATATTTTTTATAACAGAATAGGAATCCTTTCAGACAACGTAAAGGGAATGAAGGATTTAGTTACTTATATTTATGAACAGGGTCACAGGAAGATCGGTTATGTACATGGATTGGAATCTTCTGTAACACAGAATAGATTATCTTCTTTTTATAAGACATTACAGGATCTTGGAGTTACAGTTCCTGATGAATACCTGGTGGCTTGCCCATACCGTGATACTGAGGCAGCCTACAGAGCTACAGAAAAGTTGTTGGATCTGCCGGAACCGCCTACAGTTATTCTTTTTCCGGATGATGTAGCATCCTTCGGCGGATTGAATGCCATAAGGCACAGAGGACTCAGGATTCCTGAGGATATCTCAGTGGCTGGTTACGATGGAATTGAACTTGTACATCAGATAAGTCCTGTACTTACGACAATCGTCCAGGACACAGATCAGATTGGACGGATTGCAGCAACCAAACTTATTGATCTTATCAATAATCCTAAGGGAACAATAGTTGAACAGGTTGTTGTTGAGGGAACCTTGGAACCCGGAGAAACCGTAAGACATATTTAGATTTGAAGCAGCATAAGCTGTTTTAAATAAACCACAAAAAACTTTATTAAAAGGTAAATGGAGGAACTAGGTTATGAAAAGAAAGTTACTTGGTATGATGCTTTCTGCAACAATGGTAGCCGGAATGCTTACAGCATGCGGCGAGACTGCAGCAACACCTGCAGCTGAGACAAACACAGAGACAAAGACAGAAACTGCTACTGAGACAAAGACAGAGACAGCTACTGAGACAGCTACTGAGACAGCTACTGAGACTACTGAAGCAGCAGCTCCTGCAGCTGATGAGGGTAAGGTTCTCAACATCTCAGCTTGGAACGAAGAGTTCAAGTCACGTCTTACAGATCACTATCCTGGATACGAGGTAGTTGATGGAACAACTGGTAAGATCGGTGATGTAACAGTTAACTGGCTGATCACTCCTAACGAGGAGAACGCATATCAGAACAGACTTGATGAGCTTCTTCTTGCACAGGACAGCGCAGCAGCAGATGACAAGGTTGACCTTTTCCTTGTAGAGGCTGACTACGCAGTTAAGTACACAGATACAGATTACACAATGCCTATTAAGGACCTTGGAATCACAGATGATGAGCTCAAGGATCAGTATTCTTACACACAGGCAGTTGTTACAGATTCTAATGGCGTTCTTAAGGGATCATCATGGCAGGGCTGCCCTGGTGTTATGATCTACAACAGAGCAATTGCTAAGGAAGTATTCGGAACAGACGAGCCTGCAGATATCCAGGCTAAGTTCTCTGATTGGGATAAGTTCTTCGAGGCAGCTGGTGAGCTTGACAAGGCTGGTTACGATGTAATTTCTTCAACAGCTGATACATTCCGTGTATATCAGAACAACGCTAAGCTTCCTTGGGTTAACGGAACTCAGATCCAGGTTGATGACAACCTTAAGAAGTGGGTTGAGGATTCTAAGAAGCTTGCAGATGCTGGCTACTGCAACACATGGGGCCAGTGGGGTGAGGACTGGAACAAGGGATTCTATCCTGAAGGAAAGGTATTCGCTTACTTTGGACCAGCTTGGCTTATCGACTTCTGTATGGCAGCTGATGTAGAAGGCTCAGTAGCACACGATGGTGGCTGGGCAGCTACAGAGGGACCTCAGGGCTTCTACTGGGGCGGAACATGGATCTGTGCAGCAGCTGGAACAGACAACGCTTCACTTGTTGCTGATATCATGAGAAAGATGACAATGGATCCTACAGTTATGAAGGACATCGTTCTTAAGGACAATGACTTCGTAAACAACAGACCTGTTATGGAAGAGCTTGCAAACGATCCTAACTACTCAAATGCAGTTCTTGGCGGACAGAACGCTCTTAAGATGTTCTGTGCAGGCGCTGACAACATCGATATGGCTAACCTTACAGCTTATGATCAGGGTCTTCTTGGAGACTTCCAGACAGCTATGGGTGACTACATCAATGGTAACTATGCTACATATGATGAGGCTCTTGAGCAGTTCTACACACTTGCTCTTCAGAGATATCCTGAGCTTTCAAAATAATCTTGCATAGATTAACGTCTTAACTACTCATTTGCCTGCCGGTCTTTGTGCCGGCAGGCAATTTTAAAAAAACGCTTGAAGTTCCAAAAAGAGTAATTTGTGGAGGTAGTGAGTATGGACAAGAAACAGTCCAACAAGAACGTAGTCAAGTTCAATAGATGGGGTTACATCTTTCTTATTCCATTCTTTGTTACATATGTAATATTCAGTTTTATACCGCTTTGTTCAACAATCTATAACAGTTTCTTTGAAAACTATCGTTCCGGTCTTAAGCAGATAGGACCTAATTTTGTTGGTGTTGCCAACTATGTGGGCCTGCTTGGTACTGCGGAAATTTGGAAATATTTAGGAAATACGCTTATCATGTGGATCGGTGGATTTATTCCTCAGATCGTGATAGCTCTTTTGCTGGCATACTGGTTTTCAGATCCTTCTCTCAGACTTAAGGGACAGAGATTCTTTAAAACCGTTATCTATATGCCTAACCTGATCATGGCGTCAGCTTTCTCAATGCTGTTCTTTGCATTGTTCTCAGACAGCGGCCCGGTAAACCAGATCCTTTTAAGTCTTCATGTTATCAAAGAGCCATACAAGTTCTTCCAGTTTGTTATTGCATCCAGGGTTCTTGTAATGCTCATGAACTTCCTGATGTGGTTTGGTAATACCACCATCCTCCTTATGGCAGGTATGCTTGGTATTGACTCATCACTTTATGAAGCAGCACAGGTGGACGGTGCTACAGCTTCACAGGTATTCTTTAAGATCACAATGCCTATTCTTCGTCCTATCTTCGTATATGTGCTTATCACTTCACTTATCGGTGGTCTGCAGATGTTCGATGTTCCTCAGATCCTGACCAATGGTCGTGGTAATCCTACTGATTCCCTGACCACAGTAATCATGTTGCTGAACAGATACCTGACCAGTAAAGACGTAGGTCGTGGTGGTGCTTTGTCAGTATTCATGTTTATTGTAACCGGTATTCTTAGTTTGATCGTATTTAGAATGAACACTACTAAGGATAAAGATTGAGAGAGGAGATACAAGGATGAATAACGATATACAGATGAAGCCTCACGGCGTTCCAATCGGAGTCAGAAGAACAATCGCTTATATTGTACTGGCATTCTTCTCATTCCTTTGCCTTATTTGGTTTTACATTTTGCTTATTAACTCAACAAGATCACACTCAGAGATGACACTTGGATTTACAGTTCTTCCAAGTACTCACCTTTTAGATAACTGGAGCAGCCTTGTAAACGGTACTATTCCTATCGCAAAGGGATTTGTAAACAGTATCATCGTTTCAGCTTGCACAGCTTGTCTTACATCATACTTTTCAGCTATGACAGCTTATGCTATCAATACCTACAGATTTAAGGGCAGAGCAGCAATTGCAACCTTTATCCTGGCTATCATGATGATCCCAGGACAGGTTACAGCTCTTGGTTTCCTGCGTTTGATCGTAAGACTTGGTATGGATGACTCAATTGTTCCACTTATTATTCCTGCAATTGCTTCTCCTGTTACATACTTCTATATCAAGCAGTACATGGAGAGTAACCTTCCTCTTTCACTGGTAGAAGCAGCAAGAATTGATGGATCTGGTGAGTTCCGTACATTTAACACAATCATACTTCCGCTTATCAAACCTGCTATCAGCGTACAGATGATCTTCGCTTTTGTAGGTAGCTGGAATAACTACTTCACACCAGCCCTGATCCTTCATACAGATACCAAGAAGACACTTCCTGTTATGATCGCTCAGCTGCGTGGTGCTGACTGGTTACGTTTCGACATGGGACAGATTTATATCATGATCGCAGCATCAATCTTCCCAGTTATCGTGATTTACCTGCTTCTTTCAAGATATATCGTTGGTGGTGTATCTGCAGGTGCAGTAAAAGGTTAAAAGATTTCATTATGAAATCCTCCTATTTTTTACTCTTTCCTTTTATAAGCGTTGCGAAAGGCCATGGCGTTTGCCATGGCCTTTCGTAATTTTTTTATCAGAAATACTTTTTTCCATTGTCACCAGAAGCATTTTGAATAAATATGAATTTTTTCATAACTTTTAACCTCTTCTAATTGAATGATACGCTCAAATGATATACTTATTTTAGCGAATTTGTTGATGAAAAAGAGGATAAGTATGACAGGTACACTGGTTACTGAAAAGAATATGCATATGTTTCTTCCGGCCCTTGGTAAGGAAACCATTGACGATGATGACCTGATCATCGGGGTCGTTGACGAAGAGACAGATACTGCCTGCGGCGTATTGTGGGCTAGGCAGGATAGAGAAGATGAGCTTGAGATTATCAGTATCTTTGTGGCAGAGGGCTACAGGAACCGCGGCGCAGGAAAAGAGCTTATTTCTTTTTTAATTGATATTTCAAAAGAAATTTCTATCAAAAACATAACTTGTTCGTATATAGATAATAGAGATAATACGTATTTGTATCAGCTATTAGATAATGCCGGATTTGCGGACATGTCCGAAGAACTTGAACTATACGCCGCAAAAGTAGAGGACTTAGCACGGTTCTCAAAAAAGTATCCTGATGAGGGCATACGCACAAGGAGTTTAGTGGGAATCTCTGTTGATATTCAAAGAAAGCTTGTAGACCTTGATATCAAAGGCTCCATAGAAGAACTGAGCTTTGTGGCCTTTGATGAGAAACAGATCCTGGGAATAGTTCTTTTTGGAAGACTTGGAAAAATGATCGAGCTAAGGTGCCTTAAAACCTTTGGGGGAGATCAGGAGAATGTAAGGTATTGTCTGTATATAGCGGCTTCCAAGGCAATCCGTGACACTTTGGACCCGGAAACTTTTATCATACTTCACGCTGATACTGAGAACATGAGAAACACCATCGCATATATTACTGATGGAGAGGCAATAAGGTTTGAGGAGTTTTATCTTTTTAACCTGAGGTTGTAAAAAGGAGCCATCTATGCTGGATCACAACGAACTCAACAAAGCCAAAAGAAGAATAAAGGATGATTTCACAGTTAATAAAAAAGTTGGTTTAGAAGATATTAACTTGAATAACATCAGGAACGAAATTCCGCAGCTGCGTCTGCCTGGACGATCTAAGGATATGAGTGCGAAACCAAGCTCCAGGAAAAAGATCAGTGAGAGGCTTTCAGAGATTGACGAATCTGATAAGCTACGCGAGATAAATAACGCCTATGTGCGAGAACATGAGGAAATAGAGAACGAGAGGCTAAGGTTTGAAGAGACCAGACAAGAGGAAGGACACAAAGCCCAGCTTCTTCATTTGATCAATTCCGGAGAGCTGGGAAGGATCCGCCATAGGACACTCATCGTGCCTGCAAGGACATCTTTGGCTGATTCTCTTGGGCAGAGTTTTACAGAGATCTTAAACCGCACTGAAAGGGAAAATAAAAAGAAGGACAAGTCTTCAGAACTTTATCAGAAATCCCAGAACGCAAAAAAGATACGAAAGGCAGCTGATAAATATAAAAGGGACTGCGCACTTTCCATGGAAAAGACCATGGAAGGAAAGCTGGTGCAGTTTGAAAACAGGGAAGACTACAATGACATATCAAGGTTTATAACAGCTAAAGGCTCGGGATTTACAGCTGATGACAAGAATGAGCTGATCGAGCGCTATATAGGAAAGGCTTACGGGGATGATGTGGGTATATCGAGAAAAGATCGTCAGCTGGCAATGGACCTTATGGTCAAATCTCTTATGGCAGTTGATCTTCGAAGGGTCAGTCTGGATAGAGATATTGACCTTGTGGAGAATGCAGGCACCTTGGAATCCATAACCGGCAGAGTCGCCGCTTTTGACAGGCAGCTGGAAAAATATGGAGAAGACAGATATTATGGCAGCTTGAATGGTGAGGTGGCCAATTCAGTCAAAAGAAGGGTGAATTATCTAAGGCTGGTGGCACAGTACTATATCATCATGCGTGACGTGATGGCTGACAGGTATTATCAGGATCATCTTGCCAGTGAGATGTCTTTAGAGAACGTAGGTCCAGAGTTCAAAGAGGATCTTCATGGAAAACTCAAACAAGCTGATAAGATCCGTAGACTACTCTTTGGGAATGATGCTGTAGAGATCAATTTTAATATAAAGGCAAATCTTAGAGATAACCTCAACAGGTCTGTTTATCTGGATGATCATGAAGGACTTCATTCTGCAAAAGCCTTTAAGAGCAGCGATGTTTTTTCTGGGCTTCTTGGCTCTTTTTCCGAGCTTGAGCAGAACAGGAGGATGTTTGGCTTTAACAGCAACATCATGTCTCTTGTAAAAGAGCATATTGCAGATGTGAACAGGGTTTTAAATGTGAACTGCTCTGCATATAACGGAAGCTCAAAGGTTGTGCTCACGGGCGCGCTCAAAAAGCTCTCCAGGTGCTGCGAAGATTACCATCAGATCTATCTTCATAAGACATTTACAAAAAGGCATCAGAATGTCCTTGATATCAAGGATTATGCTGACAGATGCTGCGACTTTATAAACTCAATAAATGAAGAAAGGTTCCAGCAGTTTCTTTCAGAAAATGCAGGCACAAGTCTCGTGCAGGTGCTTCAGTCATCGTCTCTGATAGCTGATTACGATAAAGATGAGATGTCCAGGATGGAACTGAGGCAGCTTTATGCCACCCACAACGAAGTTGTCAGCCGTATTGATATAGGAGATGAAGAAGATCACGATTTATCAATCGAGCTCTCAGTTGATGAAAGGCTGCTTTCATACCTTAGTGATGATGTGTCCGAGGATTCAAATGCTTTTTATCAGAGCAAGAATGGTATTATAAGCGCGCTTAACAGCATGAAGAGACTGGCCAAACATGATTCTTCAAGAGTCGGATTTTTCATGAGCAGTGCCAGAGATTATGACAGAAACAGAGAGCGGTATGAGTATGCCGAAAAAATGTTAAAGGTCGTTAAGGGCATAAAATATCGCAATTTCAAGAACAGGAATGTGAAAGGCATTACCTGGAAAGAGCTGATATTTGGTGAAGACTATGTGGACATTCAGCAGGGGAATGATCAACAGATAGTTTTTTCAACTGATGAACAGCACAAAAAGCTTCAAAAGGTTACGCGGGCAATTGATTTTATTGGCGGCGATGTTTCCATGTTCACCAACTACAAGAAGGCAAGGCGCACCAGGGAAGATGGATCTAAAGAGTATGGAATCTGCTACAGTGTGTCCGATGGTGCGAATAAGCTTATAAGTGCTGCACAGGTAAAAAACATCGCTGAGGAAAAAGGAGTCAGTATAGTTTATTCAGAAAATGCCCTGAGGCAATTGACAGTCATTAGGTTCATGGACACTCTTTTTGGTAGGACTCAAAGAAAACTTGACAGCATTAAATATAACGTTAAGAATCAGCTTGTATTTGAAGAGTCAACCTTGGTTATACAGTCAGTTGTCACGGATGATTTTGATTATTTTAGTCAGGTACAGCCGCTGCAAGGACAAGGCGTAAAGCGCTCATCTGTGCTGGGGAGAAATGGGAAGCTGCGCTTAAATGCCTATGACAGAAAGGTTGCTGATGAGATCATCTCAAGGACTCCAGAAGAGTGCCTTCAAAAATTCAAGGACCTTGGCATTGCTGTTTCCGATGAGCAGGCTGAGGCTTTTACAGATAGGTTCAATACTCTTAAGCAGGCTCTTATTAAAGACCGTGATGAAAAGACCGGATGGAGAAACTTAATTGACCAGGAAGATGAAAAGAGAAGAATAAAAAAGCTAAAAAGTGTCAAAGGTGAACTTCGCCAATATAGAAGATGGAATGTAGTATATAACAAATCATTATTGCTGGATGCTGAGTACAAGCGCAAGGACCTTGAGAAAAAGAGGGTCAGGAACAAGGATGGTATGTTTACTGAAGCTCTTGAGGATGTCCTTGAGTTAAATGGCAATATTGGAATTGTAGATGAATCTCTTTTGCCTGAAATAAGGACTGTGGAGAGAGACAGGGAGCTTGAGGATGAAGTGCCAGTGCTTCAGGGTACTGAGCGAGAAAAAAGAGTCAGCAAGGCAAGGATAAAGATATTAAAATTTAGAAGGGATAAGAAGAAATTCCAAAGCAAATCCGGAAATATCAGTGCGGCCTATAAAAAGACCATAAAGGTTGAGGCCCAGAATTATCTGAATGATATTAATAGCATGGTCCGCAGAGGAGTGACAAGTGCAGAGAGCGTAGCGCAGCTAGTTGGTATACTCACAACCTTCATAGCATATGCTGATTGGAATATATCTCCAGTTGGCTTTAAGCCAAAGGATAATTATGCTGAATGGTTTACCTCAGCAAGGCACACTCAGGAAGGCGTGATCCTTAAAATGGCCCTTGAACAGGCGGGGAGCAGAAAAACTCAGATAGGTGAAAATCCCCAGAACGAGATACATAAGCTTGAAAGAAAAATCCTGTCAGACCTTATTGAACGCTGCGTTACTATTATAAAAGGAACTCTTGATGTGCCACCTGGTGCGGCGAAATATGTGGCAGATGAAAGCTTTCACGATGCAACAGTGGATCCCGTGTCGAATACTATTGAAGATCATGGAGCTTATAAAATGATCGACAGATCCAGTGAACCACTGTTTAGTCACGCGCCTTGTGTTAATGACATAGCTCAGGGAAGAGTGGGAAATTGCTATTTCCTGGCTACTATGGCCGCTATCTGTGAACGGGATCCTGATTTTATAAGGGGGATGCTCAAAGATAATGATAATGGTACCGTTACTGTCCGGTTCTACGATAAGGGAAGACCAGTATATTACACAGTAAAGAAGACTATTCCACAGGATACAGATAAAGGCTCCATCACACGTGGCATTGAGAAGTTCGCCAAAGGAGCCCTCTGGATACAAATGGTGGAAAAAGCATTCGTGGCATCAGGACTTGCTGCCAAGGCGAAAAAACTGACTAATGAAGATGCGAGTTTTTCTGAACAGGATCAGCTTGCTGTGATAAACACTCTTAAGAGAAGCAATATGGTATCCTACACTACTATCGAAACCGGAAATGCTTCGGACCTGTCAGAGTATATCACAGGGAAAAAAGGATTCTATACCGGATCAACCAAGGAAAGAAGGGCAGATCCACAGACCGGTAAGATGCTTCCGGTCATTACTCAGGATCAGGAAGCTTTCTGGAATCTTGCTAAAGAAAATGCCAATAAGAACGTTGTTATGGTGGCCGGGTCACTGCAATCTTACAATGCTGGTTCTGGGACCGGCCTTGATACAAAAGATATCCGTAAGAAGGGCGTAGTAACCAAGCATTCATATACTGTCATGGGAGTCATTGAGATGGCAGGTGAAGAGAGGATCGTCTTAAGAAACCCATGGGGCCTCGGCGGAGCAGAAGAAGTATATGATGAAAAGACCGGAGCTATTACAACAAAGTACAGTGAAATAGAGAACGGACCGTATCTGTTTTTGAACAAGGAAACTTTCTTTGGACTTTTCGAAACCTTTAATGTGGTAAAGATAAGGAGTAATAATGTACAACACTGATGAAGCACAGGTTGCTATCTGCAGGAGCTTTTTGGAAAAAGCCGGGATAATCTTAGGAAGTAAAGACAGTGAAAACGAGACTGAGGCGGTTGTTGGCATCTATCAGGAGTTTGGCCTTTCAAAGGCAGACAGGGTGCCATACCCTGCAAGAGCAGACATTGAAAAAAGTGATGATGAGAGCATCGGACTGATGCCAAGGATCAACGCCCTTACAGGGGCCCTTAGCTTTTGTAAAGTGCAGGAGGTACAGGAATTCTATGAAGGAATCCCCTACGTCCTTGTGGTGGATGATGAAACTGCTTTTGTCTGCTGCTATGAAGAGATTTCAGACAACGAGTATCTGCTGCACTTTAGGGCTGATGTTCCTGTAGATGACATGGAGACTGATGGGTTAAAAGAAAAGGCCAAAGCCTTTAATGAAAACCACTTCTTTGCAAGGTGCTACCTTGATCAGGAGGACCTTGGAATATTTGAAGATGATCCGGGAAAAATTGTGACTTTCCATGCAGTGATCCCGGACTATGGCGCCATTAAAACTCCAGACTTCTACGGATTTTTTGCTGGATTATTTCAGGCTGATATCATGGACTTTCGTAATTAATCAAGCTTCAATTCATCGAACATTTTACATTTTGTTTTGGCTTCTTTATAATTTTGGTAAATTTAAAAATTGGAAGCAGCATAACAAAAATGCGGAGGCTTTGAATGGACATGACGACTACAACTTTTAAAAGAATCTGTCAGATAGTAGTATTTACCGGAGTAGTATTTTTTATAATATTGAACTACAGGGCTATTGGGGCGATAATTGCCTTTGTCTGGGGAATTCTGTTGCCCTTTGTGATAGGGGCAATAATTGCTTTTATAATTAATATCCCCATGAGAGCTATAGAGGAAAAATGGTTCAAAAAGTGGAAGGGCAAGAAATTTGTAAGACCGGTTTCTTTGATTGTTACGATAGTTCTTGTGCTTTTGGTGATCAGTTGTGTGATCATGGTTGTGGTCCCACAGCTTGGGACAACTGCAAATCAGCTTGTAAAGGCCATGAATACTTCACTTCCACAGTTGCAGGCCTATGCTGAGAATTTCTTTTCAGGTAATAAAGAGATTCAGGCTCAGATAGAATCCCTGGATATAAATGCTGACAGTGTTATTTCTGCTGTAACTTCATTTTTAAAGAGCGGAGTGGGCAGTGCTTTTGGCAGTGCGTTTTCTGCTGCAAAGGCTGCGTTGTCTATGATGGCTTCGGTGGCTATAGGCGTAGTTTTTGCCTGCTATATACTTATGCAAAAAGAAAATCTGTA
>JAEEGK010026561.1_pt1 | contig 11771 bp, 11 predicted proteins | sample 8958771 | NCBI WGS metagenome assembly JAEEGK01 (sample SAMN16246547, study PRJNA631951) | gut metagenome | biome: gut microbiome; feature: rumen; material: SC-attached | host: Bos | place: Iran: Karaj | collected 2018-10 | reverse complement strand
GCGATCTCCACGCCCAGCTCTTCCCGGATTTCCCTTTTGAGCGCCTCCCGGGCGCTTTCCCCCGGCTCGATCTTTCCGCCGGGAAATTCCCATTTTCCTTTAAATTCTCCGTATCCGCGGGCTGTCGCAAATATCCTTGGCTCATTCTGTGATGTGTCTGTCATCACTGCCGCAACGACCCGGACATATTTTAAGATATTTCCGTCCTTGTCAAAGCAGACTTTCTTTCCTTCGGAAATGCCTTTTTCCGAAAGCACGCTTTCAGGCACCTCAACATATTTCTCCTCGCCCGAAATCGTGTGCAAAATCTTCAAAAGCGCCACAGGCTCTTTTCTTCCCGATTCCTCGCAGCCGAAATCCGCCTCGGTTATCTGCAACACTTTGTAAACATCACCGATCATGCTCTTCCTTACCAACACTCCGTTTTATTGTCTGTATTATACTTTTTTCTGTCATATAAAGCAAGACGGCACTTGTAAGGACCTCGCCTTAAGTGCCGTCATCATTGTCTTAGATCAATATGGGCTGTCTACAGTTTCAGCCTTTTTCACCGCTTCCTCAAGTGAAAGCCCCGCAAACATCTGTGCTCCAAGGAACCTTCCCGACCTTTTGTCATCGGCAAAAACTCCTGCGACAATGCCGGGTATCGCGCTTTCAGGAGCGTTCGGAGCCTGCGGACCTCCAAGATCCGTTCTGCACCAGCCGGGATCCGTAAGGTTTATCATGACATCAGTCCCTTCAACGGTCTTCCCGAGATCTATCGTGATCTTGTCAAGCGCTGCTTTGCTCGCCGAATAACCTGCCTGTTCAGGCTCAAGACGTATGCCGCTCGTAGTGTTTAATATACGTCCGAATCCGCGTTCTATCATCTTTGGCATAAAATGATAGCAGATCATGGCAGGCGCGATGGTATTTACGTTAAAACTCGTAAGATAGTCCTCGACGGGCGTCTTGAAATATTCAACCCTGTACGCCACCTGGAGTCCCGCGTTGTTGAGCACTATATCCACCGGCACGTTCAATGCGTCTATCTCCTCAAGCATACGCTTTACAGCATCAAGATCGTTAAGGTCGGCCTCGACAGCGTATGCTTCAACCCCCAGTGCTTTCACCTCGGAAAGAACCTTTTCGGTGTGTGAAAGGCTCCTGCTGTGCAGGATAAGGTTGCACCCTTGCTCCGCCATGAACTTTGCCGAGAGATATCCTATGCCTCTTGCAGCGCCTGTGATAAGCGCCCATTTTCCTTTTACATCGACCATTCAAGTCCTCCTTCGTAAGTAAAAAACCTGTTTAAACCGTCCGTACTTCTTTACTGAAAAGCATGAAAAGCGCAGTAGCCGCAAACCCTATCGTGCAGAACACAAGAAGCCAGGTACTTCCCAGATTCTGGAGTACGATCCCCGCAAGTGCCGTTGCTATGGGGATCAGACCTTGTGAAAGAACATTTGTGATGCTTCCCACCTTGCTCAGCTTGTCCTTGTCAACGACCCGCATGAACATGGTGCTTACGGGTATATTTATCGCGGGAAGTAAATATCCGATTATCATGGCGCCCACGCAGAACACTATCAAGAATACGTTAAGAGAGGCACCTTTGTCAACAAAAAACCAATAACTCCAGGTAAGCGCCACCATGAGAACAGCGTTCCCCGAAAGCAGAACAGAAACTTTTTTGCCGCATTTGTCAGACTGTGCCTTCGCGCTGAGGACCGCCGCGCTCACAAGGGAGCTTATGCCCATCACCACACTCACCACAGATGACCACATCTCAGGCTTAAGAAAGCCGTCAAAAAGATAGTGAGGGGCAGCCGCCACTTCGGTCCTTATGAAAAACGGTAGGAAATTTGAGGATACCGGCACAAAGAAAAAATTGATGAACAGTATCGAAAGCATAAACACCATTATGGCCTTCTTCTCCATGATGTATCTGAGCCCTGCTCCCATATCGCCGAGCGCGAGCTTAAGCGTAAGTTTTTCGTTGGTTCTCGCTTCGCTGTAACGGATGAACATTTCCGACACACCAGAAAGTACATAGCAAACGCCCACTATCATAAACAAAGTGCAGACAGGAAGCGCCGCATAGAGCACCGCCGCGAGCACTGCCCCGAGGATCCCGAGGAATGAGCTTTTTATGGAGAAATAAGAATTTGCCTGCTGCAGCCTGTCCTCGTCGATGATATGCGGGAACAGCGCGCCAGCCGCCGGCGAAAAGATACCGCTCACAATGTTTCCCAATGCTCCGACGATGAACAGAACAACAATATGCACCGTATTCGCGTTAAACAGCATCATTATCACGGTAGCCGCGATGATCAGGCCGCCCTTTATATAGTCGCAGATAAACATTATCGCGCCCTTGTTGAAGCGGTCCCCGAGAACACCCCCAACCGGCGTAGCAAGCAAAAGCATCACTCCGCATAGAGCCAGGTACAGTCCCTGCAGGAAAGCGTTATTGTTACTGATCTCAAGTATGTAAAAGCTCACCGCAAAACTGTACAGCGCGCTCCCGAGTTCCGATACCAGCGCGCCGAAAAATACCAGTCTGAAGTTTCTGTTTGCAAATACATTTTTACTTTTGTTTTCTGTCATTTCCACTTTTGTGCACATCCTTCCAAAGTTTTATCAATTCCTTGTCGCCAAGCATCTGTATCATGGTCTCCAGGCTGTCTTCGGCCGTAAGCCCCAGCCCGTCGTGAAAACTTGATTCTTCCGAGAATTCCGCGAAGCGCATGTTTTCTACGCCGTAATCGGGAGAATCATCAAAGTCCCTGACGATCTTCTCAGCTTCTTTTGCGGCATCGCGGGCTTCTTTTTTCTTTCCTGTCCGAAGCAATATTCCGGCCTTTGAGACCAGAAAAAAGGCTTCTATTTTGCTCAGTGAATCCGTGATATCCCGTTTTTTAAGCATTTTAACGTTGTACAGCCCCCATTCCGCGAGATCCAGCGCAGCCGCATAGTCTTTTTTCCCTATCCCCAGCACCGTTATCCAGCCAAGCAATGAATTTGTCATTTCCACAAATGAGTTCATGAGGCCTTGCGTGAGATATGGCACCGCTTCATCATAATGTTTCCGGAAAAAGCATTCACTCACGCCGATATCGGCGCTGAAGATCCCGCTTTCATTGTGGTTCTTCAGTATCTCTATGCTTTTTTCAAAATCTCCGAGATATTCGTATGCGCTCGCCATTTTGCCATATATCAGGACTTCTCCGATGTCCGGATCAGGGTTCTGCGGTAACAGCAGCAAGGCACGCTCAAGGAGTTCCAGAGCCCTGCGGGCCGCGCTCCGTTCCTTTCCGATCGCAAAGGTAAGATAGACCGATGCGGAGGCGTAGACCACTTTCAGCGAGTTTGGATATTTCTGCAGTGCTTTCTCCGCTTCAGTTATCGCATTCCTGTCCAGTGTCTTGCAATATTCACTCATGCGCTCCACTATCGCGTCGATCTTGTGATCCTGCTTCTTATACCCCAGAAGGACATCAACCGAGATATCAAAGAAGTCGGCAAGCTCCATGATCGTGCCGATCTCCGGCGTAGCCATTCCCGTTTCCCACTTGTGCACAGCCCCAGTCGTGACACCCATTGCCTCCGCAAGCTGTTCCTGAGTGAGATTGCGTTCTTTTCTGAATGCACGTATGTTTTCAGCGATCTTCGAATCCATGTTTCCTCCGTATCATTCCGCCCCTGTACGATAAGCAGCTACGGTTCGCAGCATGTCTGCATGTAGTCCTGCTCCATACTCGGATCATGATAACCTATTTTCGCGCAAAAGTGAATACACTACCGATACTATTTGTATATATTTTTTTATACTGTAGGTATACTTTGTATTTCAAAAAAGGGGATGCATACGCATCCCGCACACGCTAAGAAAACTACGCCCCCAGGCTATACTCCTACAGCAGTTCCTTAAGCGAATGTATCTTTAAAAATTCCGTTTCGACATCGGAAGACGCTTCCGCTGCCATGAGCACAGGCGTGATGCCGAGCGCCGCAGCGCCCTTAAGTATCTTCAGGTTGTCATCCACAAACACGACATCCCCCGCTTCACAACCGCATTTTGCAAGCGCATCGTCAAAGATGGCTTTCTCGGGCTTAAACGCCCCGACATCACAGCTGTATGTGCGGAACGAAAAATATTTAAGTATACCCAGCTTTTCAAGCTGGTCGTCAAGACTTGTCCAGGTGTCGGAGATCACACCAAGCCTGAACTGCTTTGAAAGCGCATCAAGAGCCTCCGGCACGCCAGGATAGAGCTTGAAATTGTCACTGTTGTACAGCCTGTCGTCCGCGATCTCCCTGATCGTCTCGTCAGAAAGGCCAAGCCCCATCTCATCCGAAAGAATTTTGTAAAACACAACGAACTGCTCAGATATCAGTTTTTCATCCTTTACGCCATGATACTTCAAAAGATGCCGATACCCGTCGCTCAGCGCTTTGTTTGATACCTCCCGCGGAACCGTCGTTATCTTTTCTCCCGAGGCTTTTAAAAACGCGAGCGTGACCATGAAATCTCCCGAAGCCGCATATTCCAGTGTGTTCCCGACATCCAGAAAAACAGCCTTTTTCCCCTTAAGTATCTCGTGCATTTTGAACCTCCTCAATGATGCTTATTGTATTTGTCCAGCGCGTCCCTCATCCTCCTGTTTTCCGTACGTTCCTTAAGCCACATGATAAACACGCTTACCGCAATGCTTATCGCAAACGAGGCCGCAAAACTGATCCATGCGGTAGGATCGTCTGTCGGGAACCAGTTGAACAATATGGCCATGACCACGAGCACGCCCATCACTACCATGAAAAACAGCACATTTCTCAAGATCAGCGCCATGTTCTTTATCAGGATATCCGTGTAAAAAATGACCTGCGCACAAGTGATCGCACACGCAATAAAAAGCAGCTGCAATAAAGTCGGGATCGTCAAAGCTTCCCGTCCCATACGGAAAAGTGAAGAGTATTCCCCGGTCCCCTCGCCTATGATAATGCTCAAAACGATAAAGATCGTAACAATGATGCCAAACGTCGCAAAAAGTTGGCTTATATAATTAAATATGTTCTTCTTTTCTTCCATCATCTCAACCCCAGCTTTCTTCTGAGCTCATCCGAATACATGCGTGAAACTATTATCTGCTCATCGTTTTTGAGTGTGACCCTGATCTTCCTGTCTATGTCGGCTTTGAGACTTTTTATCATCCTAATGTTGACTATCGTCTGCTTGCTGACCCGTAAAAAATCATGCTCCAGAAGTTCCTGCTCCATCTCATAGAGCTTAAGATCGGATTCATATGTCTCGTTTTCGGTATATACAAAAGTCTTTCGGTCAACAGCCTCAATGTAGAGTATCTTCCCGATGTCAAGAAAAAACGTCTCATCTTTGCTGTTCACTCCGATCTGCATATTTGCCACACGCATGAGAGACACCATCTTTTCAATATCCGCGGTCAGCTTTTTCGCATGTATCACGATCTCAGTATCATCGTATTTTTCATCAATATCGATCTCTATCTTCATTTATTCCAGCCCTTTTCGCTTAAAAGTCACAAAGAACAGCATAAACATCACCGCAGCATTCGCTGCCAGTATCACAATGCCCTTGGCATCAGCCCCGTCAAAACTCATTCGTTCAAAAAGCACGCTGAGCTGCTGTGTATAGAAAACCCCGGCCACTCTCTTTATATGGTCATTAAACATCGAAAGCATGGGTGCAAAGGAAAAAACCACCATCACAGGCATGACCAGTGACGTCGCGGCCATCTGGCTTTTTGCGGCGGTCCCGATGCACGCTCCCGCTGTAATGGAAACTACATATCCTGCTCCCATCACTGCCAGGTAAAACGGAACATCTTTGGCTTCAAATCCTGTCGCCATCACGCACGCGCCGATCATGCAGGCGCTCCAGACATATATGCCCACTCCGAAAAGGAACTCCAACGGAGAGACATCCGCCATCATCAGCACACGGAGCGTGTTCTTTTCTTTCTCCTCGGAAATGATCGCTGCGGCCGCGCTTAACGGTGCCATCCCAATATACATGACAGAAAACAGTTTTGTAAAGAACAATTCCGGCATTCCGTCAAGTTTTATCGCATTTTCCATTATCAAAGTGAGTATCGGAAAAAGCACGAACTGTATCAGAACGGTCTTGTTCTTTACAGTATCCATCAGTTGCTTTTTAATGATGATCGCTGTGTTTTTCATTTACGCATCCTCCAGTTTTCTTCCGGTAAGCTCCAAAAATACCGTTTCAAGCGTCGGTTCCGATGAATGTATGGTCTCGATCCTTCCGTTTTCAAAGAGGCCTGTCAGCACCGTCGCAGCCCGCCTGTCGTGCGGGATCTCCATATCTTCCCCGGTCGAAAGATGCATTTTTATCTTTTTCTGATGATCATACTTTCTGCAGATCTCTTCAGGAACGCCGTTTTCCACTATCACACCGTCGTTCAGGAGCGAGACACTGTCACACAGCGCGTACGCCTCTTCCATGTTGTGCGTGGTGAGAAAGACCGTGCAGCCGCTGTTTTTCTTGTCCCGTATGATATCGTGGATCTGTCTCATCGTCTGAGGATCGAGGCCGCTTGTTGGTTCATCAAGAAAAAGGATTTCAGGAGAACTCATAAATGCTCTTGCAAGACAGAGTCTCACGCGCATTCCTTTTGAAAGCTCCGAAGCAGGCTTTTTCATCGAATCACCGAGCCCCACAAGTTCCAGAGCCTCCTTGATACAGCTGCGGGGAACTCCGTAAATGTCCGCAAATATCTTTAAGTTGTCGGCGCACGACAGCCTGTCGTACACACCGAAGTTGTCCATCGTTATTCCGATGTGCTTTTTGTCCTGTCCGGAAAGCTCATTCACGTCTTTCCCCAAGATCTTCACACTTCCGCCGTCAGCCTTTATCTGTCCCGTAAGTATCTTTATGAGCGTTGTCTTTCCTGCGCCCGACGGCCCCAAAAGCCCGAATATCGTGCCGTCGGGGATATCAAGATCGATCCCCGAAAGCACCTTTTTCTCACCATAGCTTTTATATACGTTACTGCAGCAGATCATTTCCTGTCTCCTTTTTTGCCTAAAATCACCCGTGCCTCTCACGGGCTTGTGGCATCAAACTACCAAAGGATCAGGGAAAATTCAACATCTCTTAACGCAAGTTGCCAAAACGCGCACATGAATTGCCGCGCCTACACCCCATTAAACTCTATGGTCTTGGTCGCAAGCTTTTCTCTGAATCTCACATCATGCTCGACGATGAGCATGGTCGGCTTGTATTTTTCTATGAGTGCTTCTATCTGCATCCTTGAAAATACATCGATATAGTTCAGCGGTTCGTCCCAGATGTAGAGATGCGCGGGAGTGAGCAGGCTCGCAGCGATCAGCACCTTTTTCTTCTGCCCGTCGGAAAACTCTTCCATGTTCTTCTCAAACTGCACACGTTCCATGTCTAGGCGGCGGAGCAGCGTCAAAAGGAGTGTATAGTCAAGCCCGCTCAGCTTTGCATAGTCCTTGAGCTTTCCTTTCAAGTGCGAAGTGTCCTGGTTTATGTAGGAAACCACGATATTCGGCGCCACCGAAAGACTGCCTCCGAGCGAAAACGCGGAAGTTTCCGCACCGCTTATCCTCTCAAGTATCGCCTTTATCAGGCTCGATTTTCCACATCCGTTTTCTCCGGAAAGAAAAACACGCTCACCCTGTGTGAGTTCAAACGTAAGATGCTTAAAAACAGCATCTTCGGCATCCTTGTACCTGAGTGACAGGTCGCGGCAGCTCACAAGCCGCTCTTTATAGTGTGAAAGCGGCATTACTTTGAGTTCGACAGGGTCCTCGACATCCTTAAGCAGACCCTCTTTTACCTCTATCTCCCTGTTTACGCGCTTTTCGAAGGTCTTCACCCTGCTCTCCATCTTTTTGGTCTTAGCGCCTATAAAAGCTCTGGTCGATATGGATCTGTCATGTTCTTTCACGGGATCGAAACCGATCTTTGTGCCTTCGCTTTTGTCGGCCCAGCGCGCAGCCCTGTCCGCCGCGGTCTTCAGCTTGTCGATTTCCCTGAGATGCTTTTCGTTTTCTGTTTTTGCGAAAGCATCCGCTTTTTCTTTGTTTTCCCACCAGCTTGTAAAATTGCCCTTCTGCACAGTGATCGTTGCTCTGTTCAGCACGAGCACGTGATCGATGCACGCATCCAGAAGGTCGCGGTCATGTGAGACAAGGATAAAGCCCTTCTTTGAAGCAAGGTATTTCTTTATGATCTCTCGTGAAGCCATATCAAGATGGTTTGTGGGCTCGTCAATCAGCAGAAATTCGTTTTCATCCGAGAAAAGCACCGCGAGCATCACCTTTGTGCGCTCTCCGAAGCTGAGCGTGCCAAACGGTCTGTAAAGCAACTCAGCCTCTATCGAAAGCGCCGGCAGTTCCTTAAGTACACGCCAGCTTTCAACTCCGTGCTTCCACCCTTCCATCAGCTCATCCGCTGTCTTTCCCATATCCGCGCTCCCAACTTTATAGGGAAAATAGTCAAATGCCGTGCCTGCGCTGATATTTCCGCTGTATTCGTATTTCCCGAGAAGGAGATTTAAGAAAGTCGTCTTTCCCTTGCCGTTCCTTCCGATGAACCCAAGCTTCCAATCGGTATCGATGCTAAATGTTGCATTTTCAAAAATATTGTCAAAACTGTTTTCATAACAGAATGTGAGATCCGTTACATTTATCTGTGCCATATACATGCCTCCTTTTCTCCGGAGGGTGACCGCAGGATACTGAATACAAAAACGAGCCTGCTCTTGCATACGCAAAAACAGACCCGCAGATCATCTCATTTTTCACAGGCAGAAAAGCCACAATAAGAGACAGTGCGATGACCCATTTAAGCGTACACAAATAAAACCCTTACGGAATCCATATCGTGTCAACTTAACCTCAGATCATCTGCTCAACATCTCATCACCTGCGCATTTTCATGCCCTTTCGTTTTTATTGTTTACAGTATATTACACGATCGAAGATAATTCAACAATTATATCGTGTTCGTTACAACATCATCCTGTATATCTTTGTGCAGTCTTCTTTATCCAGCGCGACAAATCCATAGATCCTGCCGTCGCGCCCGTTTCCGCAGCAGAGATTTTCGACCAGTGTCGGGATGTCTTCTTCCTTTGCGCCAAGCTCTGCAAAGTTTCGCGGCATTCCAAGCGACGTGAGGAACGCCGCAAACGCGTTGATACCTTCAAGCGCGGTAACCTCGGGATGTTCAAAATCCATGCTGCAGCCCCATACTCTGACCGCTGCCTGCGCAAAGCGCATGACATTGTGCTTCATGACATATCTGAACACAGCCGGCATGGTCACTGCAAGCCCTGCTCCGTGTGCGCAGTCATAAAGCGCGGACAGTTCGTGCTCAATGTTGTGGCTGTTCCAGTCCTGTGAACGCCCCACACCGCAGGAATTGTTGTGTGCCATCATACCCGCCCACATGATGTTGGCTCTTGCCTCGTAGTTATGAGGGTCTGCGATGACGCGCGGGCCTTCATGCTTCATTGTGAGGAGAAGCGCCTCTATCAGTCTGTCAGTGACCTCGACATCCGTGGAATTGGTGAGGTATCTCTCATAGAGATGCGCCATGATATCGGTAATACCCGCTGCCGTCTGATAAGGCGGAAGTGTCTCTGTAAGCGCCGGATTCAATATGCTGAATTTAGGTCTTATGGCATCTCCGCTCGCTCCGCGCTTCATCATATCGGTCTCTCGCGTGATCACGGAATCGGGGCTTCCTTCGCTTCCTGCTGCCGCAATGGTAAGGATGGTGCCCACAGGCAGAGCTTTTTCTATCGGCTTTCCGCAGTAGAAATCCCAGAAATCGCCGTCGTACAGCACGCCCGCAGCTATAGCCTTGGATGAGTCTATAGTGCTTCCGCCGCCGACAGCAAGGATAAAGTCCACTTTTTCCCTTTTGCAGAGGTCTATGCCCTCATATACCAGGCCGCTCCTGGGATTGGGTTTAACACCGCCCAGTTCGGCATAACCTATCCCTTCAGCTTCGAGAGATCTTTTTACTCTGTCAAGAAGCCCGGATCTTACAACACTTCCGCCACCGTAATGGATCAGCATCTTTGTGCCGCCAAAGCGCTTTACAAGCGTTCCCGCCTGCCCTTCAGTGTCTTTTCCGAACGAAAAATACGTAGGTGAGTAAAAGTTAAAGTTTTCCATTGTCTGTGTTCTCCTTCCTGTCAATAAACTTAAAACTTTCAGCTACGGTTTGATGTTCCTTCTATGCAAACACCGTCGTTTTAAGGCATTCCATATCCACGCCTGTGTCAAAGCCGTAATACATGTGATTGAAATAGCCGATGATAAGCTCCATATCTTCTTTGATCACAGCATGCCCTTCCTTGTGGAAATGCACAACGAGATTGTCCGAAAGCCCCGTTTTCCGGTAAACCTTATCGGCCCTCAAGAAACATTCCCACATTGCAGGCGCGTTGACCCAGTCCTCGTTCATACAGGCGGCGATGATGAAATAATACCTTTCCGGAGACATCGCGAGTATCGGAAAGTTTTCCTGATCGATCGGGATGTCCTGCGGCGACCTGTATTCCAGAAACCTGTCGTTGAACCACCCTCTCTCGGCTTCGGACTGCAGGCAGTCGAGAGGCTCGTTTTTTGTATAAGTATAATCCGCAGGACCACCTATCAAACTAAAGTCATAGGTCTTCCCTTCGGAAACAATGCCAAAAAGTGCCAGTCCTCCGGCTCCCGAGCAGGCCGGAACAGGCATGCGGAACCTCTCGTCAAACGCTCCGCACACGGCTGTGGCTTTGCCCCATCTGGAAACGCCGGTGACAAGCGATGCCAAAGGATCAAGTCCCAGTTCTTTCCCAAGTCCGGTGATCACGGCATCAAGCACCTTTGAAGCGCCCCAGGCCCATGCCATAAGGACTCCCGTCTGCTCCTCCGTCTTTTTTCCATACGGATAAAGATCGTAAAAAGCGCCGATATGCTTTGTATCATCCGATGCTATCTCACGCGTATCCATGAAGATGCATGCCCAGCCGCGCTTAAGTGCATAGTCCTTCGGCATTATGGGATGCATGCAGACTATAAAAGGCGAGCCTTTGGGGTATCGCGCGGCATCTTCTTTTTCCGGAAGATACACATGAACGACAAACTCCGATTCTTTACTGCCGTTCTCGACCTTTATCTTCACGATCTCCCCGCCAAACACCTCAAACATGGCCCATGGGCCTTCTGTCGCAGGTTTTTTCTTGGGATCGGGTCCGAGCCTTTCATAGGTGACGGTCTCTCCCGAGCGCCACCTGCCGTACATATGTTCTTCGTAAAATGCTCTTGTCTCTTTTTTATCCATGATCTTAAAAATACATTCAGTGAAATGTGACCACTTTGTCGTAGTCATAACCGCGGTCAGGTGTGAAAAGTCTCTGATTCAGTGTAAAATACACTACTCCGTTCTTTCGCACGGTCAAAGTTATCTTTGCACATCCGTTCTCAGCCTTTATCACCGCGCTTTCCACCGCGGGATTCGCAGTGCTCTTTATGAGTTCCGTCTCGGCAGCTGTGGGATATGCAGGCTCCCCAAGATCGTGCCAGAATTTAAGCGGATTGCAGCACACCTCGTCAACAGTCTTTGTGACAAGTGCATACTCTGCGTTTTCTGCTTCAAATCCCACTTCGACCGCCCTGTCCTCCTCGTCTATATTCCAGAGGATACCGGCGTAACATCCGTCTTTTTTAAGGATCACGGTGTTGTCATCCCTGTAGATGCAGTC
>JAEEGK010026560.1_pt1 | contig 11772 bp, 8 predicted proteins | sample 8958771 | NCBI WGS metagenome assembly JAEEGK01 (sample SAMN16246547, study PRJNA631951) | gut metagenome | biome: gut microbiome; feature: rumen; material: SC-attached | host: Bos | place: Iran: Karaj | collected 2018-10 | reverse complement strand
CGCGTCGCGCCAACCGAGAAGGCTTTCGGAGCATCACTCCACTATATAGCGGGAGGACTCAAATCTGCGGTAATTTTTTACGTTGAAAAATATAGATTTACACATTATTTTCTTGCTTTTTGCATAGAAATAAGGCTGTTTTTCGCCTAAATCTAAACTTAGGCTTTTAAACAGCCTTTTTGGTGTTTGAAAACGGTTATTTTATCGAATATACCGCGTCGTTAAGCTGCTGTGAATAGAATTCCGAATAATCGTAATACGTAAGAAACAGCATCGTTTCGCCTTTGGCGACGAACGCGGCTTTTCCGCAGACGCTTTCGTCCGCGACAAAGTCAACGACAACGGCGTCCGCTCCGTTTATTTCGGTCCTTGTGACGTTCAGCACCTCGGCTTCAAGCCCGGAGCTTACGGCTTCCGCAAATATACCGTCCGGTACGTCGGAAAAATCGCCGGGGGACGCCATTGTGACCGCCGTTATTATATCTCCGCTGCCGCAGAAAAGCGTAAGCGAATCTTCCTCATCGGTCGCCGCGAAGAACCCCTGCGGTACGTTGAATCTGAACCTGTCAAGGCGGTATTTCGTCGCGTAGCCGGAATAATACGCCTTTACGTTTCCGCCGGAAACGTATCTGAAAAGCGTTACTATGTCCTTGTTGTCCGCGTTGCCGTCGTCGTTTACGTCAAGCGCGAGCTCCACGCAATCAATATCCGAGCCGGATACTTTTTTGAACAGGACAACAACGTCCTTGTTGTCCACCTCTTTGTCTCCGTTTATGTCTCCGGGCTCGCCGAGATCCGCCCAGATCGCGTAAAGCTTCATTCCTTTTATATCGACGTTTACCGGTTCTCTGTCCGGAAACGCTATGTATCCGTTTTTATAAAGCGAGAGTGCTCTGCCGTCCGGATACGTGTTCCAGTCCGTTATGAATTTACCTTCCCGTGCAAACGCGCCTCCGAGCAGCATGATATCGGCGTTGTGTACCGCTTTTACCGTCTCATAGCCTTCCGCGCCTTCATAATTCGGATAGACCTTTATCTCGCTTACCTCTTCGTACTTCAGCACTATCTCGTACCAGTCGTCGTAATCGCGGCTCACGACAATGTAATTCTTCGGATACGTGCCGCCTTCCAGATCGTAAAAATCCGCTTTTTCCCTGTTGACCGTTACGGAATAGCAGCCGTATTCTTTGCCGAAATATTTCTCCGCTTCCGCGATAACGTCTTCCGCGACGATCACGAACGCGTCTTCCTCTATATACGCGGGCACGCTGATCTCAAGATCACCGTCGACGCCGTCGAACGAAAACCATACGTTTATCATTTGGGTGACCGGATATTCCGGGGTCTCTTTTGCTCCGGTATAAGATATACGCCAGAATTCGCATATCTCGCCCGTCGCAAATTCAACGAGCGCGTGTACCGTATGACCGCCGCTATAGACCGGAACGCTTATATCAAATTTTGCCCCTTCCGCATAACCGCTCATTATCTGATCAAACTCGTTCGTCTGTATTTTTTCGGATTCCATGACCGTCTGACTGTCGGAATCGTATGCGTATCCGAAACGCTTTATTTTCGTATCGCTCAAGATTCCGCCCTGTATCGAGATAGACGCGCATTTTACCTCGTGTTCCAGTCTCGTGTCGTCGTTGGAAAAGCCGTTCATAAGGATATCCACGCCCTGACTGCTTCTGATGTTCCATATTCCGGCTCTCATTATGTTATGATCGTTATCAAACGTCCATACGTCGGTATACGCGCGTGTGATCACGGGGACGGACAAAAGGACCGAGGCAAGGATCACAAAGCACAGCGTTTTAATAAATACGTTTTTCATAGTAATTCCTCCGTTTAAATATAAAGACACAAAAGCGGCGCAAAAAGTTTCGCATCTGCGCTTTTTTTTACAGATATTTAACATTTTTACGCCGTCCTGATATTTACTGTTTTTTGAAGAGATCGAAGAAGCTCTTTTTCCTCGGCTGCATTTCAAGCATCTGATTAAACTTCTCTTTTATCGCGAAATCTTTGGAGAAAGCCGTTTCCGCGTCGAGCTTGAGCTGCTCCGTCTTCTTGGAGTTCAGCTTATGCACTTTTTCCGCAACGGTCTGCGTTTCCTCCGCGCCGAGACGCGTGAACACGAAGTTCAGGAACGTGCAGAAATCGGAGTAGTCGCTCGCGCGCTTGCTCTGCGAGAGCCATTCTTCGCAGAAGCACGACGTGAACTCCTTGGACTGCGCGGTGTTCATGATAAACAGGTCGTAAATGTACGGTATCTCCTCCGCTTCCGCGTTTTCCGCAAACAGCGGCAGCATCCACGCCTGGTATATCTCCGCGTCTTTTTCCGTAAGCCTCGTCAGATCTATCTGCGTCTTTTCCGTTATGGACGACAGATTCGGTTTTGCGCTGTGGTAATCCTTGCGGTTGTTTATGCCGGCGACCACGGCTCCGAAAGCAAGACACAGCAGTCTGCCGGTAAGCTCCTTGCCGCGTATAACGCATTCGTATTCGCAGATGTTGTTTATCGCTTTTTCCGCTTCCTTGTTCGGCTTGTTCAGCTTTATGGCGGATATAAGTCCGTCCACCACCTCGTCCGATATGTCTATGACGAGTTTTTCGGACAGCAGTATGCCGAAAACGAGCTCGTTTGCTTCTTTTATGTTCTCGGGCTTTTTGAGCTTATAATTCTCGTAGTATTCGGTAAGCGCCTCGGGCAGATATCTTTCCGCGTACTCGGGAGCTGCATTGAAATATTCCGAATAATGCTCGGATAAAAGCTGGTTAGTTTCCTTTACGTCGTACGTCGTTATCATCTGACGCAGAGTCGCCCACATAAGATCGTATTTTTCCGCCGCGGCAAGGAAGTTGAACAGCTCTCTGCGGCGCTCCTTCATATGCACCGCCGCCTGCTCTGAAAACGCGGTGGTGAGGTTTACCTGTATCGCAAGTCCGTCCGTCATGGTGTCCGTCACGGCTTCGAGATTTTCCTCGACGGTGCAGAAACGGTTCACGTCGTCAACGAACAGGGACAGCGCGTGATCGGACGCCGCCTTGTCTGTGCCGCAGGCGTATCTTTCCTTCATAACGCTTGATAAGAAGCCGCCTATCTTGTCCGACGGATTAAGGCACTCGTAGCTTGACGCATGGCTGTGTATATATTCCGAAATGAGCGACACTATAAAGTCCGCTTTCCATTCTACGTGCTGATAACCGGCGACCCACAGAAGCGCTTTGCGGCTCTTTTCGCTCATAAGCTCGTCCACTATCTTTATATCGCAGAAATCCGTTAATTTTCTTATTCTTTCAAAGTATTCGCTGAAGCTGCCGGACGTTATGTCGCGCGCTATCATGGCTATCGGCACGGAATCCACCGCAAGCGATCTGAAGCCGTTTTTCAGTATGACGGACGCGTCCTTGTAGACCGCCGCCATATAGCTTAAGACCTTTGTCATATACGAATTTCCGAAGCCGAGTATCGACTCGCTGACGCTGCACATAGCCTCGAACAAAAGCAGCTTGCCGCCGTAGCGCGCGTGCCTGCCGGAGTATTCGGCAATGCGGTCGAATTCCGCTTCGGACACGGCTCTGAAAGCGTCGCCCTTGTCCGTATAGCAGTTTGAAGCGCGGCTCATGAGATACGCCGGGCAGAGCGCCGCCGTGACTTTATCCGTATCGCAGAACTGCTCGATATAAGCGTGGAAAACCTTTAAAAGCGCGTAATTATGGAGCATCGTCTCCTCTATGAACGCGTAAAAATCCACGTCTTCCGTATATACGCCGGGGTCGAAGCAGACGCCCGCCGTGAGGTCGAAAACGTAGTATCCGTCGTCTTCGCAGGCCTCTCTGTCGTACGCGGTGCACTGCGCGACGACGCCGCAGATATCGACGTCCGCGGTGCGCGGATCGTACGCGTAAGTGGAGAAGGAGACCTTCTTGGCGTATGACAGCGGCAGCACGTAGTTGAGCGCGGCTATCCACAGTATGGTGTTCTCCTGCTCGTCGCAGATTATTATCCTGCGCTTCGTCTCGTCCTTGTGCATAAGCGCCCACAGCATGTTTCTGAAAATGCCGAAAATGCCGGGGTTTGATAAGAATTTCATCACTTTGTTTATCGTTATCTCGCTGCCCGTCTGCAGTACCGGTGCGCCCATGTAACCGACGCCGGCGGTCGAGTTCACCGCGTTGGCGGCGGCGGACGTGAGGAACGAGGGAGAGCCTATGTATTCGCACGGGTAAACGTCCGAATCCTCTTCGTCAAAAAGTATGGAATGGCTTATATGGTTCATCCCGTTTTCCGCGTCGCGGCCGAGACTGCCGCAGCGGCTGACGGCGCACGAGCCGCCCTTGTATCTGTAAGTGTACGATACGGGCATAAGCGCGATTATCCTGTCCGTATATTCCGGATCAACAACGTCAAGATCCGGCGCTTTGTATTTGTATAACAGCTCTCCGAATTCGTTCTGTTTCGGGAAATCTCTGTCTGAGCTCAGAATGCCGAAGCCGGCGCCTCCGCCGTACAGTCCGCATTTACGGTACGTGTGTATTATCTGATGAAAGCTCATTTTTTGTTCTCCTTTTCGGTAGCACGGTATATTATCTTAGTTTACATCATAACATTACAGCCCGTAAATGTCAAGAGGAATACAAAAATTTATCAAAAGATATTCAGGTACTTGATTTATTAACATTATGCGGTTATAATGTATGCAGTAAAATTTGAAAGGAGATCGCGTTATGAGCGTAAAGGATAACTGGAAAAACACGGGCAAAGGCCTGGGAAAATCGTTTGCCGGCGTGGGTAAATCCATAGTAAAATCGGTTAAAGTAGGCGCGGATAAGATACTTGACGAAGAGCCGAAGGACGAAAACGGCAACGTAAAGCCGACCGGCTTGAAAGAGAGCTGGAGCGAGGTTGGCCACAACTTCGGAAAGACCGGCAAATCGCTCGGAAAAGCCGTTTCCGGCACAGCCAAAAAGGTTGTGAAAAAAATAGACGAAATTGACGAAACACCGGTGGAATAAAAAGGAAAACAGGCGGTCGCAGAGACCGCCTGCTTTTTATTTTGGATCCGGTAAAAGTCAGATCCTTATTTCGGTATGCGTGCTTACGTATCTGAACAGCGCGACAACGTCTTTGTTGTCTACCTCTCTGTCTTCGTTAAAGTCGGCGAGGTAGGTTTTTATGACCGCGTCCGACGAGGATAATGACCTGAACAGATAAACGACGTCCTTGTTGTTGACCTCGCCGTCCTCGTTCACGTCGCCGCGGAGCACGTCGTCGCCGCCGCTGAAGTTGTTTATCTCAGACCACTCCGACCACATCTCGGTATCTGTCGGCGACTGATAAACATAATACCGCAGACGCAGCTCTATTTCGTCCGTCTTTTTGACGTATACGTGGTCTTCTCTTGAAAGCGACAGAAGCGCGAATTCCATCTCTCCGCCCTTTATTATCCAGTCGCCCTGCAGGCCTACCCATTCCGTATCTCCTCTGAAACGCGCCTGAGCCTCTATCCAGTACGCTCCGCCCCACGCCTCAACGTATGCGGCGTCTTCCGCAAGCTTGTCCGGAACGGTGAGCGTCAGCGCGATGACGGCGTGACCGTTGAATTCCTGATCCGTCATGTGCAGATCGGTAAGCACGGGAGCGGAAAGATCGTCCTTTGTAAGCGGTTCGTATGCCTTTGCGTCCTTGCCTATCATCGCAACGTTGGACCAGTCGGAATAATAGACTGTTTCGATCAGATTTTCATCCGTCCACGTTCTTTTGGTCACTACAAAGCGCATACGGTAATACATCGTATGTTCTGTAAAGTCGATATAAAGGGTTTCTTCCTCTTCGTCGTATACATACTGCTCGGGTCTGAGCTGATCCTTTACGCCGGGTATGTGCCTTTCGGGGTCTCCGTACCAACGCTCATCGTTCGGAACGCCGCGGGTGACCGCGTGATCGTTAACGGTCTCTGTGGCGTTGCCGATCCATCCGTCAACTATGTCCCAGTCACTGTAGCGCGGGTTTCCCTCGCTGTCATAACCGAGTCCGAAATACGGATCGCCGTCCCAATATTCCGTGTAATGCCAGCCGGATATCTCGTCGTCAACGTCGTCCAGCGCCCAGTCCAGCTGAATGTTCATCCAAATCTCGTCAAAATTATACGTTGACATAAATTCTTCGTATTTCTCGTCGAGGCTCGCTGTTTCCATGTTCTTGAAAAACGCCGTCATCTCGTTTGACAGACTGTACGTGACGTTTGTCGTCGTAGGCGAATCGCCGCCTTCGCCCCACACGGCGGTTACGTAAGCGGGAGCGACGAGGTCGAACGGAAGACCCGTGTCCTCCTTCTTCAGCACGTCCGCGGACGCGATAACGGACAGAGCGGACGCGAGCATTACAAGCACGAGAGCCGCCGCCAAAAATCTTCTCATAATTTTCATCTGATATTCCTTTCCGCCGCACGACGCGGCACAAAACTTTATCGCGTTTTTTATTTTATCATATAATATTGACGTTGTCAAGAGGTTTGGAAAATTCAGAATTATGAATTCTTAATTCCGTATTTGACGGACGACCGGTGGTCGCCCCTACCGATTTTACATTTTCCATTTGCAATTTTCCATTTTCCATTGTTAAAGCCTCTGCAGGTTAATGAAAGAAGCGCGGGATAAAAATGCAAAAATCCGCCGCAAACCGAAAAAAATTGAAAAATTTTGCAAAAAGGACTTGACAAAACCGCAAAACGGTGATATAATCACCCCAAACCGTTGACGGAGACGAGTAGCGTCGTTTCAACCGGTACAGCGAGCCGCGGAGGGTGTGAGCGCGGCGCGGCGGATGGCGTGAATGGACTCCGGAGGGCGGGGCTGAAAGATCTTTCAAGTATGCTCCGACGGGGCGCGCTCCTGTTATCCCCGGCGCTGCGTATGTCAGTACGCAAAAAGAGTTGGAGACAAAAGTCTCAATTTGGGTGGTACCGCGGATATATTATTCGTCCCAAGCATGTATAAGCATGCCGGGGATTTTTTGTTTTTACCCGGGATGCAAAAAAATAAATTGAAAGGAAGAAAAACAAAATGAAAAAACTTATTTCCCTTATTCTCATCACCGTCATTGCGATAACGGCACTCACGGCCTGCGGCACTACCGCAAATCAGGAAAATACCTACACGGTGGGTATATGCAACTTTGTTGACGACGCGTCCCTCAACCAGATAATTGCAAACATCAAAGCGCAGCTTGAAAAGATCGGCGGCGACAAAAACGTGAAATTTGAAGTTATCGAGCAGAACTGCAATATGGATTCAAACGTTTTGTCGCAGATAATAACGGACTTCCAGACGAGAAAGGTCGATCTTATGGTCGCCGTGGCGACGCCGGTCGCGATAGCGATGCAGGCGGCGACGGAAGACAGCAAAACGCCCGTCGTGTTCGCGGCGGTATCCGATCCCGTCGGCTCCGGCGTCGTCGCTTCTCTTGATAAGCCCGGCGCAAACCTCACCGGCACGTCGGATTTTCTCAACACCGAAGCGGTCCTGAAGCTCATATTCGCAAAGGATCCGGAGGCTCAGAACATAGCTCTGCTTTACAACGTAAGCGAGGACGCTTCCACGGCTCCCATAAAAACAGCCAAGGAATTCCTTACCGCAAAGGGCGTTTCCTTTAAAGAATACACCGGAACGAACACGTCCGAAATAGGTCTCGCGGTCGATTCCATAATCGCGGACAAGTGCGAAGCGGTGTTCACACCCACGGACAACACGGTAATGGCGGCGGAGCTTTCCATATATGAAAAGCTTGCGGACGCAAAGATACCGCATTACGCCGGCGCGGACTCCTTCGCCCTTAACGGCGCGTTTTTGGGCTACGGTGTTGACTACGCCAACCTCGGCGTAAACACCGCGGATATGATAGCGGATATACTTTTGAATAAAAAGGATCCGGGCACCGTTCCGGTAAAGACCTTTGACAACGGCACGGCGACGGTAAATACCGACATATGCGAAAAGCTCGGCGTCAAATACGACGATATTGCGGAGACCTTCAAGCCGTTCTGCACGAAGGTCCAGCCGATAAAGACGGCGGAAAGTTTTGAAAATTAAGAATTCAGAATTAAGAAGTCAGAATTAAGAGTTAAGAGAGAGCGGATACGGGGCGGCTCTTCCCGTCCCGTATCCGTAACGTATATTTTGAAAGGCAATATTTGTAATGGGTTTTGCTGACGTTATAAGCATAGTGCAATCGGTTTTGGAGCTCGGACTTATAGGCTCGCTCACCGTTCTGGCGCTGTTTTTATCGTATTCCATGCTCAACGTGTGCGATCTGTCCACTGACGGATGCTTTACGCTGGGCGCGGCGGTCGGCGCGGTGGTCGCTCTGTCCGGACATCCGTATCTTGCGATACCGGCGGCGATGGCGGCGGGCGTATGCTCCGGCTTCGTCACCGCGTTTTTACAGACGCGAATGGGCATAAACAGCCTGCTTTCCGGCATCATAGTGAACACCGGTCTTTACTCCGTAAACATAGCCGTACTCGGCGGCGCGTCGCTTAAAAACCTGAATACGACGGAGACGGTCTTCACAAAAATGAAGGCGCTTTTATCCGGCACGTTTCTGAACGGCTGGTATAAGGTCATAGTGGCTCTCATCGCGGTCGCGCTGACCGTCGTTTTCCTGTCCGTATTCCTTAAAACGCGCCTCGGTCTTGCGATACGCGCGACGGGCGACAATACGGAAATGGTCAGATATTCGTCAATAAACCCGGTCTTCACCACTACCGTCGGTCTGTGCGTGGCAAACGCTTTTACGGCTTTGTCCGGCTGTCTTTTAGCGCAGTCGCAGAAGCTGGCGGATATTAACATGGGCCAGGGCATGGTCACGGTAGCGCTCGCTTCCCTGCTCATAGGCGGCACGCTGTTCTCACGCGGGTCTATCAAAGTCAGAGCCATTGGCGCGGTGGTCGGCGGCATCATATTCCGCCTTGTATACGCTATCGCTCTGCGTTTCCAGATGCCGGCGTATATGTTAAAGCTCGTTTCCGCCGTGATAGTAATATTCGCGATATTCATACCGTATCTTAAAAAGCAGTATCCGGCGCTTTCAAAGCGGCTGTTCAAGCGGAAGGAGGCTTAAAATGTTAGAGTTAAAGAACGTTTCAAAGACCTTCAATCCCGGGACGGTCAACGAGAAAAAAGCGTTATCCGACATAAACCTGCGCGTAAACGACGGAGAATTCATAACGATAATCGGCTCTAACGGAGCCGGAAAATCCACGCTTTTCAACGCTATATCCGGCGCATTCCTGCCGGACACGGGCAGTATAACGCTTGATAACGAAGATATAACGCTCATGCCGGATTTCAAGCGCGCGCGGTTCATCGGCAGGCTTTTCCAGGACCCGAAAACGGGCACCGCGCCGTCCATGACGGTGGAGGAAAATCTGCTTCTGGCGGCGGGCGGCGGCAACTGGCTGTCTATCAGCAGAAGAGCCGAAAGACACGCGTTGAAAGAACGCGTCGCGTCGCTCGGGCTGGGACTTGAAGACCGCATGAAAACGCCGGTGGGACTTTTGTCCGGCGGTCAGCGTCAGGCGGTATCTCTCTTAATGGCGACGATAAACCCGCCCAAACTGCTTTTGCTTGACGAGCATACGGCGGCGCTCGATCCCGCGGCAGCGGAAAAGATACTTGACGTTACGGAAAAGACGGTTTCCGAAAATAAACTGACCTGTCTTATGATAACTCACAACATGTCCTCCGCCCTGCAGCTCGGCACGCGCACGGTAATGATGATGGACGGACAGATAATTTTCGATACGAGCGGCGAAGAGCGGGCGAGCCTGACGGTGGACGATCTGCTGCAGCGCTTCAAGGACGCGGCGGGCAGGATACTTGACAACGACAGGATGCTTTTGTCATAAACAGAAAATAGAAAGTTAATTCTATTTGCATAAAATATATTGAATTCTTAATATTTTACGGATATAATTATAAAAAATACGCAAACGGAGGCCGAAAGTAATGAAATATTATCCCGAATACTCATTTTATTACTTTTATATATGACGGCGCTCTGTTTTGCAATTATTTAAAAATTTGCACTGCACGGCGCCTACGGGTGTTTGCGCGGTGCTTTTGTTTTAAGAGGTATTTATGAGTGAGCTTGATATAGCGAGAAAAGAAATAAACGAGGCGGATAAAGAGATAGCGGCGCAGTTCGAGCGGCGTATGCGCGCGGTAAAGACCGTTGCCGAATACAAAAAGCAGCGCGGTCTGCCCGTTCTTGACGAGGTGCGCGAGGCCGAAGTCATAAAGAAGAACAGCGCGCTTATAAAAGACCGCGAACTTACGGGATACTACATAGATTTCATCTCGCACACAATGAAAATTTCGCGCGATTACCAGACCGCGCTCATATCCGGCATAAGCGTGGCATACAGCGGAGTTGAAGGCGCGTTTGCGTCGATAGCGGCAAAAAAGCTTTTCCCGTACGGGAACAGGATACCGTGCAGAGATTTTACCGAGGCTTACGAGGCGGTCGTGCGCGGTGACTGCGAATGCGCGGTGATACCTATAGAAAACAGCTTTGCCGGCGAGGTCGGCGCGGTGATAGACCTTATTTTCACGGGTCCTTTATACATTAACGACGTGTTCGATCTCACTGTGCGGCAGAACCTCATAGGCGTGCCCGGCGCGACGGAGCAGACCGTCAAAACCGTCGTTTCTCACCCGCAGGCTTTGTCTCAGTGCGCGGAATTCATCGAAAAACGCAGCTATAAGACCATGGAATATTCAAACACGGCGCGCGCGGCGGAATACGTTGCAAAGCAGAACGACGTGAGCATGGCGGCGATAGGCACGGTGGAGGCGGCGGAGCTTTACGGGTTGAACGTCATATCCCGCAGCATCAACACCGGAGTTGACAACACGACGCGCTTTGCGGTATTCTCCCGCAAACAAAGCGAAAAAAGCAAATCCGACAACAGTTTTATACTCGTTTTCTCGGTCAAAAACCAGGCGGGCTCGCTCGCGGAGGCGATAAAGATAATAGGCGGTCACGGCTACAATATGTCCTCGCTTCACAGCCGCCCGATGAGAAATCTGCCGTGGCAGTATTATTTCTACGTTGAGTGCGAAGGAAACGCGAACACGGAAGAAGGAGAAAAAATGATGGCTGAGCTGTCTGAGGTATGCGACAGGCTGAAGCTCGCCGGATCGTATAAGGAAGGAAAGATGTCCGTATGACACTGCACGTTGATTTAGGCGAGAACTCATACGATATTATAATTGAGCGCGGCGCGCTTTCAAAGATCGGGGAATATCTCGATCTTAACCGCAGGACGCTTATCGTGACGGACACGGGCGTGCCCGCGCGGTACGCGGACGCCGTATCGGCCAAAGCCGAAAAAGCGTTTACTTTCGTGCTTGAACAGGGCGAGCAGAGCAAGAATTTTGATAATTTGCAGGCGATATTGGCACTTATGACGGACTGCGGGTTTGACCGCGGCGACTGCGTTGTCGCCGTGGGCGGCGGCGTATGCGGAGATATTGCCGGATTTGCCGCGGCGGTATATATGCGAAATTTTCATTGTGTGCGAGATGAAATCTATGTAATATCCCGTAAGCTCGCGGTCTTTTATCAGCGCACTGTTCTTCTTTATGACCTCGGCCTCGCGCACCTCGTCAAGCACGGGCAGACCGCGCTGCTTTTTATATTCGGCAACGGTCTTTACCGCGCGCATACGCCGCTCGAACTGCGCTGCTATCTCTTTATCCGCC
>JAEEGK010026558.1_pt1 | contig 11772 bp, 10 predicted proteins | sample 8958771 | NCBI WGS metagenome assembly JAEEGK01 (sample SAMN16246547, study PRJNA631951) | gut metagenome | biome: gut microbiome; feature: rumen; material: SC-attached | host: Bos | place: Iran: Karaj | collected 2018-10 | reverse complement strand
CCTGCCGTAACGCCGTGGGCAACAAGACCATGCTCTCCATCGATACCCGTGGTACCATCATTTTTGACCACAACACCAAGAATGCTCTGAATACCAAGGAAAACAAGACCATGGTCGCCGAATACGATGCAGCCAAGAAGACCTTCAAGCTGACCTTCAGCAAGAACAAAGGCTTCATCAACGTTCGCACCATTGCAAGCCACGCCAATGCTTCATTCATGGGTACGCTTTCCTCTCACGGCATCGCACTTCCGCTCAAGAGCTTCCGTACCGAAAGCCAGGTCGATAAGAACGTCCTCACGTTCAGCATCGCCGCTCTCGTCGCTCAGCAGAAGGCCGCCAAGAAGAAGTAATTCATTAAAGTTCTAGAGAAACGATAAAATGATTGACGTTCTCAAAGTATTTTATCCAACTCATTACAACTTCGCGGCACTCGCTGTATTATTAGCTCTGCTTTTTATATACCTGCTGTCGAAGAAGAACTTTAAATGGGGCATCATCACCTTAATCTTGCTGTTGGCGCTCAATATCGGTATTTACAAGCGTACCAACGGCAAGACTTGGACAATCACTCTTGAACCGGAAAAGACTTCCGACCCGTATTATACACCGCAGGCCAAGAAAATGACCTTCTCTGTACATAAGGATTGGACGATTACCGACGACAAGGGAGAAGTCCACCACTGGTGCTGGGTAGAAGAATATTGGCAGAAGTTCGCAAGCCTCGACCTCGTCGCTGCGCTCTGGGGTGAAAACTCGAGCAAGAAGATGGTTCAGTCCACTGAAGGTCGTGCTGAGGACCTCAAAGAATAGGCTTTTACCGCTTTATTCAAAGATTCTGTAGATTTAGTCCGCCATTTTCCATTCGGAGAATGGCGGGCTTTTTTATAAACTCTCCGGGAGACGCCACGATGCCATTCGGCGTATTCCAGATTCCAGAAATGTGGTGATGACCGTGAATACAGAAATCGCAGTGTTCCTCTTGCAGTATGCGGTCGCCCCATTCCAGATATTCATCTATCTTGATTACCCTGCTTTCGCCGTATTTGCGGCTGTTCCGTCCGACAAAGCGGGCAAGCCCCATTCCCCAGTCCGGGTGAATTTGCTTGAATAGAAATCGGTTCAACGGCAAGTCGATGACCTTGCGCAAAAAGCGATAGCCACCATCGGATTTGGCAACACCGTCGCCATGAGTCAAATACACACGCTTTCCCTGAATTTCGAGAATCAAGGATTTATGGACAGACACACCAAGACGTTCCGGAAAGAAATCGCCATAAGCAAAGTCATGGTTGCCACGCAATAGATGAACTTCAACGCCGGAATCGACCAAATCCGCAAAAGCACGGTACAAACTGAAATGCGCTGAAGCCACGTAATAACTGTACTCGTACCAAAACTCAAAAAGGTCGCCAATCACAACGACATGGCTCGCCTTGCCCCTCCACGAAGAGAGAAGCTGGATCAACGTTTGCTCCCTGTCGGGGACCGCTCCCGGCGGCTCAATACCCAAATGGGCGTCACTAATAAAATAAGCAGGCAATTCCATACCATCAATCTTAATAAAATCTACGACGTTCGTTTTTTTATATCTTTAGCACATGCGCTCCATCGTCAAATTTTTGTGTTCCGCTTTCGTTTTGGCATCGATTCTCACCGGATGCTCCATGAAGCTCACGCAAGGCGACCTCGAAGGAATCCCGCTGACCGAAGAAACATTCAGCTTCTTCGGGAACATTCCCTTTATATACGGGGGCGACTCGCTGGAGCTTTCGCAAGACCTGTTGCGGGCTTACACAAAGGCGGCTAGCGAAACGGAATTTCCACGAGAAACGTGCCGCGGCGAAGCAATCATCAAGGCAAATGTCGTGCAAAACGAGCCCCCTTCCGCTTGGAACATCGGAATCCTGATTCCGTTTTGGCCGATACTTCCCGTCAACGAATCTTGGACATACAAACTATCGGCACGAGTTTTTTGCAACGGGACGCTTATTCGCCATGTCGAATTCATTGAGCAGCACGACATAAAAGCGACTATTTACGGGCAACTCCGCACAGACTTGGTCAACAACGGTTCCAAGGAAATGCACCGCAAGCTAGTGCAACGCCTCGCCTACGAACTCAATCCGAACAGACTCACAGATCTGAACAGCGCAAGCGACTATTAGCACTTAGTTATTAGTCATTGTAGAGCAACGTCATTCTGAGTTCCGTAGGGACGAAGAATCCAGTCAATTCTTGTCTACGCACTACTAGATACCACAGAGAGACTTCGGCACTTAACTAGATCCTGCTCCTTCGAACCTAAGAATTGTAGGGCCGCAAGCAGCCGACAATTCTATATCGACTTCGCTCAGGATGACAGCTCAGGATAACACATCCTTCCTACTGCCTACTAACCACTAATCCCTATTTTTCTCTCGTCTCTCGTCTCTATTCTCTCGTCTAAAATCTATTTTTACACCATGCCTTATACTTTATACATCGTAGCGACTCCCATCGGGAACATGGAAGACATCACCTACCGCGCAGTGCGCATCCTCAAGGAAGTCCCCCTCGTCCTTGCCGAAGACACTCGCCATTCGAGGATTCTCTTTGACAATTACGGCATCACGACGCCCATGGAAGCTTACCACGACTTCAACAAAGAAAAAGTCACGCCCAAGTACGTCGAGTTTCTCAAGAATACGGGCGACATTGCCCTCGTAAGCGATGCGGGCACGCCCGGAGTTGCAGACCCGGCATTCAACCTCGTACGCGAATGTGTCCGCGAAGGAATCGATGTGCGAGCCATTCCAGGCCCGTGCGCGATGATTACAGCGCTAGTATCCTGCGGCATGCCGACCGACCACTTCACCTTCCAATATTTTTCGCCAAAGAAAAGTGCCCAGCGAATTCACTTGCTCGAAAAACTGAAAGACGAAGAAGCGACGCAAATCTTTTACGCAAGTCCGCACAACATCGACAAGTTCGTCGAAGAAATCAAGCAAGTATTCGGCGATATCAAGATTGCACTCATGCGAGAACTCACCAAGAAGTTCGAGGAACACCTGATCGGCACGCCGACCGAAATTTCCGCACACTTCAAGGCGCACCCGCCCAAAGGAGAATTTGTGCTAGTGTTCAACCCTCAAGACAAAAGCGGACTGTGAGATTCGGGTATGAGGTCGAGCTACGCTCTCTGAGCTATGGGCTCGCTCGTTTCACTCGCTTTGGGCTACGAGCGATTTCTAAAAACACTCAACCTCACACCCCATGCCTGACAACCTCAAAGCAAAGCGACCTCAAAGGCGCAACGCGCCGACCCCATAGCTAAAAATGACTATTGACCAACTTCTAAACAAACTGAAATTTCTTCCGCGGGCGTACATGATTTACGTTGCGGTCCTTGCGACTATCGAACTCGTCCTCTTCTTCTTGCGTCCGGACACCCCCGGGCTGTACATACAGATTCCACAACTATTGCCTATCGTCGCAACCATCCCGTTCTTATTCATGAAGGGCGCGCGCAGTCCGTTCCCGCGGTTCATGAACACTTACGGCATCATCGTCTTCACGTTCCTCGCTCTAGATTACACCCTCGGCGATACAAACGGAGAGGGACACGCCGGGCTCTACCAGATTGTGACGACGTTCATCCCGATGGCAATTTACTGGTTTTCGCAGTTCGTCCGTTGGAACGTAAAGCACTTCAAGCAAAAAGAATCCCTCATAGCGCTAGGCCTTGCCACATGCGCCTGGGGATTTGTCGCATTTGCGTTTCCGCCGCTCCCGCTTGGCCCTGCGATGTTCGTTTTGCTCGTCCCCTGGTTCATCGTTTTGAACAAATTTAATCGCGAGACGACGGTATTTGCGACGTTCTGGGCCAGCATGGTCTATAACACCGTCAACTATTACTGGATCAGGAACGTGATGAATGTGGAAACGGCCCCATCAGGACTCATCTTCCTCGGGCTCATTCTTCTCATCGCCTACTTGAGTTTGTTCAATGTTCTTGCCGCATTCGTCTATTCCACCGTCAAGAATTTCATGTTCAAAGGCAAGGCAATTCTACTTGCACTCTTCCCCATTTTCTTTGCTTCCATCGAAATGTTCCGTACCCACGGTGATTTCGCGTTCCCTTGGAACCATCTCGGTTACACGTTAGGCAACCATCTCGAACTCATCCAAACGCTTTCCATCATCGGCGTCTTTGGCTATACCATTTTAATCATGGCCTCGAACCAAATTGTCGCTTATGCATTCCTGCAAAATGGCCGTAAAAAATTTGCGTTGTTCGCAGTCCCCTTCATTATTTTCTTTGCGCTCCTGATTCACGGGAACAGCGTTCTTTCGGCTCCCGAAGCAGCACCCTTCTACGATGCCGGCAACGAAGAAAATCCAACGATAGCCATGATCCAGCCAAGCATCGCCCAAGGCGCCAAATGGAGCAAGGAACGTTTCGATTCCATCATCACCAAGACGTTTAGCATGGCCATGGACAGCACAAAGCCAGGCACGAACATTATACTCCTTGCGGAGACGGCCATCCCGGACCACATCCGCAGACAACCGATGGTCATCAAGCGATTGCACGAGATGGCCGACGAAAAAGACGCGAGCATCCTCACCGGTGCGCTGGACTACAAGCGCATCTCGAGAGACCTCAACAACCCGCGCCGCTTTGAAATCTACAATGCATCGTTCCTCTTTACGCCAGGGGATCACCGTTTCCCAAGACGTTACATCAAAAAGCACCTCGTCCCCTTCAGCGAGCGTATTCCTTTTGACGAAGTCTTCCCCATCTTGAACTACGTGGATTTGGGCGAAGGCGACTTTGTCCCTGGAAAAGAAACGCCCGTCTATGGACCGTACAATTGGACTCCTTACATTTGCTACGACGCTATCTTTGGAGACTTGGTCCGAGACGCCATCCGCGAAGGTTCCCGACTCATGGTGAACATCACGAATGACGGCTGGTTCGGACAGAGCACCGCCCCCTACCAGCACCTGAACATCGTCCGGCTCCTCGCCGTGACTTACGGTTATCCGGTCGCCCGCCTTGCAAATAGCGGCGTGTCCGCCTTCATCGACCAGTACGGTCATTACGACCAAAATACCAAAATTTTCGAGACACGTGTCATACAAAGAAAAATGCCTCTCAAGACGAGAAGCACCTTCTATACAGCCGTGGGCGGATTCTTCGAGAACGCCCTGCTCTGGTTCCTTGCGGTTTATCTAGTGGCAGTGTTTGTAGTTTCAAAACTAAAAAAGCTAAAAACAAGAAGCTAAATAAGCTATGGGGTCGAGCCCATACCCCACACCCCTTAAAGCAACAACATCGGCGGCCAGTGGCCTGCCTTGGGACGTTCCTTGAATTCCGCCTCGGGCAAGAACTCCTTGAGTTTCAACGTCCATGCGGGTTCGACCGTCGTGTCCATGCGTCCATAGAGCACCTGGATATCTCGGCTTCCCGGTACAACGGACTCCACACGGTGCGACGACAAATACAAGAGCCCCTTCGAAAGCGATTCCGCATTGTACTTCTTGGCGTTCTCGAACCAGTCGTCCTGCCAGTCTCCAAAATCCTCCTCGAAAAGTTCCATGAACGCCTTGAGCGCAGGCTCTGTGGTCGTCTGCAACTGGTGCGCCATAAAATGCAGGTTTGGGACAGTCCAATGCCCGATTTCATCGCAAAAATCGGCATACGGCGAAAGCAATATCCACTTTTGCCCTTTGGGATGTGTCGAGGAAGAACACATCAAAGACAGCGCGCCAAGCCCCCAAGCGACGACCGTCGATGCCTTTTTAAGGCCAGGAATATCCATCGGATGTTCCAAATAGTCTGCCATCTGGTCGTACGGTGTATAGGTATGACTTGCAGAGGGTTGAACATCAGCCAGGTCGTCTTCCCAAACACCAAGATTCGAGGCCCAGTCGGGCAACCAAATCCACTTTTCGTTCATGTTAACCTCACTCCTGTGAAGACTCCTTTCAATGTAATATATACGCAAATTTCCTTGTAAAAGCAACTCTTATGAAAAACTATTTTGCAATTTGAATTATTTGACTACTTCTCTCGACAAAACTTTGTATATTATCTGTATAGTTTTTGGAGGGAAACCTTTTAAGGGACTAATAAAATGAAACACTTGATACCATCTCTCTGCCTAGCTCTTCTCCTGGCCGAAACCGCCTGTTCCGCACCGAAGGCTGTTTCTCGCAGCACGGACACCGATAATCGCAAAAAAGCAGCCGCTACACGTCAACACGCCGAAGACGCCTACAGCGAGTTGGACGGCGGTATGACAACAACCGTAAAATCCTCGACCAAGTCCATCACAAGTGCTCCTGCAGCAGCATATAATGATGCGAGCAATGCGGAAATCGTAACAGAAGCGCCCGCGGCAAAGACGAACCTCGACGAAGCGAGGGAAATTCTCCAAAATTACACACAGCCTGTCATCATGGTCACCCCGATGATAAGCAACAAGGGCGGTAGCCAGGAAATCGCGACGGACCCAAGTTCCAGCGCCGTTGCAGAAGCCATCAACAGCTACCTCACCAAGAGGAACTACGAAGTCAAGTCCATCGAAGGCCAAGAAACGCTGAACGAAATCCTCGTGATGCAGAACGACATCGCCAACACCGAAGACGACCTTTCTTACCTCGCAGGCATTGCCCTTGACGCAGACATCTATATCAAGTTCAAGCAAGAAACGACGAACGACGAAGTGAGCGTCGAAATTTCCGCTTACGAGACCTCGACCTCCCGTCTGCTCGGCTCCCAGTCCTCTGTTGTCCGTAACAACGGCCACACGTCCAAGATCAACATCAATTCGAACCTCGGTGCAGCAGTCCGCAAGGCGATGCCCGGACTCGAAAAGAAGATTCTCAGCTACTGGAAGAACGACCTCACCAAGGGAACCCAGTACAAGGTCGTCGTGAACATCAAGGGCGAATACTCCGACAGCCAGACCGAAGACCTGCACGACGCCATCATGAAGGGGCTCAAGAGCAATTTCAGTTCCGTAAAGGTGAACGTGATGACCGCAAAGACTTTGGACTTCGTCATTTACGCAAGCCCGCTCAAGTACAAAGACTCCCAGGAAGTCTACTCGAAGCTCAGACAGATTTTCAAGCCCATCGCGGAAACAAAGAAGAACAACATCACTCGTAAGTTGATTTTGATGGAGCTGAACTAATAATGAATATCAAAGCCATTTTCCTTTGTGCATGTCTTTCGTTCATCCCTGCCATGGCGGGGAAAATCGTCACTTACACAGCGACCTCCAAGATTTCTCAAGAAGAAGCCAACAATGCGGCTATTGCAGGTGTTGCAAAGCAGGTCAAGTCCAAGATTTCTGCGACTCAAAAACAAACTAAATTCGAAGACATCTACAACGGCGAGAGCACGCTCGGCGAGACCTACAGGGCGAACAACACGGTAAAAAGTAACGTTGTCCTAAAAGGGGTCAAGGTCGTTCCCGTCAAGGTGGAAAAGGGTTACAGGGCAACAGCAACGCTCGACATGGACGAATTCACGGCAGACCTCCGGTTCCGCCTGAACACGCTCAAGCAAGAGATCGCCGACCTCGAAAAATCCTGTAGGCAAGCCCTCGACGAACGCGTTTACATCAATGTTGCAAACGATCTTTCCAAGGCCGAAGAAAAGGTCAACGAATACAACTATTACTTGCTCCAGCTCGCCGACGTCTATCCGATAGACAACAGCTACCGTCTGCAGCACGGGCTTCCCGAAATCGAAAAGATTCTCGTCGAAAGGCTTTCGAGCATCACCATCGAAACGACGGCATCGAACATGGAACTCACGCGACCCGAAATGCCCGCCTGGGACGTTGTCGTGAAAGACTCGCTGGGTCCGGTGCCGAGTTTCCCGATCGTCGCCCGCCAGAGCAGGACTCTTTCTGAACGTCGCACGCAAAGCGACGGCGTCGCCACCTTCAACTTGCGCAACGTAAACTTCGAAAAAGGTCCTTACGTCATCATCGTGGAGCCGAACTTCCCGTACGAACTCCTGAAGAAGACCGGACAAATGAACGCCCTCGAAGTTCCCTACCAGGTGCGCCGTTCCCGCTGCGAAGTCAGGTTCCAGTGCGACATGATTGCAAACGTCTGCAACGCCCTCGAGAACGCCCTTTCCAAGAAGTCCATATTTACCACCAACAGCGACAGCGAAAACATTCCTGAGCTCACTGTGGATATATCGACATCCGTAAGGGGCAAGCTCGGCTCGCTCGGTTCTTACGACGTTTCCATTTCCATCAAGGGCGCGAACGCCAACTTCTTCGCGACATCGAAGGGCGTGGGCAAGACCGAAGTCGATGCAACCATCAGCGCCATCAAGAAGACGGACTTCACCCCGCTCCAGAAGCAGATGGAACCCTACTGCAAATAGTTTCAAAAGCTAAGTTCAATCAAGATTTCATCCCCGAAGCGTTAGCCGAGGGGATTTTTTGTACCCCCGCGTTACGCTTTGGTTCTTCCGCCAACTTCACGCCTTTGTTAATTTCTTATTTCATAATTTTTAGCGAAGAATAATATATCTTTGTAGCGTATTATTTAGAGTTTTTCCCCACAGGTGGGAAGGACATACGAGGTTAATTTGGCTTCCATAAATGGAATGACGGAAACTCTTTGCATATTCGGGCATCCGGTTGCACACAGCAAATCGCCCGCTATGCACAACGCCCTTTTCGATGCGCTCGGCATCAATGCGGCATATCTCCCCTACGCCCCGGAACCGGAAAATTTTGCAGATGCCATAAAAGGCTTTAAAGCCATGAAGTTTCGCGGCGCCAACGTCACCATTCCCTACAAGACGGAATTTTTCAATGCGGACGGTTCTGCACGCTTAGTCGACGAACTTTCGGAAATTTCGAGATTCACCGGCAGCGTGAACACGCTGTACTGGAAAGACGGACTTGTCGGCGGGACTCTATGCGGGACGACGACGGACCCGTACGGATGCGTGAGGAACCTCGAAGAGAACGGAGTTTCGCCCTCCCACAAAAAGATTGCGCTCCTTGGAAACGGCGGCGCTGCAAAGGCCATCGCCTACACGCTTGTAGAACAACAAAACGATCTCACAATCGTGTGCAGAACAAAGGAAAAAGGAGAATCGCTCGCGGACTCCTTGAACAAATTTTTCGAGACAAATTCAGGCGACAATGATTTCAAGACCGTGCAAGTCACGACGTTTGCCGAATTTGCGAGCATCTCCACAAACATCGACATCATCATCAATGCGACTTCGGTCGGAATGAGTCCAAACGTTGACGCGTCCCCCATTACAGACGAATGCTTGCATCAAGGCCAGGTCGTCTGCGACATCGTCTATACGCCGCCTCACACAAAGCTTTTGCAAATGGCAGAGGCCAAAGGCTGCAAGACGGTGACCGGCGAGGGGATGCTCGTACACCAGGGGCTCGAAAGCTTTAAAAAGTGGTTCCCCAAAGAAACCGCAGGAAAGATAAACGAAGAACTTACAGCGATTATGCGCAAAGGAATGCAGGGCTAAAATGAAAAAGCATCTATACTTTACTGGATTCATGGCCAGCGGCAAAAGCCGCACAGGTCGCGCCCTTGCAGACCGTCTCGGTCGCCCGTTTGTCGATACGGACAACGTCATTGTCGAACGTGCCGGAAAATCCATCAACGAAATTTTTGAGCAAGATGGCGAAGCCGCGTTCCGCAAGATGGAGCACGACGTCATCGCGGAAATCGCGAAAAGCGAAAAGCCTTTGGTCGTTTCCCTTGGCGGTGGCGCCCTCACGCAATCCGAGAACTTGAAAATCATCCGCGAAAACGGAACCATCATCCGCCTGTGGGCCAGGCCCGAAGTTTTGAACGAGCGAATCGGCCGCAAGAACACGCGTCCGCTCTTAGCGAATCTCTCGGACGAAGAACGTCTCGAAAAGATCAAGCAGATGCTCAAGGAACGCGAAAAGAATTACGCCAATGCGGATTTCAGCGTCGAAAGTTCGAACGATTGCTCCGAGAACCATGTCTCGGAACGCATCATGCACATGCTCAAGTTCTGGGAAAACCACGCTTTGGACGTCCATCCGAGCGAAGGCGGCCGTTACCCGATTTTCATCGGAAAAAACATCGTGCCGGACGCAGCAGTCATGCTCGAAGGGCTCCGTCTCTCGCCGACTTATGAATTCCTCATTTGTACGGACACGACGATTGCAAAAGAGCAGAGCGTCAAACTTTCGGAGCTCCGCGGACAAGCCGGACGCTGCCCGATCTTCAAATTCCAGGCCGGCGAAGGCCACAAGACGCTCCATAACTTGAACCAGCTCTACAGTTTCATGCTGCACCGCGGCTACACCCGCAAAAGCTGCCTATTGCAGTTCAGCGGCGGCGTCGTGGGAGACATGGCGGGATTTGGCGCCGCCACCTACCAGCGTGGCATTCCGTTCGTTCAATTCCCGACAACGCTTCTGTCGATGGTCGATAGTTCCGTCGGAGGGAAAGTCGCCGTGAACCATGCCGAAGGCAAGAACATGATTGGCGCATTCTACCAGCCAAAGGCTGTCGTCTGCGACATTTCGGTGCTGAACACGCTCCCGCCGAACGAATACCTCGCGGGCCTTGCCGAAATCGTCAAGTACGGCGTCATCTACGACGAAGAGTTTTTCTCCTATCTCGAAAACAACGTCGAGAAAATCAAGGCGCACGATTTTGACGTGCTGAAGCACATGATTTTCCGCAGTTGCGAAATCAAGGCCGAAGTCGTGGGAATCGACGAAAAGGAAGCCGGACTCCGAGCCATTCTCAATTACGGTCACACGTTCGGCCATGCCATCGAAAAGCTGACTCATTACGAACTTTACAGCCACGGAATCGCAGTCTCGCTTGGCATGAGAGTCGCTGCACGGGCCGCCGTCCTCCTCGGAAAACTCTCGAAAGAAGACGAAAAACGCCAAAACGACTTGCTCGATGCGCTTGGATTCCCCAAGAACTACAACGTGAACGTCGATGCGGCCTGGGCCGCGATGGCAGTCGACAAGAAGGCCGAAAAGGGCACCCGCGTTTATATTCTGCCCACACGAATCGGAACCGTCGAAAAAGTTTGTAATATTGATAAGGGTATTATCGCTAACGCCTGGAACGCCATCCGGGCAAGTGAGGTTTAGATGAGTATCTTGGTTACCGGAGGTACGGGCTCGCTCGGGTTCAGCATTTTGTCGAACTTGAGCGGCACCAATCATGAACTGTACAGTTTCAGTGACGAACTTCCGCAGCCCTGGCAAAAAGTCGAAGGCGTCCAGTATTTGACCGGCGACCTGCTGGACTTCAGGAACGTCCAGGAAATGATCCAGAAAGTTTCCCCGACGCACATTTATCACTTGGCAAGCCAGTCTTCCGTCGGGCTTAGCTACAAGAAGCCTTACGAGACGCTCAACATCAACTTGTTGGGCACGCAGACGCTCCTCGAAGCCGTGCGCCAGGTCGTCCCGAAAGCAAAAGTGTTGCTCCTCAGCAGTAGCGAAATCTACGGCCGCACGGAACAGCAACTGACTTACCTGCACAAGGAAACGGACCCGCCCAACCCCCTGACCCCATATGCCACGTCCAAGGCATGCATGGAAATTCTCGGGAACCAGTTCCGCAACGCGAACGGCCTGCACGTCGTATTCGCACGCCCGTTCCACTTTACGGGGCCCCATCACAGCCGCCGCTTCGTGATTCCCTCCATCGCCTACCAGCTGGTCAAGATAAAGTATTACGGAGCCGAGCCGGTCATCTATTCGGGAAGCCTTG
>JAEEGK010026556.1_pt1 | contig 11773 bp, 8 predicted proteins | sample 8958771 | NCBI WGS metagenome assembly JAEEGK01 (sample SAMN16246547, study PRJNA631951) | gut metagenome | biome: gut microbiome; feature: rumen; material: SC-attached | host: Bos | place: Iran: Karaj | collected 2018-10 | reverse complement strand
AGGACTGGTGCCGGACGGCAGATCTACGAGAGATATCAGCAGCTCTGGAACGAAACAGACGCCCCGCACGTGGCGATGTTCACAGGCCGCAGGAACGTGGCCAGCAAAGCGCTGTCCGAGATCTACGGCTTCGAATACGCAGGCGCCTACGACGAGTACAGCCTGCCGCTGGAAGGCGTGGAAACGCAGTGCCCGGAAGGGTTCGAACGGGTCACGGATCCCGAGGCCGTCGCGAAAGCGCTGGATGCCCGGGACGGCGTGGGAAACCACATCGTGTTCAACCGCACGTACCTGCACTACACGCAGCCCATCTACCACTGGCTGATCGAAAAGGGCATGGTCTGGTCCGACGGAAAGACGCTGCTCGTGCTCGGCGCCCGCATGCTCGAGGAACGGGGCTGGTATCTGGCGTTCTGGTCGGACGGCCTCGACAAATGCCTGGCCTTTGCCATCGCGAAGACGAAAGAGGCCGGACTGCCCGCGCTGACGGTCAACTTCCCGCCCGAACGCGAAGATCTGAAGGATTATTTCGAGAGCAAAGGCTTCCATTACGTCTATTCCAACATCGTCATGGAACTGGACCGGAGGAAGGGACGGTAAGGGCAATTTTCGTCAAGGATATGGCAAGATCCGTCATAGTCCCCCGCAAGAGGCCTCGCTATAATGAAGCCAGAACCGGGGGACTTCTTTCTATCGAAAATATTTATTGAAAATATCAAAACTAAGTGTTTTCCTTTTGAAAGAAACCCGTGGCAAAGCGCCCTGCAGGCATTATAATAAGAGTATCAAACCGTACTTACTGTTTTGCGAAAAGGAGATGCAGCATGGAATATAAAACCGATATTCAGATCGCACAGGAATGCGAAAAGAAAAAGATCACAGAGATCGCGAAAGTCGCCGGCGTGGACGAGAAGTATCTCGAACAGTACGGCAACTACAAGGCAAAAGTAGACTATCAGCTGCTGAGAGACAAGGCCGACCAGCCCGACGGCAAACTGATCCTGGTCACCGCCATCACCCCGACCCCGGCCGGCGAAGGCAAGACCACCACGTCCGTAGGCCTGACCGACGGTCTGAGAAAGATCGGCAAGAACGCGATCGTCGCGCTGCGCGAACCCTCCCTGGGTCCCGTGTTCGGCGTCAAGGGCGGCGCTGCCGGCGGCGGCTATGCCCAGGTCGTTCCCATGGAAGACATCAACCTGCACTTCACCGGCGACTTCCACGCCATCGGCGCAGCCAACAACCTGCTGGCGGCCATGCTCGACAACCACATCCAGCAGGGCAACGTGCTGGGCATCGACCCCAGACGGGTCACGTGGAAGAGAGCCGTCGACATGAACGACAGACAGCTGAGAAACATCGTCGGCGGTCTGGGCGGCAGAGCGAACGGCACCCCCAGAGAAGACGGTTTCGATATCACGGTCGCTTCCGAAGTCATGGCGGTCCTGTGCCTGGCTTCCGACATCACGGACCTGAAGGCGAGACTCGGCCGCATCATCGTCGGCTATACGTATAAGAACGAACCGGTCACCGCCCACGATCTGAAGGCGGAAGGCGCGATGGCAGCCCTGCTGAAGGACGCCCTGAAGCCCAACCTCGTCCAGACCCTGGAAGGCACTCCGGCGTTCATCCACGGCGGACCGTTCGCCAACATCGCGCACGGCTGCAACTCCATCACCGCGACCAGAATGGCCCTGAAGCTGGGCGATTACGTCGTTACGGAGGCCGGCTTCGCTGCTGACCTGGGCGCCGAGAAGTTCCTCGATATCAAGTGCCGCATGGCTGGCCTGAAGCCCTCCGCGGTCGTCATCGTCGCCACCGTACGCGCGCTGAAGTATCACGGCGGCGTGCCCAAGGCCGAACTGAACAGCGAGAACCTGGAAGCCCTCGAAAAGGGTCTGCCCAACCTGCTGCAGCACGTGGAGAACATCACGAAGGTCTACAAGCTGCCCTGCGTCGTCGCGATCAACGCGTTCCCGACCGACACGAAGGCCGAACTCGACATGGTCGAGGCGAAGTGCAAGGAACTGGGCGTCAACGTAGCCCTGTCCGAAGTCTGGGCAAAGGGCGGCGAAGGCGGCGTAGCGCTGGCGCAGGAAGTCGTCAGACTCTGCGAACTGCCCAACGATTTCTCCTTCTCCTACGAGCTCGACGGCACGATCGAGGAGAAGCTCGAAGCGATCTGCAAACGCATCTATCATGCGGACGGCGTGATGCTGACCGAAAACGCCAAGAAGCAGGCGAAGCAGCTGACCGAACTGGGCTTCGCGGGCTGCCCGATCTGCATGGCGAAGACGCAATACTCCTTCTCCGATGACCCGGCCAAGCTGGGCGCCCCGAAGGGCTTCACCGTCACAGTGCGCAACCTGAAGATCTCCGCAGGCGCTGGCTTCATCGTCGCGCTGACCGGCGAGATCATGACCATGCCCGGTCTGCCGAAGGTACCGGCAGCGGAGAAGATCGACGTGGACGAAAACGGCGTCATCTCCGGCCTGTTCTAAAAAAATAATGATTGCGCGGGTCCTGTCGCAGGGCACCCTCCGGCATCCCCTCGCTAACGCTCGAGGCGCCGGCACTCCCCTCGCGCCACCCGCGCTTTTTATATCATCCCTGCGATGACTAAAGGAGAAAAACATGGATTCTTTATATAAACTCACCTGCGAAGACTTCAGCAAAGAACTGTTCTCCAAAGCCCCCGTCCCCGGCGGAGGCGGCGCCGCTGCCTATATCGGCGCGCTGGGCGTGTCCCTGGGCGCCATGGCGGTCAACCTCACCCGCGGCAAGAAGAAGTTCCTGCCGTTCGAACCGGAATACGAGCAGATGCTGACGGACGCGGAGCTGTACCGCAAACGCCTTCTGCAGTTGATCGATAAGGACGCAGCGGCGTTCGAACCCCTGTCGAAGGCCTACTCCATGCCCAAGGACGATCCGGATTATGCCGAAACCATGCGGGCGGTCACGATCGAAGCGGCGAAAGCGCCTCTGGAGATGATGCGCTACTGTGCGCTGTCCGTCGACCTGATCAGCCGCATCCTGGAAAAATGCAGCAAACTGATGATCTCCGACGCGGGCTGCGCGGCGATCGCGGCGAAAGCGGCGCTGGAATGCGCGTCCCTGAACGTGTTCGTCAACACCCGTACGCTGAAGGGCGACGAGGAGGCGGACCGCATGGCAAAAGAAGCGGAAGACCTGCTGGCAGAATACGCGCCGAAGGCGCAGGAGACCGCGGACGAAGTATTCGCAAGGCTCAGAGCATAGGAGGACACCATGGCAGAAGTATTGAAAGGCATGCCGGTGGCGAAGGCCATCAGCGAAGAACTCAAAGCGAGAAGCGAAGCGCTGCAGGCGAAGGGCGTCACGCCGACGCTGGCCATCTTCCGCGTGGGCGAAAGAGACGACGACTTAAGTTACGAAAGAGGCGCCATGAAGCGCGCCGAACAGACCGGCGTCGCGGTCAGAAATGTGGTGCTGCCCGCGGACGTGGACAGCGAAACGTTCTTCGAGGCGCTCGACGGTCTGAATCACGATAAGGCCGTGCACGGCATCCTGATGTTCCGCCCGCTGCCCAAGCAGCTGGACGGCGAGAAAGCCCGCCAGATGCTGGCGCCGGAAAAAGACGTGGACGGCTGCACGGACGGTTCCCTGGCCGGCGTGTTCGCGAACGCGAAAGTCGGTTTTCCGCCCTGCACGGCGCAGGCAGCCATGGAGATCCTGAAGTTCTACGGCATCGACCCGAAGGGCAAAAAAGCGGCGGTCATCGGCCGCAGCCTCGTCATCGGGCGGCCCGTCGCCATGATGCTGATGCACGCGAACGCGACGGTCACGATCTGCCACACGCGTACGGTCGACGTGCCCTCTATCACAAAGGAAGCGGACATCGTCATCGCGGCGTCCGGCCAGATGGAGAGCGTCGGGGCGGAGTACCTGAGCGCGGGTCAGACGGTCATCGACGTGGGCATCGGCTGGAACGAAGCGAAGGGCAAGCTGTGCGGCGACGTGAAGTTCGAGGAAGCGGAGCCTGTCGTAGCGGCTATCACCCCTGTGCCCGGCGGCGTCGGTTCGGTCACGACGGCCGTTCTGTGCAAGCATGTGATCGAAGCCGCGGAAAGGACGCTGTAAATGAACTACGGTAAGACGTTTATCGGCGCGGTGCTGGCAGGCATCGCCATCGGCCTCGGCGGTCTGGTGTTCCTGTCCGTGGACAACAAGGTGATCGGTTCGTTCCTGTTCACGATCGGCCTGTTCACCGTATGCACCATGGGGTTCAATCTGTTCACCGGCAAGGTGTGCTACACGTTCCAGAACGATACGGCCTACAAGATCGGTCTGCCCGTCATCTGGCTGGGCAACCTGGTGGGCACCGGCCTGACCGCAGGCTGCGCCTGGATGACCCGCGTAGCGCCCGCCGTCTCCGAAAAGGCGATGGGCCTGTGCCAGACGAAACTGGGCGACAGTTACGCCAGCCTGTTCTTCCTGGGCATCCTGTGCAATATCTTCATCTACATCGGCGTGGAAGGCTACAAGAGCAACCCGCACGAATTCGGCAAATACCTGGCGCTCGTTTTCGGCGTCATGGTGTTCATCCTGTGCGGCACCGAGCACTGCGTCGCGGACATGTTCTATTTCTGGATGGCAGGCGCCTGGAGCGGCCAGGCGGTCGTGCGCCTGCTCGTCATCACGCTGGGCAACGCGGTGGGCGGCGTTCTGCTGCCGCTGCTGCGCGGTCTGCAGAATAAGAAGGAGTGACCCATGCCGGCTCCGGAGAAAGCGGCGCTGCGGAAAGCGCTGCGAAAAGAAAAAATCAAGGCCAGAGAGGCCTTAACACCGCAGGAGCGGGCGGAAAAGTCCCGCTCCATTTGCGCGCATATCCTGCAGACGCCGGAATGGAAGCGCGCGAAAACGGTCATGATCTACAAGTTCGTGAAGGGCGAAGTGCAGCTGACCGGTTTGGAAGAAGCGAACGAAGCGCTGCCGGAGGCGGAGCGCAAGACGCTGCTGTATCCGCTTTGCATCGAAGACCGCGGCATGCTGGCCATCGCCCCGGGCAGTATGGATCTGAACAGCGCCGCCTGGAAGAAGGGCGCGTTCGGTATCCCGGAACCGGTGCCGGAGCAGGGCAGCGTGGTCGCACCTGAGGACATCGATCTCGTGGTCAGCCCCTGCAGCTCCTTCGACGGGACGTTTATGCGCCTCGGCATGGGCGGCGGTTACTACGACCGCTATCTGCCCAAATGCAGGAAGGCGGACGTGATGCTCGTCGCGTTCGAATGCCAGCGCGCGGAGAGCATCCCGGCAGAAGATTGGGACGTCCCCGTGCCCTGCATCGTCACGGAAGAGCGCGTGCTGCGGGCGGAATAACAGTATAAGAATCATGGAAGATCCGGCGGCCTCAGATGGCCGCCGGATTTTTATGGCGACGCGTTCTCCCCGCCGTCGTTATCCGCATAAAGATTGACATTCCTCTGTTTTCGGGGAAGAATAAATAGAAAGATATTATCAGTACGGTCAGGAGGAAATATGAGATCGACTGTTGCCAATGGAAAAAGACGTATCTTGCGCCGTTTCATCGCAGTGTTCTGCGCGCTCTTTCTCGCGGCTGCCTGCATGCAGACGGCGTCTTTTGCGCAGACTTCAGCGCACCTTGTCCGCGTGGGTTACTATGAAAACGAGCTGTTTCAGGAAGGCGCGGAAGACGGCGCGGTCAAAACGGGATATGCCTACGAGTATTACCGGAAGATGTCTGAGTATACCGGCTGGAAATACGAGTACGTATACGGCAGTTTCGGAGAACTGTATCAGAGCCTTCTGGATGGAAAGATCGACCTGCTGGCAGGACTGGCCTGGCGGGAGGACCGGGAAACGCTGATCGGCTATCCCGACGCCATGATGGGCAGCGAACGCTACTACCTGCTGAAACATGACAACAATGCGGACATTACGGCAGATCCCGCAACGCTGAACGGAAAACAGATCGGCGTGCTGGACAGCGCCATGGTCAATACCTTGAACCGGTATCTGGAAAACCATCACGTGACCGCGAACGTCATCCCATATTCGGACAGCACGGAGCTTTTCCTGGATTTCGAAGAGTTTAAGACGGATGTGATCGCTGTGGAAAGCGACGGCGCGTACGGAAGAAACCATACGGAAGTGCTTTCCTCCTTCGGCGCGGCGGACTATTATCTTTGCGTCAATAAAAACCGTCCCGACCTGCTGGCGGAACTGAATACCGCGCAGACGCTCCTCGCTGCGGAAGAGCCGAACTATCTGAATTCGCTGGGTGAAAAGTATTATTCCGCCAGCGTGATGTCCCGGGCTTTTTCTCTCGCGGAGACGGAGTGGATCCGGACGCACAACGTGCTCCGTGTCGGCTATCTGGAGAATTATCTGCCGTACAGCGATACGGACGATCAGGGACAGGCGACAGGCGTGATCCGGGATATCATCCCGGAGATCCTGAAAGTTCTCAACATTTCCAACGTCAGCGTTGTCTACAGCGGATACGGAAGCTATGACGACATGATCGCCGACATGGGAAAGGAAACGATCGACGTCGCGTTTCCCGTAGGCGGCGGACTGTATTATTCCGAGGAAAACGGCCTTTATCAGTCGAGCCCCGTCGTTTCCACGCAGACTGAACTGGTCTACAGGGGGGAGTTCAGCGAGAAAACGGTCTCTCATTTTGCGGTCAACGAAAACAACCGGATGCAGTATTACTATATCCGTACCAATTTCCCTGATGCGGAGATCACGATGTATCCGTCCATCGACGACTGCCTCGACGCAGTCCTGTCGGGCAAAGCCGGATGCACGACCCTCAACGGGCTGCGCGCCAACGATATGCTGAAGAACAAGCGTTATGAGGGGCTTTCTCTCAGGCAGAACAACCGCAGCGACGATCGCTGCTTCGGCGTGGAGATCGGCAACGAAGGCCTGCTGAAATTGCTGAACCGCGGCATCAGCGTGATCGGAAGCGATTACGCGCAGAATCTGTCGTACCGGTATACCGGCGGACTGTATTCCTACGGCATGCTCGATTTCCTCGGGGATCATATGGCCGCCTTCGTCGTCACGATCTGCGCCATAGCTGGCTTGATCATTTTCCTTCTGGTCCGCGATTCGATGCGGACGAAAAAAGAGATCCGGGAGAAGGAAGCAGCCCGCAGGGAGCTCTCGGATGCGCTTGCTGCCGCGGAATACGCCAGCCGTGCCAAGACGGAATTTCTGAACAACATGTCGCACGACATCCGCACGCCGATGAACGCGATCGTCGGATTTACGGCTTTGGCGGCTTCCCACATCGACAATAAGGATCAGGTGACGGATTACCTGGGCAAGATCTCGGTGTCCAGCCAGCACCTGCTGTCTCTGATCAACGACGTCCTGGACATGAGCCGCATCGAAAGCGGCAAGATGCGGCTCGAAGAGAGCGACGTGCATCTGCCGGACGTGATCCACGATCTCCGCACCATCATCCAGTCCAATATCGCGTCCAAGCAGTTGGAGCTGTTCATCGATACCCAGGACGTTCAGCATGAGGACATCATTACGGATAAGCTGCGCCTCGACCAGATCCTGCTGAACATCCTTTCCAACGCGATCAAATTTACGCCCAGCGGCGGAACGATCAGCTTCCGCGTGATCGAAAGACCCTCCGCTTCTGCCGGTATCGCCAATTTTGAGTTCAAGGTAAAGGATAACGGCATCGGTATGAGCGAGGAATTTCAGAAGACGATCTTCGAGGCTTTTACCAGGGAGCAGACCAGCACGGTCAGCGGGATCCAGGGCACGGGCCTCGGTATGGCGATCACCAAGAATATCGTCGATATGATGGGCGGCACCATTACCGTTCATTCGCAGGAAGGAAAAGGCAGCGAATTCACCGTCGCGCTGCCCTGCAGGATCAGCGGAAATACCCAGAGCCCCGGACCTGTCCCGCAGCTGGCCGGACTGCGCGCTTTGGTGGCGGACGACGATACGGATACCTGTCTTTCTGTCTGCTCCATGCTCCGGGAGATCGGCATGCGTCCGGATTGGACCAATTACGGAAAGGAAGCGGTGATCCGGGCACAGGAGGCCTCCGGACAGGCGGACCCGTTCATGGTCTACATCATCGACTGGATGATGCCGGATCTGAACGGTATAGAAACGGCGCGCAGAATACGGAAGGTGACCGGAGACAGCGTGCCCATCATCATTCTTACGGCCTATGACTGGACCGATATCGAAGCGGAGGCCAGAGAAGCCGGGGTCACGGCATTCTGTTCCAAGCCTCTGTTCATGTCCGAATTGCGGAGCGTTCTCTCGAAGCCCTTTATGGAATCGCAGGAAGCGCCGGAGGAAGAGACGGCGGAAAAGGGCGAACAGCCCGGTTTTGCCGGAAAGCGCATCCTCCTTGCGGAAGACAATCAGATGAACCAGATGATCGCCTCCGCGATCCTCGAAGAAGCCGGCTTTGCCATCGAGCTCGCGGTAAACGGCGAAGAAGCCGTGAAAAAGATGGCGGATGCTCCTGCCGGTTACTACGACATCATCCTGATGGATATTCAGATGCCGAAGATGGACGGCTATGAAGCGGCAAAGCGCATCCGTTCGCTGCCGGATCCGCGGAAAGCGGCCATTCCCATCGTCGCCGTAACGGCTAACGCCTTCGAAGAAGACAGAAAGGTCGCGATGGAGGCCGGCATGAATGCCCATCTGGCGAAGCCTTACGATATCCCGGCTATCATGGAGACGCTGAAGACGCTGCTTCTGGATCCTCAGAAAGAATAGCGTTGTGCTCCTCTGCTTCCGGGTTTCATGATATAATTGTATGGTTAGAGCAAGTTAGCACCCATTGTTTTTAAAGAAGGGATCATTATGAATAAGCAGATCACAGAAACCATCACTTACGTCGGCTGCAACGACCACGACATCGACCTGTTCGAGGGTCATTTCGACGTGCCTCTGGGCATGGCGTACAACTCCTACGTCATCCGCGACGAAAAGGTGGCGGTCATGGATACCATGGACCAGCACAAGACGGACGAATGGCTGACGAACGTCGCAGCGAACATCAAGTGCGCCTCGCCGGATTACCTGATCGTCCAGCACATGGAGCCGGACCATTCCGCCTCCATCGCAGCGTTCCTGAAGGAGTATCCAAATACGACCGTCGTCGGCAACGCCAAGACGTTCAAGATGATCAGCCAGTTCTTCCCGGGGCTGGAGATCAAAAATAAGCTCGAGGTCAAGAACGGCGACAAGCTCAGCCTCGGCAAGCACGAACTGAACTTCGTCTTCGCGCCCATGGTGCACTGGCCGGAAGTCATGATGACTTACGATTCCTACGATAAGGTCCTGTTCTCCGCGGACGGTTTCGGCAAGTTCGGCGCCAACGACGTGGAAGATCCGGAAGGCTGGGCCTGCGAAGCCCGCCGTTACTATTTCGGCATCGTCGGCAAGTACGGCGCCCAGGTGCAGGCGGTCCTGAAGAAGGCTGCCGCGCTGGACATTCAGATCATCGCGCCGCTGCACGGCCCCGTGCTGACCGAGGACCTCGGTTACTATATCAACCTGTACGATACCTGGAGCAGCTATCTGCCCGAATCCGACGGCGTCGCCATCATGTACACGTCCGTCTACGGCCACACGAAGATCGCAGCCGAGATGCTGGCGGAAGAACTCGAAAAGAGAGGCGTTCCCAAGGTCGCCATCGCGGACCTCGCCAGAGACGACATGTACGAATGCGTCGAGGACGCGTTCCGCTACGACAAGCTGGTGCTCGCCACCACGACCTACAACGCGGAGATCTTCCCCTACATGCGCGAGTTCATCAGCATGCTGGTGGAGAGAGGCTATCAGAAGCGCACGATCGGCTTTATCGAGAACGGTTCCTGGGCGCCCACGGCCATGAAGGTGATGAAGGGCAAGCTGGAAGGCCTGAAGGACATCACGTTTACGAAGAACAACGTCACGATCCTGTCCGCGCTGAACGAAGAGAGCACCGCCCAGCTGATGGCGCTGGCCGACGAACTGGCGGAAGGCTATCAGAAGGTCGTCGTGGAAGAAGAGAAGAAGATCGACCCGACCGCGCTGTACAAGATCGGCTACGGCCTGTACGTGGTCACGGCGGCGGACGGCGGCAAGCAGAACGGCCAGATCGCGAACACGGTCTCCCAGGTCGCCAATAATCCGAGCCGCATCGCGGTCAACCTGAACAAGGCGAATTATACGGCGGAAATAGTTCTGAAGACCGGCGTCATGAACGTCTGCACGCTCACCGAGCAGTGCCCGTTCCAGGAATTCCAGCACTTCGGCTTCCAGTCCGGCAGAAACGTCGACAAGTTCGCGGACTACGAGCACTACGACATCGCCTCCAACGGCGTCGCGTTCCTGACGAAGTACGCGAACTCCTACATCTCCCTGAAGGTGTTCGACACCGTCGATCTCGGGTCCCACTGGATGTTCCTGTGCGACATCACCGAATCCGTCGTGCTGAACAGCGGCGAGACCATGACGTACGCCTACTATCAGAAGAACGTCAAGCCCAGACCGCAGGAAGAGAAGAAGGGCTGGGTCTGCGACATCTGCGGATACGTTTACGAGGGCGAAGAACTTCCCGAAGACTTCGTCTGCCCGCTGTGCAAGCACCCCGCGAGCGATTTCTCGAAGCTGTAGTCATTACAAGGTAATAGAAAATGAAGCATGTTAAACTTGCGGTCTGCATCGCCGTCATGATCGCCCTGCTTGCCGGCAGCCCCAGCGGCAAAGCAAGGATAGAGATCGAAAAGCAGGGATGAGAGGTAGGAAGATACGATGAACAAAGACATCCTCGCGAAAGCGACAGAACTGCGGCACGAACTGCACATGCATCCGGAACTGTCCTATCAGGAAGTCTGGACGAAGCAGCGTCTGATGGATTTTCTGAAGGAGAATACCGGGCTGAAGCTCGTCGACAAAGGCAAGTGGTTCTACGCCTGCTATCTGGGCGCGGAGGGCAAAGACCCGTACGCGATCGGCTTCCGGGCGGATTTCGACGCGCTTCCCATGGAGGACGGGATCGATTCTCCGTGGAAAAGCCGGATCCCCGGCTGCGGCCATAAATGCGGCCACGACGGACACGTGGCGGCGCTGTGCGCCTTCGCCATGGAACTGGAGGCACGCAAACCCGCCAGAGACGTCTATCTCGTGTTCCAGCACGCGGAGGAGACCGGACAGGGCGCCTGCGAATGCGGCGACTTCGTGAAGGAAACGGGCATCAAGGAGATTTATTCCTGCCACAACACGACCGGTCCTGACTACGGAACGGTGCTGACCCGCCTGGAAGGCACGAACTGCGCGTCCATGGGCATGAATATCGTCATGACCGGCTCGCCGGCTCACGCCAGCCAGCCGGAGATGGGCAAAAACCCGTCCCTCGCGATCTGCGACACCGCGAAGGAGATCATGCGCATCGCGGACCAGAGCCGCTTCGAAAAACTGGTGATGGCTACGATCTGCGAGATCTCTGTGGGCGAACACGCCTTCGGCATCGCGGCGTCCAAGGGGCGCATCGGGGTCACGCTGCGCGCGGAGCAGGACAAGGATATGTATCAGATCCGCGACGAAGCGATCGCTTTCGCCGAAAAGAGAGCGGCGGAAGACGGTCTGACCGTGGAATTCTCCTATGAAGACATCTTCCCCGACACGACGAATACGCCTGCGCAGGCCGAAAAGGTGATCGCGGCCGCGAGATCGCTGGGTCTGCCTGCGGTGCTGGCCGATCAGATCACGAGAGGGTCCGAAGACTTCG
>JAEEGK010026555.1_pt1 | contig 11773 bp, 14 predicted proteins | sample 8958771 | NCBI WGS metagenome assembly JAEEGK01 (sample SAMN16246547, study PRJNA631951) | gut metagenome | biome: gut microbiome; feature: rumen; material: SC-attached | host: Bos | place: Iran: Karaj | collected 2018-10 | reverse complement strand
GTTCCATTTTCACGACTTTTGCGATTTTCTTCACGTGACTTTCCTCCTTTAATGTGTAGATTTGTCAGTGCCGTGGTTTGTTGAGTGATCGCCACTCTTCCACGGAACAGTTTTGTTCTTTCATGTGCGTATACGCTCTCTCATAGCGCAAGGCAACATGCTTAAATAGATTATCAAAATACGTATATGCGACGCAAGAACTTTTTTACTTTTTAAATTAAAATGTCACAACAAATCATTAATGATTTGGAAATATTTGACTTTTACATATTGCGAGTGTATTATATCGGCATAAATCATGGTCAAAAAACAATTTCAGTTTAATCCATACTTACTACTCATCATTTCCTTTTTAGGCATTACTTTAATCGGCTCATTTTTACTTTGTATGCCATGGGCTTTTAGAGATAATCCCACTAATGAATGGTGTCACGTTGGTAATTATTTAGATGCTTTCTTTACTTCAATTGCGTCGCTCAGTTTAACAGGGTTTGTCACATATCCAGAAGGTTTAGCCAATACTCTTTCTTTAGGTGGGCAAATCGTTGTTTTAGTCTTGATGCAAATTGGTGGTTTGGGTATCATTACGATTTTAACCTTCTTATTCACTATTTTTAAAAGGAATTTGCAGTTTAAAGATCGATTATTTATTTCGCAAGCCATCTCATTCAATAACTTTGCAGAAATTGCTAGATTTGTGAGAAGAATGATTATGATTACACTAGTTTGTGAATTAGTGGGATTTGGCTTAGGTATTCCAGTATTCTTGCAGGTATTCCCTGATAATATTCTTAAAGGATTATATTATTCTTTATTCCATAGCGTGTCCGCTTTTAACAATGTGGGCTTCACTTTATTTAGCGGGAATGATGGTTTGATTGGTGGCATTAATGCCGCGGGTGGCGTGTTCTTTGATAACCACCACTGGTTATACTACTATTTCTCACTTTATTTAGCGGTTTTATCCTTAATTGGTGGCGTCTCTTTCTTAGTTATTATCGATGTAGTTTTTGGTAGAAAACCACCACGTCGTTGGTCTGTTGCCACGAAGATTTGTTTATCGATGACTGGCATTATGATTCTTTTCTTTGCGGTCATCTTATTCTTAACAGATGGCTTAAAGAAAGATAACCCAATGAATACTTATCAAGCTTTAATGCAAGTGATCAACTGTAGAACCGCTGGATTTAGCATGTATCCTCAAAGCGAAATATCTTTACCTGGTAGAATGCTTTGCTGCGTTATGATGTTTGTGGGTGGCGCTCCACTATCGACTGCTGGAGGCATTAAACTCACTACTGTTTTCGTTGTTTTAGTATCAATACTTAGTTACTTTAGAGGTAAGAAAACATCAGTCTTTAAACGTTATTATTCTGAAGATATGACCGCGAAATCATTATCTTTAGTCTTTGTTGTTTTATTCTTACTTTTAATCTCGTTTGTCGGTCTTAATTTATTTGGACTTAAAGAAACTAGCGAACCACTTAATGACAATATTCAAAACGAATTAGTGGCTTATTACCTCTATGAGGTGTTCTCCGCTTTTGGTAATGTTGGTTTCTATACTGGACTTGAATCTCATTTATCTGTGGGTTCAGTAATTATATTATGTTTATTAATGCTTTTAGGTCACTTGGGACCTATGACATTTTTCTCATTATTCCAAAATCATTTAGACAAAAAGAAGAATGTGCATTATAGTTTTGTTGAAGAAGATTTCTTAATCGGTTAATTAAAGGAGGAATTCTTTATGGCATCAAAAAAATCATTCGCTGTTATCGGTTTAGGTCAATTCGGTATTTCCGTAGTTGAAGAACTCGTTGGTAACGGCATGGACGTTATCGCCATTGATAACGATGAAGAAGCTGTTAAAAAGGTATCTAGTTTACTCCCTACTGTCGCTGTCGCTAACGCTACAGATGAAGAAAGTTTAAAAGAATTAGGCATTAAAGATGTCGATTCCGCTATTGTTGCTTTTGGTTCTCATATTGAAGCAAGTATTTTAACAACCGTTATTTTAAAAGAATTAGGTGTTAAATCTATCGTTGTTCGTGTTGATGATCCTTATTATTTATCAATTCTTAAAAAATTAGGCGCTACTGAAGTTATTATGCCGCAAAAAGCCGCTGGTATTGCTTTAGCAAATAGATTAGGTAATGAAGACTTTAAAGACTTCTATAAATTAGATGATAAGTATTCTGTTGTTTCTATTGTCATTAACAGTGCTTATGTGCCTCAACAACTAAAGAATTTATCCACTAAAGATAAATATGGCGTGAACGTTGTTTTAATCAATAGAAACGGCCGTTCATTCGTTCCAGGTGGTAATGACTCATTACTTCCAGATGACACCATCTTCGTTGTTGGTGGCAATAAAGAAATTAGAGACTTTAGAGAATCCATCAACGGTGGTAAAAAGAGAAAGAAATAATCTTTTAAAGATTAAAAAGAAACTAGCCTTGTGAAGAGGCTAGTTTTTTAAATGATTCTAATCTTATCTTTGTCAAGTTGTTCTTTGAAATATGGATGCATCTGCGAACCGATAGTTACTATATCAACTTTTTTATTCAATGCATTTTCTAGTTCTTCTTGAAATCCAGCCAAATCTAACAAAGAACGAACATCACCATGACTGCAATATAAATCGACATCACTATGGTCGGTTGCTTCTCCCCTTGAGTAACTTCCAAATAAATACACTTCATCAATTTTATGCCTTTTCATGACTGGTTTAATTCGTTCTCTAATCTCATCAATTGTGTATATAGCAAAAGAGATATTAGGGTCACCAAAAAGGACTTCTTGAGCATCAAGTTTTAATGCTTCAGCATACTTAAAAAGTGTCTCAATTGTAATGTCGTTTTTACCGGTTTCAACTTTCGCTATAGTGGAATGATCTTTATAACCCATTCGTCTAGCAAGTTCACTTTGTGATAAACCTTTTTGAATTCTTAGGGTTTTCAATCTATTTCCAAATTCTTTTTTGTTCATAATTTTATTCCTTTCTTTATTATATGTGATTATTAATCAATATGTTAAGTTTTAAAAAGCCAGCATTTTCGCTGGCCTTTGTTAATTGTTGTAAGTAATTAGATCTTATCGATTTCGGAGAAGTCGACTTCCACTTTTGTGGCTCTGCCAAAGAAGATGGTTTCAAGTTCAACAACTTTTGTATCTCTATTGATAGAAAGGATTCTACCTTCGGTACCTTCAAGTGGTCCATGGATAACTTTGACATAATCATCAATGTTATATCTTTCGAACATATCAGCGTCGATTTCACCCATTCTCTTAAGAACTGGTTCAATTTGTTCTCTTGGGATTGGGAATGGTTTTGTACCTTTACCAGAAGATCCAACGAAACCTGTGACACCTGGAGTGTTACGAACAACATACCATGCGTAGTCAGTCATAATCATTTCAACGAAGACATAACCAGGATATAAGTTTTTCATTCTGGTTTTATCAGTTGGCATACCATCTTTCATGACTGGTACTTCTTGTTCGGCGACGATAATACGGAAAATAAGATCTTGTAAACCCATTGATTCAACACGTCTTTGAAGATTAACTTTGACTTTATTTTCGTGTGTAGAATATGTATTAACAACGTACCAAGCTTTTTCGCCTAATGTGGCGTTACTTTCACCTTCGCTTAAATCGGTGGTACTATCGGTAAATTTTACTTCTTTAACTTCATCTGCCATATTTAATTACCTCCGATTAGAAAGCTTTCTTTAAAACATCGATTAAGGCTTTGCCTAAAGCGTCTTCACCCATTAAGATTAAACCGGTTAAAGCAGCGATAATGACAACGACGATAATTGATGGAATTAATACTTCTCTTTTTGGCCAACGAACACGTTTGCCTTCTTTAATGACGTCTTGAGCGAACTTTTTAACACCCATATTGACACCCTCCTAGATTACTTACTTATTTTATGTAAGGTCATCTTGTTACAATGCTTACAATACTTTTTGATTTGAAGGTTTTTAGCACCTTCCTTTTTAATTGTGGTTGTGTAGTTACGAGAGAGGCACTCTTCGCAAATCAAAAGAACTTTTTCTCTCATCTCCTGACCCCCTATTACAATTAACTTTCAATAACATATCAAATTGCAATTATTTTGTAAAGAAATTTAAATATCTTTACACCTAAATCGGCGGAAATATTGCTACTTGAAGTAGAGGGATTACCATGTTCTAAAACCATCACGACGATGAAACAAGCAATGATTAGAACCATTAAAACACCAATGACAATAGCGACGCTCCAAGGGAAGTGCATTGTCTCTTTTCTTTCATCAACAGGCACTACTTCTGTTTCATCTAATTCTTTGTCTTTAAGAGCCTTTTGGAACTCATCTTTTTCATCGTATTGATGATCATCTTCAATATTTCTAATATTGTTATTCTTTTCTTCTAACATAACTACCTCACAAAATACTTCTTAGTAAATCTCATAAATGTGGAGATAAATAACGTATCAAGCATGACGTTGACAAACATCACCATCGCTTGGCAGAGAATAATCGCTAAGAAAGTAGCAAAACCAAAAGCCCAAGCTTTCATCACTGAACCAAATAAAACGATGATTAATATGTCGCATAATAACGATGCGAAACATATGTGTAATGGGCTCATGTATGGAGTCTCATCTTTACTCTTCACTAGTAAGGAGAAGAGAATCACGCCTATAAACATCACCCCTAAAATGCTAGGAATGAGAATTTTACTTAATAATGGAACATCATAAGTGGAGGAAAATAGAGTGATTTTTTCACTTAAAATAACAAACAAAGAAACCCCCACCCAGATGAGTGATAAAGTAGCGATTTCAATGCCGGCGATTGCCTTACGATTTTTGACACTGAACACAAGTGAAAAAATGAAGTAAGCAAGGAAGCCAAGAAGGGTATAAATCGCAGTGATTTGTAAGTATGGCGGATACATTCTTGGATCGAAAATTAGATAGCCCAAAAGATCGCTTCCCATACCGATGAGCGCTCCATAAATTGGGCCTAATAAAACAGAGGCAAAAATGATTAAAGCTGGACCCCCAAATGAGATACGAACAAAGGGGGCAAAAGCGAGATAATTAACCGCGACAACTTTTTGAAGAATAACGATGAGCGCCATAAAAAGACCAGAGAGGCAAATCTTCTGGATGACGGTCAAATTAGTCTTAAAAAATAGGAGTTTCATTTTAACCTCATTTAATTAGGTTTTTCATATAAGCCGCAAAAGCTAAAGAGCCAGTCACTAAGATGGCATCTTCAGGATATTGAGCCTTTAATTCCTCTAATGCAGCAAGGGCATCATCTTTGAATGGATAGTCTTCAAGGAATAAGAAATAATCTTCCATTTGTCTAGCTCTTCTATTTGGGAAAGTAGTAAGAGTAATATCACTAGCGTATTCCCCTAAATAAGAGAGCATTCTTTCAATATTCTTGTCGGTGAAACAGGCAAATAAGACATGCACGGGTCTATTTTCTACCACTGATGGTATGGATTTGACCATGTTTTGCACACCTTCTGGGTTATGTGATCCATCAATGATAATTAATGGGGACGTGGATGCAATTTCCATACGAACAGGCATAAAGGTATCAAGTAGACCTTCTTTGATTTGTTCTTCAGTAACTGGATATCTATCAAGTAAGGCATTTACTGTTTCAATTGCGATGCAAGCATCTTTTAAAGAATAGAAAGCAGCACTATTGATTCGTAAATCTTTATAAGTCATATAGTTAAAGGAATAGCCAAAATCACTATACACTACATTTGCAGGTTCAACTGATGAGCGTAAAGAACACTTTTTGTCCTTAGTAACTTCGACAATTGTGTTGATTGCTTCTTCATCTAAGATGCCAGTAATGACTGGAACTTCATCCTTAATAATGCCTGCTTTTTGATAGGCAATTTCACATAAAGATCTGCCTAAATAAGCGGTGTGTTCAAGGCTTATTGAAGTGATGATTGAAGCGATTGGTTTAAAGATGTTTGTGGCATCAATTTCGCCACCCATTCCACATTCAATAATTGCTAAATCGACACCTTGTTTTTGGAAGTAATTTAAAGCAATAAATGTTTGAATTTCAAATGGTGATAATGAATACTTTTTGAAGAGTTTTTCGTTATCGTTAATGGCCTTAATAAAGTCATCGTCAGAGATGTCATTTCCATTGATATTAATCATCTCATTTACCTTGTTTAAAGCAGGGGAAGTGAATAGCCCAACTTTAAGCCCAAAAGCTCTATAAATATTCGCTAAATAATTAGCGGTACTGCCTTTGCCGTTGCTACCCGCAATATGGATTGAAGGGACGTTATATTTAAATCCTACTTTCTTAAGAAAATCATCAAAGTTTTCCCTTTGATAATCGTCCTTATAAAGCTCATCAAAATACTTGTTTAAATCGATGCTCATATTAGACTTCCTTCCCTTCTTTTAATCCGCGTTTAATATCTCTTTGTTTGATAGATTCGCGCTTATCATAGAGTTTCTTGCCTTTGGCAAGAGCAATCTCCATTTTGGCCTTACCTTTATGTAAGTAAACACGTGTAGGTACGATAGTGTAGCCACCACGTTTGACCTTATCTTCAAACCATTTAATTTGCTTTTTGTGGAGTAATAATTTTCTGGTTCTTAAAGGATCATGATTAAAGATGTTTCCTTTATCAAAAGGATTGATGTGCATGTTTAAAACTTCCATTTCGCCGTTTCTAATAACGATATAACTATCGTTTAAGGAACATCCATGCCATCTTAAAGATTTTATTTCAGTGCCCACTAAAACGAGGCCACATTCGGTAAAATCGCTTAAAAAGTAATTGAAATGGGCTTTCTTATTGGTAGTGATTATCTTAATGCCATCACCGTTCATCATGTACTCCTTTATTAATACCAAGAAAAATCTCAGTATTAAAACTATAGAGCAAAAATAAATCAAAAGCAAAGCTTGATTTATCAAATAGACTATTAGTTGTTATACAAAGTTAATAAATGTTGCTAAAATAATGCTATGAAAAACCCATACGAAGAACTTAAAAAAATAATTAACGAATCAAATAGTATTGTAGTATTCACTGGTGCTGGTATTTCTGTACCAAGTGGCATTCCAGATTTTAGAAGCGCGGATGGAATCTACAATCAAAAAACCAAAATTCACGCTTCTCCTGAAGAAATCATCTCTCATTCTTTCTTCATGCATAACCCAGAAGACTTCTATGAATTCTACAAAGAGAAAATGTGCTACCCAAAAGCTCAGCCAAATGCCGCACATAAATACTTTGCAGATTTAGAAAAGAAGGGTAAAAACGTAATTGTCGTAACTCAGAACATTGACGGACTCCATCAAAAAGCTGGAAGCAAAATTGTTTATGAATTGCACGGCACCATTCACCAAAATTTCTGCATGAAGTGCGGAAGACTTTTTGGTCTTGATTATGTCTTAAATTCTAAAGGTGTTCCTCACTGTGATAAGTGCGGCGGAATCGTCAAACCGGATGTCGTTTTGTACGAGGAAGGCTTAGATGAAAACACGATTGGCAGAAGCATCAACGCTATCATGACTTGCGACACAATGATCGTAATCGGAACCTCACTTAGAGTTTATCCAGCCGCTGGATTCATCCGTTATTTCAAAGGGCGCAATTTAGTCGTCATCAATAAAGAATCTACATCGTACGATAACATGTGCGATCTCATATTTAATGAAGACGTTATAAATGTTATCAACCACATCAAATAAAATATGAAAACAATTATATTTGATTTAGATGGAACCGTTCTAAACACACTAATTGATTTGAAAAACGCCGTAAATCACGGATTAAAAACTCGTAATTTGCCGGAAAAAGACCTAGAATTCGTCCGAAAGGCTATTGGCAATGGAACTCAGATTCTAATCAAAAGATGTACCCCAGAATATCTAACAGACGAAGAAAGAGCTCTTGTTTTTGCTGCGTTCAAAAATTATTACTTAGAACATTATGATGACTATACAAGACCATTTGAAGGCATCAAAGAAATGCTTAAATCTCTTAAAGGAAAAGTTCGTTTAGCCTTGGTTTCAAACAAGGATGATGACATTACAAGAAAGCTAATCAATAAAGAATTTTATGGTCTATTCGACATCGTTCAAGGAAGCTATTTTGATCACCCAAAAAAGCCTAATCCTTATTTAATTAATAAAATAATAAAAGAGAATAATTTAGAAAAAAAAGACTGTCTTTATATCGGTGATACCAACATCGATAAAGAGAGCGCAGACAACGCTGGACTACAATATCGACTAGTCAATTATGGCTTCAGAAATAAAGAAGAGTTAGAAAAAATGTGCCCTAACGACACATCGATTTCTACTGTTGAAGAACTACACAACTCTATATTGTTGTGGGTTAACTCATAATTTGGAAATATTCTTCTCTACGTAGGCTTTAATCTCTTCACGAGGAACATTATAAGTTAAGGAAAGTTCATCCATTAACATGTTTTCTGCAAAGCTCAACATGTCAATATCGACTGGCCCTAACTTGATCTCAGTGTTGTTCTCTCCACCAATCAAATTATAAAAATAAAGTTGTCTATATAAATAGGCGATTTCTTTAACATCACCTGAAGACAACTTTCTTTTATATGCATCTCTTCTTTGCTTGGTATTAGAGTTAAACTCTTTATTGATATCTTTGATATATCGCAGCAAATCATCTGCTTCTTTCTTGGTCATTAAAGGACGGATGATACTGTTTGCAGTATCAACTGGAACATAGATTGTTTCCCCACTATTGTGCTTAACACTCACGAGAAAATAATCTTTACCGTTCATGTCTTTAATTCCGACAATAGTCGAAAGACCTTCGCGGCAATGTATCACGTTGTCGCTTATCTTAAACATACACCATAATTATCGCATTTTTTGTCTGTTTTTGTAAGAAAAAATAAAAAAGACCTCCAAAAATTGAAAGTCTTTTTGTTATTGAATTCTTTCCTATTTGACTAAGCTATAAGCGTCTTCATCAACATAGATTGTACAATCTGGGTGATCTTGAAGTATGGAACATGGAACTTCTTCAGTTTTTGAACCTTTTAATAAATTAAAGATTGCTTGAGCTTTATTCTTACCAGTGGCGATTAAGACAATCTTTCTGGCGTTCATAATGCTCTTTAAACCCATTGTGACGGCTTTAGTTGGGACTTCAGAAATATCATTAAATAATCTTGAATTATCTCTGATTGTTTGTTCTGTTAATTCCGCGACGTGAGTCAAAGAATCAAATGGAGTTCCTGGTTCATTAAAAGCAATGTGGCCATCAGAACCAATACCTAAGATTTGAAGATCAATACCACCAAAAGAAGCGATTTCAGCGTCGTATTGATTAGCGTAAGCTAAATAATCACCAACACCCTTTAACACGTGTGTACGCGCTTTATCGATATCAAGACCATCAAATAAATATTTGTTCATGAAATAGCGATAGGATTGATCATGTGTGCCTTCTAAACCGATGTATTCATCAAGGTTAAACGTAGCGACATCTTTAAAGGAAACTCTACCTTCTTTGCACGCTTTAATCATGTTTGCGTAGACATCAATTGGGGATGTACCTGTGGCAAGGCCTAAAACACAGTTTGGTTTTTCTTGTACTTGTTTGATAAATTCTTCAGCAATTAATTCGCTGATTTGTTCATTGGAACCAACGACAACTTTCATTTTAATTTCTCTTCTCCTTTATAACGATATTGTCTTTAGCTTTATAGATGCTATTTTCTGGGACGACACCTCTAACCATGCTTAATGGGTAGACTTGAGTGTGTTGCCCGATGACTGTACCTGGATTAAGAACGGATTGACAACCGATATCAGCGTAATCTCCTAAAATAGCGCCGACTTTTCTTAAACCTGTATCTATATCAACATCGCCATGAATGACCACGTTCTTTCCATCGCTCTTTAAATTAGAGCAGATGGAACCTGCGCCCATGTGCGCGTAGTTTCCTAAAATTGAGTCTCCAACATAGTTATAATGAGGAGCTTGAACATGGTTTAAAAGAATGCAGTTTTTGAACTCTGATGAATTACCTAATACACAGTTATCACCACAGATAAAATTACCTCTAATGAAGCAGCCTGGTCTAATCTCTGTGTTACTACCAATAATGGCTGGACCAATAATTGTCGCGGTCTCTGCAATTGAAACATTCTCACCAACGAGAACATCTTCTTTGAGGAGCTTATATCCTGGAATACCTTTTTCTAATAGCTCCTTAACCAAGTCTTTAATATGGGGAAGCATCTCCCATGGATATTCATATTGATCAAAGAAATCCTTCATGTGAGGGATGTCACACTTTAAGAGATCTTTTGTTAAAATAGCTTTTTTATTCATTGATGAGATATCCTCTTTTCTTCAATAGAAGAACCATTTTTTCAATATAGCCTTCGCACTTAGTAGCGTTTTGGTGTTCAACCATAATACGAATCATTGGTTCTGTGCCACTTTTACGTAATGAGATACGACCATCGTTTCCAATTTCAAGATTAATCTCGTTATATTTTTCAAGAACCTCACGATCTTCCATGACAGCATTCTTGTCAGTGACATAAACACTCTTGAGTCTTTGTGGGAACTCTTTGACTGGAGCGACGAGTTTGGAAAGCGATTCTTTTCTTTCTAGCATTTCTTCAGTGACCATGATGGCGGTCAAGATGCCATCACCTGTCGTGGCGTATTTCTTGATGATGATGTGACCAGATTGTTCACCGCCTAGAGAGTAGCCTTCTTCGTTCATTCTTTCTAAAACGAAACGGTCACCGACATCAGTACGAACTGTTTTGATACCGATGTTTTTAAGAGCCTTGACCAAACCTGAGTTAGACATGATTGTGGCTACGACAGTGTCTTTATCGAGTGAGCCTTCATTCTTAAGTTTGCTAGCGAGAAGATATAAGATTTTATCGCCATCGACAACCTTGCCACTTTCATCAATGGCTAAGCAACGGTCACTGTCTCCATCAAAGGCAAAACCGACATCTAATTTGTTTTCTTTGACTAATTTTATTAGTCCTTCAATATGAGTGGAACCAGCGTTTAAATTGATATTTAAACCATCTGGATTATTATTAATGATATAAACTTGAGCGCCTAATGCTTCAAAAACACTCTTAGCAATCATCCAAGAAGCCCCGTTAGCGGTATCTAAACCAATTCTTAGCTTTTTCATGGAATGCTTTGCTAAAGAGATGAGATAAGCGATGTATCTATTTCTTCCGGAAGAATAATCGGAAATAATACCGATATTTTCTCTTTTGGCAAACGGTAAATCCTTTTCTCCTTCTAAACCTAAGGTTTTGAAGTCTCCATCAATATAGGCTTCCGCGAGATAGGCCACAGCGTCTTCTAATTTCTCACCATGAGAATTGATGACTTTAATGCCGTTATCATAGAAAGGATTGTGGGAAGCGGTAATCATCACACCGCAATCAAAACAATCTTGTCTTACTATGTAAGAGACTGATGGGGTTGTGGTAACGTGGAGTAAATCAACATCCGCACCTGAAGCAGATGCACCAGCGGCAACAGCGTATTCAAACATATAGGAAGATCTTCTCGTATCTTTGCCAATAACGATTCTTGGTCTATAACCTGCCTTTTGGGAACTATATTTTGGATTGGAATAAAACCAACCTAAGAAACGACCAATCTTATATGCTTTATCCGCATCCAATAAATCGTTAGCTTCCCCTCTAAAACCATCAGTACCAAAGTA
>JAEEGK010026553.1_pt1 | contig 11773 bp, 2 predicted proteins | sample 8958771 | NCBI WGS metagenome assembly JAEEGK01 (sample SAMN16246547, study PRJNA631951) | gut metagenome | biome: gut microbiome; feature: rumen; material: SC-attached | host: Bos | place: Iran: Karaj | collected 2018-10 | reverse complement strand
TATACTCAAAATATAAACACTCAAATTTATATTGATCAAAAAATAATTAAAAAGGAACAATTTTTGATAATATATGAACAGGAATTATTAAATAAAATACATATATTATATAATTTCAAAAAACAAATAAAATTAGAATATTATTGTATTTTACACATTATATTTGAATATAAAATTAAAAAAAGTTATAATTTTGCATTATATTTAATTGGAAAATATACAGAATCTAATCTTAATTTAAGTATTTTAGCTTATTATTATTTTTATGAATTCAAAAAATCAATTTTAAAAGAATTATTTTTAAAACAAAAAAAAATATATTCCAATTTAACATTATTACAAAATCAAAATAAAAAAAATTTGGGTATATATAAATTTATATTAAAAGAAATATTAATAAAAAAAATATTATTAAATTCTTGTTTAAATCTAAACAAAATTATGTTATTTAAATCAGAATTCAATAAAAATCATCATAATAAAATTGATGAAATAAAAAAACTATCTTTTTCAGTGTTTATAAAATATTGTGTTAATATTAAAGAAAACAATAATCGAATTGAAAAAATATTAAATTTAGATAAAAATAAAATAATAAATTGTGAATTAAGTTATTTATTAACAAATTATTTTTCTCTATTATTTAATAAAATCCCTTTTAATTTAATTGATAAATTTGAACATTATTATAATTATTATCAAATAATAAATAAAATAGAATTTGATTATTCAAATTTTAATATGAAATATCCTTTGATAATTAATTTATGTAAAAATGATATATTTGAAATAAATTATATTAACTCAATATTATGTGAAAATTTAGAATATACAAAAGAAGAATTAATAGGAAAAAATATTTATATTTTGATTCCAAAAAATATTGGAGAAATTCATAAATATTTATTAAAATTATTTTTATTTATTCCAAATGGTCAATATAAAGCAGAAGAGACGTTTTTGGTGAATAAAAATAATTATTTAATTAATTGTAATCTATATTCAAAAACATTACCTAATTTTAAACCAGAATATTATGTTATTAATAATATTTTTTTAAATAATGAAATTATTTCAAACTATTTTTATTATAATTTAATAATAGATGATAAATTTCAGTTTGATTCAATATCAAAAAATTTTGAAGAAAATTTTTTCTTTAGTTTAAAAATGTTAAATTTATTAAAAATTAATTTTTGTGAATTTTTTGGAATAAATATAAATAAATTTAAAAAAAAAATTAGCAATTTTAAAACAAATTCTTGTAAATATGATTTTCAAGATTTAAAAGAAATAAATAAATCATTAACTGTATTTTCAAATATAAATCAAAAATTTTTTGAATTTAAAAATATAAGTAATAATTTAAATGATTTTATTGGAAAGGTTTTAGTAATAGATGAGAAAATTAAAAAAAATAATATATCTAAAGGATTAAATAATTTAACTAATTATATTAATGAACTTGGATTAGATATAGAATGGTATAATAAAGTTAAATTATTAGGAGATAGATTAAAAATCAATTTAAATGAAAAAAACTCTAAAAACACTTTTGAAAAAAAAAATTCATTTTATAAAAATAGATTTTTTATAAAATATAAATGTAAAAATATATGCAATGTTTTTTATTATTTGATTTATATAAAAGAATATAAAGATAATGAAAATTTTAAAAAAACCAAAGAAATTAATATTAATCAAAGTTTTATAAAAAATAATTTAATAAAATTGAAAGTAAATGGTGAAAATTTAAAGAAGACAAATGAAATTGAAATATTAAAAAATAATATGGTAGATAATGATAAAACAATAAATATTGCAAATAATAGTATTGATAATTCCAAAATGAATTTATTTAGTAGTAGTCAAAATGTAATTTCAATTTTAAATAAAAATAATGAAATGAAAAATAAATTTAAGAAAAAAAAAACAAAAAATTCAAAAAACAATATAAAAATAAATAATTATTCAAATTATAATCAAAATGTTGAAAAATCAAAAAATGAAAATTTTGATATGGATAATGAATTGTTTATTAATGATATTAATATTGATAATAAACTAAATTATATAAAGAAAATAAGATATATTTTTATTATATTAATTTTCATATTTTTTTTAATTTCCATAATTTTAATTTCTATATGTTTAATATTAACAATTAAAGAAATTAAAAAAGGAAGTGATTTATTAAAATGTCAAACATATATTCAATTATTAAAAGAAGATATTTATGTTGCTTCTTTAAATTCTTTATTTCATTGTGATCATTATCCAAAATCAAATGATATGATTGAAGTTTTACAATTAGTTAATAATATTTTTGCTGATGAAGCCTTTTTACATTATGCTTATATTCTTTATTATCAAAAAAAATTAACTAGATATTCTTTGATGAATAATTTTATTAAAATTTTATATGAAAAAAAAGAATATTATAAAATTGATAATGTTTGGAAGGTAAATGAAAAAAAAAATGGAATATTAGAAGAAATTTATTTATTTATTTATCAAATTAATAACATTTTTGTAAATAATCAAACAAAATGTAGAATTGAAGTATTTTATGGTTTATATTATTATTTAAATCCTGAAGAAACCGAAAAAATTTATGGAGATCCCACTGAATTAGAAAAAGTTATTTCATATATATTTTTAAATTTATTAAGAACTTATAAAATAGTTTTTGAAAATTTAATTTCAGAAGTTTCAAATACAGTTATAAATAATTTTAAAGAAGTGTCTAATTATGTTATATTTTTTAATATATCTATAGCAATAATAAATTTTATAAGTGCTTTAATATATATTTTTATTATTTATTTATATTATAAAGAAACAAAAATTTATTTAAGTTTTCTGTATTTAAAAAATGAAAAAGTAAAAAAATTAGAAAGTAATAATTTATTGTTTATTAATGTTTTAAAAGAATTTAATAGTATAAATATTATTAATTTTGAGAAAAATCTTTTAAATAATAAATTAAATATTGAAGAAGATCTTGAAATAAACGAAAAAAATTTAATAAAAAGTTCAAATAATAGAACTGCATTAGAAAAACTTTCTGTATTAAAAATAAATATAAATAATAACAATAATAATAATAAAAATCAAAATGAAAAAAATAATATTGAATTTCAAAATCAAAATTATAAAAAAAATAAAATTCTTTCAATAACATATTTAATATCCTTTTTATTATCTATAATTTTATTTTTAATAACATTAATATTATTGATATCTAATATAATATTAACATCTAACACAAAAGATTTATTTATTTATACAGTAATAATGATTATTAATCATTTAGATAGAGTTCCTAAATTAGTAGAATTACTTTTTTTTACAATTTTTAAAATAATTTCAGGTAGTATTGATGTTATTGGTGCAAGACCATCTGATTTTTATTTAGATAATGTTTTAAATTATTATAAAATTAAATTATCATATGAAAAAAATTCAATTATTCAACAATTAAAAAATCATTATTTTTCTAATTTATTATTAGAAAATTTATTAATTGAAGAATATCTTTTAAAATTTGATATAGAGAAAAAAAATGTTTTAGATAGTTTAAGAGAAGTTCAAAAAGATTTTAATGTAAAAGGTTATTTTTGTATTTCTTTATCAAATTCAGTTTATGATTATTTAAATTTAGGTTATGATGATTTGAATATAATATTTAATGTAATTTCTCTTTTGGCAAAAAATTGTCATATTGCAAATCCAAAAATAAGCGATTATGGTTTAAATTCGGAAATGAATTTTATTTTTCAAGAAATTGTAAATTTTTATGAAGAATTTATTAGAAATGATGTTGATAATATTACTATTAAAAATAATTTTTTAACAAATGCTGATTTTGTAAGAATGATTAATAATGTTGAAATTCCTTTATCATATTTACATAAAACTTATTCATATTATATAACAGATGATATTGATGATTTAATAAATGAAGTTATTATGAGACAAACAATATTTTCTATAATATTCTATTTAATGTTGTTCTTTACAATTGCTTTGCAATTTTATTTTATTAATAAAAATAATTTTTATAATTGTAATTTGTCTTTTTTTTCAAAAATTTTTCAAAATTGATTTATAAATAATTTTTAATTGGTTTTAATTATTATATTTAATTCTTATTTTATAATAATTTTTATTAAAATATTTATAATTAATTTAATTTTATAAAACTAAAATTTTTATTAAATAAAATATTCAAAATAATTTTTATTTTGAAATAAAAAATATAATCAAATAATATTTATAAAATTATTATGAAAATAAAAACAACAAACATTAATATTTTTATATAATTTAAATAAAAAAATTTTAAAATAAATAAAATTTTATATAAATTAATAAAATAATAATAAAATTAATATTAAAATGGCAACTGAAGAAGAGCCAATAAATGTAAATGAAAATCCTGAAAATCAAGAAAACGTTGAAAATCCCGAAGAACAAGCAAACCAAGAAAATCAGCAAAATCCCGAAGGAGAAGGAAATCAACAAAATCCAGAAACCCAAGAAAACCAAGAAAATCCAGAAAATGAAAAAAATGACGAAGAAGAAGAATCAGAAGTTGATATGTTCGGAATAAAAAACGAAAATTTTCAATACCCAGAAGGATATAGAGAAAAACACATAAACGACGTAGATCTTCCAAATAAATTATGTAGTATATATGAAATAATAGGACAAGACGCAAATAAACGTTATAATTTTCATTTTTTAAACGATAATGAAATTTTATTAGCAATTGCAAATACATTTCAAATATTTAACATAGAAACAAAAGAAAGAAAAATATTTTTCTCAACAGAAATTGGTGGAGTTGGCGTAGTTACAATTCATCCGGTAGAACCTTATTTCGCAGTTGGAGAATGTGGTAATTTTCCAAATATTTACATATATAAATATGAAGATGGTAATGTTAAATTATATAGAATATTAAGAAAAGGAACAGAAACTCAATACAGTGCTTTAACATTTATCGAAAAAGGTGATTTATTAGCATCAGTTGGTTATGAACCAGATTATAATTTAGTAATTTGGAATTGGAGACAAGAAAACATTATTTTAAAAGCAAAAGCTTTTTCTCAGGAAATTTATAAAGTAAGTTTTTCAGACAATTTCGAAGGGAAATTAATAACAAGTGGAATGGGGCATATACGTTTTTGGGAGATGGCGAAGACATTCACTGGGCTTAAATTACAGGGAGAAATAGGTAAATTTGGGCAAATAGATTTATCTGATATAAGTAGTTTTGTTGAGTTTCCAGATGGTAAAGTTTTATGTGGAACTGAACATGGAACTTTTTTATTGTGGGAAGGTATATTTATTAAAGCGAATTTAACTGAGCCTGAAAATAAAAAGATTCATGAAGGTTTAGTTGAGCATATGAGTTGGGAAGATCCTTCGGCAGACGCTGAAAATAAAAAAATTATGAGTGCTGCTCATGATGGTTTAGTAAAATGGTGGAAATATTTAGATATAGAAAATGTTGTTTTAGATGATAATTCAAATGGTGTGATTGAACCTCTTCGAACAGTGACATTAAAAAACCCAGAAACTAAAAAAAATATAAAAATTATTAATTTAGTTAAACATAATGATTTTTGGTTAGTTCAAGATGGAAATGGATATTTATTAAAAATCACCCCGAATGAATCAGAAGAATTTACAGGAGAAATTATTAATTCTTTTAATAGTGGACCTATAACAAAAGTAACAATTATTCCTGACAGTCCTTTAGTAATAAGTCAAGGAAGTGACAGAAAATTAGGAATATTTTCATTTTCTTCGAATATGAAAGAATTTCCCGAAAAAATTTTACTCGAAGACCCAGCAATTAATTTTAATTTAAAACCTACTATATGTGACATACCTAAAAGAGATAATTTAGATGACCCTTTTATTTCATGTGTTGGATATGAAAATGGTTTGATTAAGATATTTTATTTAAATCCAGTTGAAAGAAATATTGATATTATTCATCAAAGTCGACCACATGAAAACGCAATTTTATGTCTTAAATTTTCGCCTGATTCTAGTTATTTAGTTTCCTCCACAAAAAACGAAATATTTATTTTCTTAGTAGAATCCTTCGATAAAATAGTTCCATGGTGTTGCATTAAAGAAGAACAAAATAATATCGTTGATATTGATTGGCATCCGAATAGTAAAAAAATATTAGTTGGATTTACAAATGGAACGATCGATGAAATAGAAATTCCTTTACAATTTGATAAATCAAAAACGTTTATTTTAACAGAATATAACAAACGAACATTTAAAATAAAATTAGCTGAAAATCAAATAGAAAAAATGGATGAAAAAAAACGACAACGTTTAAAAGAAGCAGGTAAATTAAAAGAAGAACCTGAGCCTGGTTCAATATTTTCATGTAGGTATATTAATTTATATGAAGAAGGTGACTTTTTAGTAACTACTCAAAAACCTTTCGCAGATAATTTATATTTATGTACCTTTAATTTCAGTGAAACAAACACCGAACAAAGACCAGTTAATTTTTGGAAATTGCCGCCTGACAATGATTATTATATAAAACACATTAGTAAAAACTTCGTTTTCATTGTAAGTCACGAAGGTGCAGTTCAAATACGAAACAGAAAATTATTAGATAAATATGTTGAAATTTTTCCTAATCTTCCTAATGTTCAAATAACTGATATTAATACTTCAAATGATGAGAAATTTGTGTGTATTTCTTTTCAAAATGGAATTAATACTATTTATCAATTAGATGTTGATGGGTTTAATGAATATATTGAAATGTTTTCGAGTGGTAAAATGGAGATGCAAGATGAATTGAATGAAAAATTACCTCCGAAAATTGGATTTCAAAAGGTTGATATTAAAACTTGCATTGAAAAATTAAAAGCGGGTGAATTTGTTCAAATAGATTTGAATGATGAAAAAAATGTTGATGTTGATAAAATGTTGAGTTTAGAAAATGATAAACAAGCTGTTATTGAAAAAGAAAAAGAACGAATCGCAGATGAAAAAAGAGAGAAATTATTTACGAGAATTAATAAATTAAGAGACGATTTTAAAAATTTGAAAGAAATGAATGAAAAATTACCTGAAGAAATTAGATTAACACCAGATGAAATGGCGATTGATAATAAATATTTAGAAATTGTTGAGAAAGAAAAGGAAGAAAATTTAGAAGATGTTGAAAATAAATACAATTGGTTAAAAGCGAATGTAAATGTGATGATAAATAAAATAGAAAAATTTTTTTTATCTTCAATTGAAACAAATAAAGTCACAGTTTTTAGTTTCCGAACAAACGAAAATGTTTCTACAATTCGATGTCCGAGTTTGCCTGATAATTTTGAAGAGAATTTGAATAAATTAGAAACAGAATTGAAAGATTTTCAAAAAAAAATCGATTTTGACTCACTTTTACCTAAATATTTGCCATTAACTGAAAGCAACACAATTAGTGAAGAAACAGAACGAAAAAGATTTTTTGATTTAATCGAAACTGCTCAAAATCGTTTGCAAAGTCAAGAAACGAAAAAATCAGCGAAACAAAGTGAAATTGAGCCGGAAATTGAAGAAACAAAAGGCGATGTGAAAGCGATTAAAGAATTGTTGGATTCGAAATTGGATTTGAAAAGGAAGATTTTTGAAAGAGAAGAAAAAAATAAAAATAAGAAAAATAAAAAAATTAATCAAATAAATTCAACTCGTTTTGTTGATACGAAAATTAATCGATATGGAAAATGTCCAGAAATTTATAATTTAAAAATGAAATACGATCGAGGTTATAATGAAAAAACGATGTTAACAACTTCGAGACAGAAAAAAAAAATATTTGAATATTTGAAATTGTTGTTTAAAGAAAGACAAAATTTCAATCAAAAAGTTTTGGAATTGAAAAATAAAAAAATTGAAATTATGAATAAATTAAAAGAATATAAAATTATTATTGATGATTATAATAAAATTTTACGAAAAGAAGAAAATTACGATTGGTTTAATTTTGAAAATAAAGATTCTGTTCAAGATTTAATGAAAATTCCCGAAGAAGAACTTAAAAATTATATGAATAAAAAAATCGAAACAGATGAAAAATTAAAAAAAATTTTCGAAGAAGAAAATAATAATAATAATAACAATAATACAGAAAATGAAAATGATGAAATTGAATGGGATTTTGTTGTTAAAGAACGTAGTAATAAAAACTCAAATCACACAAATTTAGAAACCGAATTTGATAAATTAAATGATTTAAAATATGGATTTAAAAAAGAAAAATTATTAAAAGAAATTAATAATTTAATAGACGAATTCGATAATGAATTAGAAGATCTTAAAAATTTACGAAATCAAGTTTCATTTTATCAAAAATTAGGCGAATATGAATTATTATTAAAACACAAAGAATTAAATAAATTACGTGCGTTTGATAATGAAGATAAAAAATTCTGCGATAAATTAGTAAAAATGTTCGATGAATACACAGCAAATCTCGAGAATTTAAAAAGAAATCACGGTTATATGGAAGAAAACAAACGAGAACTTAAAAAACAAGAAGACAAAAAAAGAGAAAAAGAATTAGCATTCGAAAAACTAATAGAAAACGAACGAGAAAATAGAGAACAATTAATAAAAATCTTCCATCAAAGAAAAAAAGAACCAAGCAAAGATCAAAATGGCGATGATAAAATCGACCAAGAAGAAGAATTAAACATGCCTAAATCAATAACAAATCAAGTAAAACATGAAATTTATCAATTAAAAAACGGGTGTGAATATTTCGAAGTTGAAATTCAACGATACACAAATAAAATCGAAGATAATAAAAGAAAAATGAACACTGATATTAAAACAAAAGAAGCTTTAGATGATAAACGATTTAAATTAATTGATAAAATTCGACAAAATGAAAAACAAAAAGAACAATACATTAATCAAATTGAATTAGCTTTGCCTGTTGCTTTAGATCAATTTAAAAAAATCGACCCAGTCGAAGGAAAAACTTTGATTGAATTGGGAAAAGCAATTTACATTACGAGAGCGAAATTGCAGAAATTAAATAATGATTTAAATGCTATTGAAAGAAGCAATAATGAATATGAAATTGAAGAAAGACAATTTACTTTAGATTTTGATAATAAATTGAAAGAAAAGAAAAATAATGAAAAAAATCTTAGAGAAAATGAAACTGTGTTTAAAAATGAACAAATTTTGAAATTTGGATTAGAAATTGATTTTGATTTTTTATTAACTGCGTCGAAAAAAACTACTTTTGATAGGTATGAAAATGAATATAAAAAACTTAAAGCTGAAAGTGATAGAAAAATTGATGTTTATAAACAAAAAATTGAAGAAAGCAAAAGAAAATTACAATTAGAAACTAATAAAAATACAAATGAATTGAAAGAAATAAAACGAAAATTAGAAGAAAAACAAGGAAATGATAAAAAATTAGAAGAAAAAAATAGTGAAATTACAAAGAAAAATAATAAAAAATATCAAATGTATGATTTATCAGAAAAAAAACAAAAATTAAAAGAAATTCTAAAATTATTAAAACAACAAATGGATGCATTAAAAAAAGAAATTGATATTTTTAGAAGAAAAGGTGGTCATATTTATTCAACCATCGCATCTAATTTAGTATAAAAAAAAAAAATAAATTTAATAATAATAATAAATTTAATTATTTTAATAAATAATTTTTAAATATTATTATTATATTTTAAATGTAAATTTTTTTATTTATAATAATATTATATTATTTTCCTTCTTTCTTTTTTTTCTCTTCCAAATTATTAATAATTTTATCCACTTTTTCATCCGAAACAATTTCAATTTCTTTCCCAGGTCTCATAACAGCAACTTCCATATTTTTACTTCCAGCTTCAACATATTGTAAAATAGCTTCAATGGCGGTGTTTAAAGCTTCTTCTTCATTCATCCCATCTTTATAACTATTTTCAAGCAATCCAATAACTTTATCAGAATTTTTCCCAATCGCACCTGCTTTCCACATAGAAACATTCCCCGAAGGATCAGTTAAATATAATTTAGGTTCCTCACTTCCTTCATCAAAACCAGCGATAATGCAACTTAATCCAAATGGTCTTACACCTGCTCTTTGTGTATAATCTTGTTTTCTATGTGCGATTTGTCTTGCGATGTAATCAACTGTTGGAATTGTATCTAAACTATATCGAAAACTTTGACTTTCAAAACGGGCATAATCACTTAATGAACGACTATCTGCGATTATTCCTGCGAATGTCATTGCGATATTTTCATCGATTTTGTTTATTTTTCTTATTGTTCTTTGATCTTGAAGTTTTGGAACGGCTTTTCTTTCAGCGCATAAAATTATACATTTATTTCCCATTAAACCTATTGATAATCCTCCGTGTTTAACTGCTTCTAAAGCATATTCAACTTGGCTTAAAGTTCCTTCTGGAGAAAAAATTGAAAGTGATTTGTCGTACATATTATTTTTAATAAAATTAATTTAATTAGAGATTATGTTAAATTTTTTTAAATTTAATTTTTTTTTTATTAAAATTATATTGTTTTTTTAATATAAATTTTAATTAAATATGCAACAAAATAGTAATTTAGAAATTATTTATTCTTTGTATCAAAAAAATATTAAGCAAAATAATTTTATTAATATTGTTATTATTGTTTCGAGATTAATTCCTTTAATTATTATTACGCATGATTTAAATATTTTATATTCGAATAGTTTATCTTATTATATTTCAATCATTACATTAAATCCAATAATTCAAAAGGGAAATGCACATAAAATAACAGAATATTCAGTGATTGTTATTTTTTTTATTACTTTATTATCGTTTTTTATAATAATTTATTTTTTAAAAAAAATAAAAAAATTCGGAATTTCTTTTCATTCAAATTTTTTAAAATTCGTTATTAAAGTTCAATTTTGGTTGAATTTCATTTTGAGTCCTTATGTTTTTATGTTATGTTTTGATAACTTTTTTTGCAGTGCGGAATTTGATGAAGAAATTGATTATAAATTAATAAAAAATTACAAAGAAGATTGTAGAAATGTTGAAAATATAATAATAATTTTTTTAAGTGTGATTTTATTTATTTATAATCTAATTTCAAACATTTTTTTTTCGATTTTAATTAGCTATCCAATTAGTTACACAACGAATATTATTGTAGCGAGATTAAAAGAATTTAAAATTCAACTTTCTTTATTTCCGATTTTTCAAGCGATTTTAATATTTGATTATTATTTGCCTTTGAAATATTCAATAATGATAAAAAGTTTTATTAGATTAATTTATATAATTTATTTTATAATTTTATTTCTAACTGAAATTAAAAGTTTTTATACAAATTCTATTGTTTTTACTTCAACTTTATTTGTTTATAGCATGTGTTTTATAAGTTGCATTATTGAATATTTTGGAATGTTGGATTATAAAAATAATTATATTTATTTACAAAAAAATGGAACGATTATTGTATTTAAAATTATATTCGAAATTTCAATTGCTTTTGTTTTGGTTGAAATATTCAAAAACATCGAAAAAAAATACGTTTTAGAATTATTTAAAAATGGAACGATTAATAAAGATTTGCCTTATGAATTATTAAATAAAATCTTTCATATTTTACATTATTTAGATAAAAAATTTGGTGATGATTTGTTATATTTAATGTTAGAACACTTTTCGCAATATTTTCAAAAACACAAAGAAGAAAAAAAATGTAA
>JAEEGK010026551.1_pt1 | contig 11774 bp, 9 predicted proteins | sample 8958771 | NCBI WGS metagenome assembly JAEEGK01 (sample SAMN16246547, study PRJNA631951) | gut metagenome | biome: gut microbiome; feature: rumen; material: SC-attached | host: Bos | place: Iran: Karaj | collected 2018-10 | reverse complement strand
AAAAACATTTTTTCCTTCCTCCTATACAAAATAATATTACTACAACAAAATTATAATGTCAAATAAAAAAAGAAAGTTTTTAAAACTTTCTTCTTTTTTATCTTTATCTGTTGTAGAATTCGACAATAAGATTTTCTTGAATATCAGTTAAGAATTCATTTCTTTCTGGTAAACGAGTTAATGTACCTTCCATTGCGTTTTCATCATAAGATAAATAATCTTTTCTAGAAACGATTGCTTCTAAAGCGTCTTTGATAACAACTAATCCTCTAGATGTTTCTTTAACGCCGATCTTTTTACCAGGTTTAACAATGTATGAAGGGATGTCTAATTTCTTACCATTAACAGTAATATGACCATGCGTAACTAATTGACGAGCTTGTCTTCTAGTTGCAGCGAAACCTAAACGATAAACTAAGTTATCTAATCTAGATTCTAATAGTACTAAGAAATTATCACCTTGTTTACCATCCATCTTCTTAGCCATTGCAAAAAATCTTACGAATTGTTTTTCAGATACGCCGTAAGTATAACGTACTTTTTGTTTTTCTTGTAATTGTACACCATATTCAGACAATTTTGCACGACGTTTGCCATGTTGTCCAGGAGCAAAATTACGTTTCTTTAATTCTTTTCCAGTTTCAGTAATAGAATAACCTAATCTTCTTGAAACTTTAAATTCAGAACCAGTAAATCTTGACATGTTTTATTCCTCCTTAATTATTTTTTTGGACTTAAACATAATATAAGAATAGATATCATTTAGCTTTCATTAAACAGCTTAACTACTTACTCCTCTTCAGGTAGGTCTATTGCCCTTATATTTTTTTAAGTGCTGTTTCCATGTCTCAGAAACCTTAAATATTATATCAAAATTTCCGCCTAATGTCAAGAAAAAATTAAAAATCGCTATGAATAACTCATAGCGATTAGTATTTTTATTTAACAGCAGCTTTAACTAATGTGATAAAATCTTCAGCTTTTAAACTTGCTCCACCAATTAAAGCACCATCAATGTTAGGCATACTCATTAATTCATCAATGTTAGAAGTCTTTACACTTCCACCATATTGAATACGAATAGCTTCAGCAGTAGCTTCATCATATAATTTAGCAACAACGCTTCTTACGAATCCACAAGTTTCATCAGCGATTTGGCTAGTAGCAGTTCTTCCAGTTCCGATAGCCCAAATTGGTTCATATGCGATTACCATATTAGCAACTTGTTCTTTAGTTAAACCTTCTAAATCTTTTACTAATTGGCCTTCAAGTTTCTTTTCTGTTAATCCGCCTTCACGTTCTTCTAAAGATTCACCAACGCAAAGAATAGGAGTTAATTCAACTTCGAATGCCTTATGAAGCTTTTTATTGATTGATTCATCAGTTTCATTAAACATAGCTCTTCTTTCACTATGGCCAATGATTACATATGAAACACCAATGCTCTTAAGCATTAAACCACTAACTTCACCAGTGTATGCACCTTCATCAGCGAAATGCATATTTTGAGCACCGATACGTAAGTTTTCAAGTTGTCTCTTTACTAAACATCTTAATACTGTGAATTGAGCACAAATAACACTATCAACTTGATCGATAGATGGAACTTTATTGTTTACTTGTAAAATAAAGTTAATTGCCTCATCACGAGTCTTGAACATTTTCCAATTTCCAGCAATAATAGGTTTTCTCATGTTAATATCTCCAGTTTTCTATATTATTTATTGTTGATGATTTCAACACCAGGTAATGCTTTACCTTCTAAATATTCAAGTGAAGCTCCACCACCAGTTGAAATGTGAGTAAATTTATCAGCAAATCCTAATTTAATAGCAGCTGCAGCACTATCACCACCACCGATAATAGTTGTAGCACCTTCTAAGTTAGCAAGAATTGTGCAGATTCCATTTGTACCTTTAGCAAATTTATCGAATTCGAATACACCTGCAGGGCCATTCCATACAACTGTCTTAGCACCAACTAATTCTTTAGCAAATAGATCTAATGTCTTAGGACCAATATCCATACCCATTTCATCAGCAGGAATCTTGTTGCTGTCAACTACTTTTGAAGGAGCTTCTTCAGCAAATTCAGGAGCAACTACAGTATCTACTGGTAAAACAAGTTTACCTTGAGCTTTATCTAATAGACCTTTAGCGAAGTCGACAAAGTCAAGTTCGCATTTACTTGTACCAACTTCATATCCTAAAGCTTTATAGAATGTATAAGCCATAGCACCACAAATTAAAATCTTATCAGCCTTATTTAATAAGTTTTCAATAACAGAAATCTTATCAGATACTTTAGCACCACCTAAGATAGCAACAAATGGTCTAACTGGATTATCTACAGCATCACCAATAAACTTAATTTCTTTTTCCATTAAGAATCCGGCAACAGCTTCGCCCTTAATATTAGATGCAATACCTACATTTGAAGCATGTGCTCTATGAGCTGTACCAAATGCATCATTTACAAATACATCACCTAAAGATGCCCAGTAAGCACCAAGTTCAGGATTATTTCCACTTTCCTTCTTGCCTTCTACATCTTCAAATCTTGTATTTTCAAACATAACAACTTCTTTTTCTTTCATGTTGTTGATTGCATCTTCTAATTCTTTACCACGAGTAGCAGCAACGAATTTGACTTTTTGACCTAATAATTCTTCTAATCTCTTTGCAACAGGAGCTAAAGAATTGTTTGCTTTATCTTCTTCTGTTTTAACACGTCCTAAGTGAGAGAATAATATAACTTTCGCATTATTGTCAATTGCATACTTAATAGTAGGTAATGCTTGAACAATACGGTTATCGTTAGTAATTACACCATTCTTCATAGGAACATTGAAATCAACACGGATTAAAACTTTCTTTCCCTCTAACTTAACATCTTTAATAGTCTTTTTCATATAATATAGCCTCCTTTAGACTTTTTTATTTACTATAATATTATACCACAAATATTTTTAAAATGTGCTTATATGTATACATTTTCACTAAAATAAAAATAAGCATAAAAATAGAGTTGGCAATCCAACTCTATTTTATTTATTATCTTACGATTCTTAAATCAGTGTTTGGATCGAAGAAATGGCACTTATTCATATCGAATGTTAATTCGATTTCATCACGCATATGAACATCTACACGTGCATTAACTTTAGCAACAAGTGGTTGGCCACTCATAGTTACATAAATTAAAGTTTCAGAACCTAATAGCTCAGATACATCAACAGTTAATTTAACCTTAGCTTCTGGATATGTGTTAGAAACAACATTTTCATCATGTACATCTTCTGGTCTGATACCTAAGATGATATCTTTTTCAACATAATGTTGTTCTTCAAGCATCTTAAACTTATTTGCTGGAATCTTAATCTTATGTTCGCCAACTTTATGATCTCCACAAATGAAGTATCCATCTTCAGTAATCTTTCCTTCAATAAAGTTCATTGGAGGTGTACCAATGAATCCACCAACGAATTTGTTGTTAGGGTAATCATAGATATCTTTTGGAGTACCGATTTGTTGAATTAAACCATCTTTCATAACTACGATTCTAGATGCCATTGTCATGGCTTCAGTTTGGTCATGGGTAACGTAAATAGTAGTAATACCTAATCTTTCAGTGATCTTAATGATTTCTGTTCTCATTTGTACACGTAGTTTAGCATCTAGGTTAGATAGTGGTTCGTCCATCAAGAATACCTTAGCATCACGTACGATAGCTCTACCTAAAGCAACACGTTGTCTTTGACCACCTGATAAAGCCTTAGGACGACGTTGTAATAATGCCTTTAAACCTAAGATATCAGCAGCATTTTGAACACGACGGTCAATTTCATCACGTCCAAATTTACGTAATTTTAAACCGAATGCCATGTTATCATAAACAGTCATATGTGGATATAATGCGTAGCTTTGGAAAACCATTGCGATGTTTCTATCTTTTGGTGCTACGTCATTAACGATTTCATCATCAATTCTAAGTTCACCAGATGTAATGTCTTCAAGACCAGCAATCATTCTTAATGTAGTAGTTTTACCACATCCAGATGGTCCTACGAAAACGATAAATTCACGGTCTTTTACATGTAAGTTGAAGTCAACAACAGCATGAACATTGCCATCATAAACTTTATTAACATTTTTAAGTGTTACAGTTGCCATAAAATTCCTCCTTGTTTATGCAATTTTGTATTTCACAATGAATATTTTACCATATCTTCGTTCAATATACAATTAAATAAAAAAAGATTGTGCAACTTGCACAATCAATTCTTATATGTCATAAACAAATATAAAATAAAAGCATCTTGAAAGTTTTGAATATTCAATCCCGTTTTATTTTTTATGATATTCAATTTATTAATAGCAGTATTACGATGCATATATGCATCATTTGCACTCTTACTAACATTTAAATTATTTTTATACATTGCTTTTGCGATAGTAAATGAGTCATTTTCTTCTTTCATTATGTTTACAACAATGTTTCTTATTATATATAAATCCTTAGATCTAGCATCTTTTTCAAAGATGTTCATACAAAGACTTGACATATTCATATATTCCTTTGACACATACTTCTTATATAAATCAAAGATTACATCAAATAAGCTTTCTTCATCATCTTTAAAAACGCAAGATTCAAATATTTTAACATCTTCATTAAAATCTACTTTGATCAAATCAACTAATGATGCTAGTTCATAATCTTTATTTATCTTTAAAGCGTCAAGTTGATATATCAAATATCCATCTTTTTCAAATCTATTACTTGAAAATAGATCATCAAAAAAAGAAAGAAGATTTTTATTATTCATATTAAATTTTAAAACAACATATTTTGTCTCTTTATTCATAATAATATCCTTGCCTTTATTATTATAACAAAAACTAAATAAAAATACAAGCAAGGATAATCTTGCTTGTATTAATAATTAATTAAATGATGTTGAATAAGTACCTTCATAACGAGGTATTTCATTTTCATTAGCATAAGCTGTAGTTAAAGAGTCTGCACTTACACCAACTAATCTCTTAGAGAATTCATTATCAACAGCATGTAAGCTTTGTGTATCTTCATAGAAATTATATCTAGCATCAAGTAATATAGCTTCATTATATCCACTGATAGCAGTATTGCTAGCATCATATTTTCTATTTGCGATATATCCAGCTTGGAAATCATAGAAATCGAAGTGATTATAATTTACAGTTGCAGACCATGTAGATGTATTAGTAACATTATTAGTTGCAATGATAACACCTCTAAATCCATTAGTAAATAAGTTATAATCAACATGAATTTCAGCACTTGCACCCATATATCCACTAATTGATATCTTAGATGAACTTACATATTGCCATGTCTTACCATTGAAGTAGTTATTTAAAATATTAATTGTAGTAGCTTCTTTAGCATATCCTTTAATTTCGATATCATGAGTTTGAGATGATGTTAAAGTGTTATTGATAAATTCAATCTTACCATTAATACCATATCCATTAGCACTTAAAGCAGTTCCATTGAAATCTCCACCTAAATCAAAGATCTTATCAGCTTCATCAGCAGAACTACACATAAAGAACTTATTATTGTTAACAAGTAAGTTCTTAATATTAGATCCTCTAAAGAAGATAGTACTATCACTTGAATTAGATACACCATTAATACTATTATTCATTAATAAGATGTTCTCATTTACAAGATCCTTATTAGTAGCTAAATCAATGATAACTAATGATGTTAATTTACTATCAGCTGATGAATAATTGTTCACAAATGAGAAATTCTTAAATGTAGCAGTAGGATCCTTCACAATACTAGCTGTTGCACCGAGTGCAATACCATTGATTTCAATACCTTCTAGATTGCCAGTATATTTAATAGTACCTAGTAAGTATGCTTCATTTTCTCTAGTTTTAGTTGTATCTAATGGATTAATATCCTTATTAGGTCCATATATCTTAACATTGTTGTGGCTGATATTTAATTCACCATCAATATCTCCTTCTTTGAAATAAATGACAGTGTCTTCTTTAATTTCAGCATCTACATTTTCTAAGCTTCTAAATAAGTTATAGCTTTCCACGAAATCAAATCCTAAATAAGTTGTTGAATCAAACTTTAATCCTTCAAAATAAGGGTCAATTAAAATAACATTATTATTAGGTCTTTCTGGAGCCTTCTTAACTTCAAATAAAACAGACATAGATTTAGTTGAATCACTTACAGATGTAGCAGTAATAAATACTTGACCATCTTTTAAACCTGTAACTAAACCATCTTCACTAACACTTGCAATTGTTGCATCACTTGTTGACCATACAACTTCTTGAGGAGCAAGAGCTGGAGTGATACTTGCACTTAATTGTGTGCTTGAACTTACAAATACACCATTTTCATCACCAGATATAGCAACAGATTGAACATGAGGTGTGATAACTTTAACTAAGTAATTGCATAAAACAGTATCTTTTGTTAATGCTTTAGCAACAATATTAACTTCACCAACTTTTAAACCAGTAACTAAACCATCAACTGTAACTGTTGCAATACTTTCATCAGCGCTTGACCATGTAACAGCTTGTACTGCATATTTAGGATTAATCTTTGCTGATAGTTGAATGCTTTCTTCAAGTTCAACTTCATCTTCACCACTAACTACAACTTCTTCAGGATCTGGAAGTTTAACATTAATAGTATATGAATCAGTCTTTGAACTATCTTTTACTGCACTAGTTGTGATTGTTGTTTGGCCTGCACTTAAAGCTGTTACCAAACCATTCTCATCAACTGTTGCAACATCAGTATTACTAGATGCATATGTTGCTTTTTGATCAGCATTTCTAGGTAAAATGCTTGCACTAAATTGATATGTGTTACCAGCAATGTAATAATCTAAATCTTCTTCAGCTTTTAACACAATGCTTGTTGGCATTTGTTCACTTACAACTACTAAGATACTTGCTTCCTTATCTTTAATAGTAGCCTTAACAGTGGCTTCACCAATTCCAACAGCAGTAACTTTACCATTTTCTACTGTACAAACAAGTTCATTACTAGATGTCCAAACAACATCTCCTTTACCTTTCACAATAGCACTAATTTCTGCTGTTGTGCCTTTTTTCATTTCCAATGTACTTTCTTCAATTGTAATTGAAGTACATCCTAATAATACTAAAGACATAACAAACAAAAACAAAAGTAAAAATAAATTGTTTCTTTTCATTTCATTATAAAATTAGTCGTATATTCTCCGTTGGTAAGCGACTAATTATTCTCCTTCTCCAAATTTTTACCAACTTATAATCTTATTATATCACAAATTATAAAATATAAAAAGTATTTTTCGTAATTACAAAAAAAGCAGATTATTCATCTGCCTTTTCTTTCTTTAAATATAATTCAGTTTGTGTCGTAAACATCTCATAATATCTACCTTTTTTAGCCATTAGTTCTTGATGTGTACCTTCTTCAGTAATTTGTCCTTTTCTTATTAGATATATCTTATCAGCATCAACTACAGTAGATAATCTGTGCGCAATGATAATCATTGCTTTATTAGTAACATTTTGCATAATAAGTTTATTAATTCTCTCTTCTGAGAAAGGATCTAAAGCACTGGTAGGTTCATCAAGAATATACACGTTTGCGTTTGATGCGAATACACGCGCAATAACAAGCCTTTGGGTTTCACCACCAGAGAATGTTGCACCTTCACGGTCAAATTCTCTTGTTACTTGGGTATATATACCATTTTTAAACGACATAACTTTGTCAAGTAGACCAACACTTTCTAAAGCTTTCTTAACTATCTCTTCATCTTCTTTACCATTTACTTTACGCATTAGCACATTTTCCGCAATACTTAAAGCATATATTTGGAAATCTTGATACACAATTGAATATTGTGCTCTAATGCTTGCTTCATTGTATGTTCTTATATCCTTACCATTAATTAATATCTTACCTGTTTCCGGATTATAAAAACGAAGTAGTAGCTTAGTAAGTGTTGTTTTACCTCCACCATTATCACCAACAATAGCAATCTTATCATATTTATTCAATTTCATTGATAAATGATCAATACTATTCACATTAGTATTTGGATATTTAAAGGTAATATCTTGAATTTCTAAATTATCAAATTCTTCTAATACTTCTCCTTCGCCCTTTTCAATATTAGGCTTATATTCCGTAATCCACATGAAATCACTAATGTAATAAGAATGCTCTCTTAAATTTGTGTAAATACTGATAGCACGCATAAAGTTATTATATAACTTTAATGTTGCATTAATTGTAGCAGTAAATATTGAAGGACTCATACCATTCAATAATCGATATCCTAAATAGATATATGAAAGGGCATTTTGAAGAATTACATTTGAAAATATATTAATACCAGCTGGTAATAATAATTTCTTTTCTGCTGATCTATAAATATGATCAATATCATTTATTGCATCAGTATGGCGATCAATTAATAAATCACCAATTGATGTAGTTTTTATTTCAGCTGCAAATTTTTGTTGATAAAATGTTCTTCTAACATAATATTGATATCTTCTTGATCTTTCACTCTTTCGATATACCTTATACCATGTCTTATTGATTACATTTATTGCAACTAAACTAATAATAGCACTTAATAGAATTATTCCAAGTAGCCATGCATCTTTTACAAGCACATAAGCACCAAGTGCTATTGATATACTGATAGATTCCACAAAATTCACAAAAGTTGTGAATACTTGCATGCCTCTCCAAGTACTATCGCCTAAAGCACGAGAAAACTTATCATAGAACTCTGGATTATCATATGATGCCATATCGATATGCTTAACCTTATTAAATAAGAAAGTTTGCATCTTTTTACGATATACCATACGATATCTATTGCTAATAAAACGGTCATAGATTGTTTTTACTAAATAACCTACAAGAATCACAATAACATATATAATTAGATTCTTAAATAAGATATTTATATCTTCACCTTTCATTACTAAATCAATTGCATTAGAAATAAAATTAACCTCAGCAAGGGCAATAACAACTGATGCAACAATACTAAATATTGATGCAACAACATATACAGGACAGAATTTAAATACATATCTTAATACGTATAAATTCATTTTGATGACTGATGTTTTAACTCTTGGTCTTTCATTCATAGTCATCACCTATATATTTCTTAGATTGACTCACAAACATCTTACGGTACAATCCATCTTTAGCCATAAGTTCGTCATGAGTTCCCTCTTCAATAATCTTTCCATCATCAAATAGATATATCTTATCTGCATTTACAGTTGTTGTTAAACGATGGGAAATAAAGATAATTGTTTTATCTTTACCCATTGCAAGCATGTTTTTATATACTTCAGTTTCTGCAATTGGATCAAGGGCGCTAGATGGTTCATCTAATATAAACAATTCATAATTTTGAGCATAACCTCTCGCAATTGCAAGTCTTTGATTTAATCCACCAGAAAATACTAGACCTTGATGGAAGAATTCTCTACTTAATTCAGTATTCAATCCATCTTCTAAACTATTAACATATTCAACCAGTCCACTAAATTTTAATGCTTCATCAATTATTTTATAATCTTCTTCTGTTTCCGGTTTTCTAAGTAATATATTTTCCGCAATACTTACTGCATATGTTTCCACATTTTGGAAAACTGCACCAACCTTAGAACGTAAAGATTTCAAATCTAAATCTTTGTAATCCTTACCATTATATTTAACAATACCTGTTTTTGGATCATATAATCGAAGAAGTAATTTTACAAGTGTTGTTTTACCTGCACCATTAGCACCAACAATTGCGATATGTTCACCCTTTTTAATATGCAAGCTGATATCTTCTAATTGATTCTTATCACCTAAATAGCTAAATGACATATTTTCAATATCTAAAGATGTAAAACTATCAACTTTTTCTTTTCCTTTAATTCCTTCAATCACTCCATGCATTGCAAGTACATCAAAAGGAACCTTAGTATCAGGAAGCACAGATTCCACTTCACCAATTGAAGTTGCAAGTTGACTAATTAGTGTAGATATATTAGTTGCAGCAACAGTTAATGACGCAAATACAGCTAATTCAGTATTCTTATATGCTAGAAGACCAATAATAGCAGGATATAATAATATCAAAAATATTTGACCCACATATGTCCAAGCTGTAATTCTTGATGCATATTTATCATATACCTTAATAGCACTATCTAAAGATTTCTCATTATTTTCAATCAACAATTTATCAATATCGCTTGTTTTGATATCTGCCATACCATCTCTAATCGAAAATGCACGATTAGAATACCAACTCACTCTTTGAAAAGGTCTTTGTAGCTTATGTTGCTTCTTACTTAAAAAGCCTATTCTAATATAGATAAGTAGATATATAAGGGCAATCACAAATGCGAAAATGATAATCATAAAATTATCCTTCGCAAGGATTGAAAATACACTTAATAAACTAAAACTCTGAACTAAAATACGAATTGTTTGAAAAGAATTGTTGGCAACCTGATAAATGTTATCAACACCTTGTTCCAAAGCCCGAGTATAATCATTTAAGAAAGCAGGGTTCTCATGAAAATCATAATCAATTTCAGCAAGTTTCTTATAGAACTCTTCAGATGTTTTACCAACAAACAGTCTTTGAATATTCATTGTGAAAAAGCCAAGGATATAATCTATAAATGCTAATACGGCAATTATACCAAATACAATCAACACATATCCTGCAATTTCTTTTATTCCTTTTCCGTCATTATAATAATTGATGATATCTCTTACTACATAAATTGGAAGTATAGATCTTGCTATCGCAATCAATGTTGAAAATATTTGAACAAATAAATATCCTGGATATTTTTTTATTAATAGTCCAATTGATTTAAAACAATACTTCATATTTCTGCCTCTTATTCATAATAATAACATATTTTTAATAATAAAAAAAGAGTAAAAATAATATTTACTCTTTTTCTACTTTCTTTTTTACTTTCTTTTTTAAATCAACCCTCGGTAAAAGAATAATTCTTTTACAGCCCATACATTCTAATTTATAATCAATACCTGTTTTTAATACCTTCCATTCATTAGAACCACATGGATGATTCTTTTTAAATTGAAGGATATCTCCTACATCATAAATATTCGCACTATTCATATTTGTTTTCCTTATAATCTATTCTTTCAACACCAACTCTAATGTTGTATTTGTTGCAAATTTCATATATACGTTTTCTTAAAGCACGTTCTACAATATGTTTTGTTTCATAATTAGTCTTAGCACTAACTTTGATAATAACATTTCCACCTATAAAATCTTCAATACCATTTACATTAGGCCCTTCCACAATTTGTGGATAGTCTTCTTTTAAACTACGTAGCTTTTCTTCTAATTTATTGATAAATTCTAATGTATCTCTTGTGTTTTCAATTGGAATTGTGACACTAGCACTAATTGGATTCTTAGAATAATTAATTACTTCTTTAATTAATCCATTTGCGATTGTTTTTATTTCACCATTAGATGCTAAGATTTCTGTTCTATTGATAGAAATACTAATTACTTTACCTTTAAAGTCGTTGATACATACATAATCATCTACTTCATACATATTAGTAAATATTGTATTCATTCCCATAAACACATCGTTTAATAGGCTATGAACGCCAACACCAACAATAAGTAGCAATGTGCATAAGATAACAAGACCAATAGTAGGATCCAT
>JAEEGK010026550.1_pt1 | contig 11774 bp, 8 predicted proteins | sample 8958771 | NCBI WGS metagenome assembly JAEEGK01 (sample SAMN16246547, study PRJNA631951) | gut metagenome | biome: gut microbiome; feature: rumen; material: SC-attached | host: Bos | place: Iran: Karaj | collected 2018-10 | reverse complement strand
TTTCCTTCTAAAAAGGCTCCTAAAGCTGCCTTGTAGTAAATTGCAGCACGTCCAAATAATTGCTCTGTTTTTGAAGATCTTTTGAATTCGTAAGTACGGAATAACATATATGAACCACTTTCAACGTCAAGCATTTTTATCTGAAGATTGTACTTATTATCCAGTTCATCTATGCTTCCGAAAACAATTGCTTGTGCGCCCAACCTCTGACACAAAGAAAGTGCTGTTTCTTCACTAACTACTCCAGAAAGCTGGAAATCTAATTCAGCATTAATTTTATCCATATGTGCGCGTGTTACAACACGTACTTCACCAGAATCTGTTACAGATGCAGTAAGCTCTGATTGGATGTATTCGGACATTTTTTTACTAGAAGAGGAAAAATCCAATATACATATAATAGCATTGTGATTAAGAGGTTTTTGAATATCACTACTAATTCTTGAAATGACTTCATCCAAATCTTCTGCTGCAAAACAAAAGCAAATGGAAAAAACAAAAAGTAAAAGACAACATATCTTTTTGGCGTGCATATTCATATAATTGTTCCTCATTTGTGAATTACATCTACGCAGAAGCAAAACTAATTTTAATTAGTGTGTTGTAATAAGAAATTAAATTTAATTCACGATTAATTCATCTTAACATCATTTTTAATTGTTGTCAGCCTTAACAACATTATTTTTAATTACAATTGAAACATGAGTTTTAAGGATAATCTGAAATCTGAACTTGATTATCAAGATATACAGCTAAAAGAATTAGCTGCAAAAACAGGAATAAGCAAAAACACGTTGGGTAATTATCTGACGGGGCATAATTCTCTTCCTTCTGCAGAGAATGTTGTAAAAATTGCGCAGGCTCTGAATGTTTCTGTAGAATATCTGGTAACAGGAAAATCGTCCGAGGAACTTTGGTTTTCTTCCATTCCGATTAAACAGCGTAAAATAATGGATTGTTTAAAATATCTTGATGAAATTGATTTGGATTCTGTACTTGCTCTTGTTACTACAATGAAGAAACGGAATAAGACTTCTTTATAACTTTCGAATAATTCTTCGAAAGTTTTTATCTGTGTAATTAAGTGTAATAAAAAACAAAGTACTAGTTATTAGTTTTTCTCAAATTTTTCCAAAAAATTTTCTTTTTCCTCATATTACGGTCGTATAACAAGAATATAGGACTTTTAGGAGGAAGTATGGAAAACATAAACGACAACTATGAGAATGATACAGATAGGGTAAAAGAGATTATTAAGAAACTTCGCGAAAATATGATAGAGTTCCCAGAGGTTGAGTTTTCACGAGAGAATTATGACAAATATTTGGGTAACCCTATAGAAACTCCTTTGGGAATAGTTAAAATGGGTGGACATCAGTTTGAAAAACTAGAAAAGAAAAATCGTAGGCATTTAATAGGTGCGATTGCTGAAACCTTGAAAAAGCCGGGATATATCTGCAGAGACATAGATGGAAAGATTCTTTTCTTAAAATCCTTTATTAGAAGAAATAATCCGCATAACGTAGTTACAGTTTTAATTGAACGTGATGGTTTGAAAATAACAGTTAGCGCACATGATAAACGTGACAATCAGATTTATGACATAATAACAAGGGCTGAACCTCTCGAGAAGCTCAGCCCTGACCACGGCACTGTACACGATAACGTGTAGCCGACACAACTAAAGTTGCAAAACAAATATAACATTCTACATGTCAAAAGTCAAATAAACAATTAAGCGCATGTATTTAATTACCGCTCTTCCAGGATAAACGCCTCGTATGGGCGCATTCCTTTTTCGCCCTGCCTGCGGATAGTGTAGTTCGTCAGAAGCATCCTGCACTGCGCATAAAGTTTAACGGCATTATCAGGCAAGTCGCGCTTTTTCGCCGAGAAATTGAGCACCGTGTACAGTCTTTTCTCGCCTGCAAGATACCGCTCCAAAACGTAAATGTCGCCTGCCTTTTCCAACACGCGGAAATCGCCGTAAACAAAAGCCGTTTTTTCTTTGCGCAGGGCGATAAGCTCCTTGTAAAATGCGAGCACGGAATTGCTGTCAGTTTGCTCTGATGCCACGTTGTAAAAAGCGCAGTTTGCGTTTGCCCGAAGCCACGGCGTACCCGTGGAGAAACCCGCGTTTTCCGCCGCGCTCCACTGCATCGGCGTTCTTGCGTTGTCGCGGCTTGACTTTTGTATCATGAGCCAGCGGACTTTTTCCGGGAAGTGCAGGTCCGCCGCCATCTTCCATATATTGTGCGACTCGATATCCTGAATTTCAGCCATGCTCGTGTAGTCGAAGTTCGTCATGCCGAGTTCCTGGCCTTCAAACACGTAAGGCGTTCCCCGGAGCGAGAAAAGAAGCGCGGCGAGCATTTTTGCGGACTCATCGTGAAACTCCGCGTCGTTCCCAAAGTGCGAGACACAGCGCGGCTGGTCGTGATTTTCAAAATAGTTCGCGTTCCACATTACTTCTTTCTGCCATTTGAAGAGCGTGTTCATGAATTTACTGCTGCTGAAAGGCTTTTTGAACCATTTGTTATTGATGCAATCGGTTTCCATGTGCTCAAAACCAAAAACCATGTTTAGCTCGCCCCTGTCTGGAGCGCTAAGGTCGTTCGCCATCTGCGGAGTGACCATGACAGTCTCGCCGACCGTGAAGCAGTCGTATTTGCTGAAAATCTCGTCGTTCAGTTTTTTTAGGATTTCGTGGCACTCCGGCTGAGAGATGTAATGCTCCCGCCCTGTGAGCGCAATGCGTTTTTTTCCATTTTGAAGCGTCGTTTTGCCGATTACGTTGATAACATCGCAGCGGAAGCCGGAAATGCCCATATCGAGCCAGAACGTAAGGATTTTTTTGACTTCAGCGAGCACTGCCGGGTTTTTGTAGTTCAGGTCGGGCTGTTTTTTTGAAAAAAGATGAAGATAGTATTCGCCTGTTTCGTCGTCTTTTTGCCACGCGGAGCCTGTGAAAAAACTTGTCCAGTTGTTTGGCGGCAGCTCTTTGTCGCCATTTTTTATGCCCGGACGCCAGATGTAGTAGTCTCTGTATGGGTTGTCTTTGCTTTTGCGGCTTTCTTTGAACCACTCGTGCTCGTCTGACGTGTGGTTTATCACAAGGTCCATGATTATCTTGATATCGCGCTCTTTGCAGGCTTCGATAAGGCGCTTCATGTCGTCCATCGTGCCGAATTCTGGGTTGATGTCCATGTAGTCGCTTATGTCGTAGCCGTTGTCGTCGTTCGGCGATTTATAAAGAGGGGAGAGCCAGATTATGCCGATGCCAAGGTCTTTGAGGTAGTCGAGTTTTGAGATTATGCCTGGAATGTCGCCGATGCCGTCGCCGTTTGAGTCGCAAAAACTTCGCGGGTAAATCTGATAGACAACGCGCTCCTTCCACCATTCTCGTAATGTTCCTTGCAGCATAGGTACTCCTTTTTGCGTTTTGCGCGGCTCAAATTATATCACACTTTTATTTTTTTAGCCGATATTTTAGTGAATATGAAAACTTTTGTAGCTATTTTTACCCCTAATTTTGATAAAGATTATTTCGGTAATGTCGTTTCTTGGGCATCAAGAATTCCTGATGCTGTTAAAATCGCGTTTTACGTGGAGAAAAATCTTGAAGGCGAAGTAAACGATTTTTTGAAAGATAAGTTCGCGACCGAAAAACTCGTTTCCGGCGCATCAATTGTCGCAAAACAGGGTTGGACTCTTACTAATCTTCTCTCCGCGATTTCTGCAGATAATGCCGGCAGCGACTGCGAAACTGTAGTTTTCGCTTGGGCAGACTGTCCTTTTTACGACGATGATCTTACATCAAAGCTTTACAATCAGCATGTGGAGTATGCCGCAGAATATAGCTACGCTGACGGCTGGCCATACGGACTTGTGCCGGAGTTTCTTGCGGCTGGCACTGTAAAAATCCTTTCGAAACTTGCAGAACAGAAGCTTGCAGACCAAAAAGACACTCAAAAACTTCTTACAAAAGATTCTCTATTCAATCTGATTAAAACCGATATCAATTCGTTCGAGATAGAAACGCTCATCTCTCCTGTTGATTTTAGAATGTACAGGCTTGAGTTCACATGCTCCACAAAACGCGGAGCTTTGCTTTGCAAGCACCTTTCAGAGTTGCGTCAAAAAGATGGCATGAACGCGCTGGAGTTTTGTAACGAAGCCGTTAAATCAGCGGCAGTTCTGCATACTCTTCCGTATTTCTACTCAATCCAGATTGCGGAAAAATGTACTGGAAACTGCATCTACTGTCCGTACCCGCAAGCATACCGCCAGAAATACGGAAAGCTTCCTTCCGAAGCGGACGCAACGGCTTTTATGGACTACGAGCGTTTTTCAAAGCTTATCGACGGCGTGAAAGCGTTCTCTGATGATGCTGTCGTGGCTCTTTCGTTTTGGGGCGAACCGATGTACCACCCTGAAATCGTTAAGTTTATTGCAAAAGTTTTGGAATATCCGTCTCTTTCTGTGTTGATAGAAACGACTGGCGTTAATATAGACGATGCTTTCTGCGAGAAGGTTAAAGCCGCCGTGGAAGCCGCCCCAAAACGGACGGGCGCGTACCCTGCTGTTATGTGGATTGTCAGCCTTGATGCCGTCTCGCAAAAGACGTACGAAGTGCTTCATCCCGCTTCGGAGCTTACGTTGGAGCAGGCGAGCGCAGCCGCAGCATCATTGCGTAAGGCTTTCCCCGACTCTACTTACGTCCAGATGGTTCGGACGGAGCATAATGAAAGCGAGCTGGAACAGTTCTTCCGTGGCCACGACAACCGTATTATCCAGAAATACGACTATTTCTGCGGCAAGCTCCCGCAGTTCAAACCGGCTGATTTAAGCCCGATTAACCGAAACGAATGCTGGCATTTGCGCCGTGACTTACAAATTCTTTCTGACGGTTCTGTACCATTATGCAGGGAATATATGTTTGATTCATGTGTGGGAAATGCTTTCTATGAAAATCTTGAGGACATCTGGAATAAAGGTGTTCCTCTTCTTGAATCCCATATAAACAAAGAATATCCGGATATTTGTAGGAATTGCGATGAATTCTATACCTGTAACTTTTAACGAGCATCAGTTTAAGCGCACTGTTCTTGGCGGAACAGCACATATAGAAGAAAAACTTCCTCTGTCTGTAATCCTTTTGAACAGAAGTGGCTCCACGTTCAGGACAAGTAATTTGGAAAATTTGGAGCAGTTTGGTTTTAGAAAAATCGTCTGTATAGAAAACACTGCTGTAAATTATAATCTGGAAGATATTTCTAAGCGGTTCCCTCATGTCAAATTCATCGTGCCGCATGAAGAATTAACGCCCGGCGATATGATAAACCTAGGCATGACAGAAGTGCCGGACGGTGAAGTTCTTGTTATTTGGGATACAGTTTCTATTTCTGCAAAGCTTCTTACAAAGAATGTTGTTAATAAGCTTGCCGAGGAAGAGCTTTTCTGCCGCGTGCCACTTATCGCCGGGAACAGGCTCGATCTGCTTCCTGTTCACATGATTCCTCATGTTAGCCACGGAAGTCTTTCCGTAAACGCGACGCTTCCTGCTCCTGACGGATGCCCGACATTCTATCCGTTTGATTTTATCGGAATATACAACAGGCAGAAATTCATCCTTTCCGGTGGATATGACTACACGATAAAGTCACCGTACTGGCAGAACCTTGACCTTGCTATGCGTGCTTGGCTTTGGGGCGAAGAAATCCGCATCGTACCGCAAATACGTGTTCGCTACGAAACAGAAGTGCCTGTGGAAGATTGTACTCCCGATTTGTCGCAGCTCCGGTTTTTCTTAAAGAACATTGCGCCAAAGTTTTTGCGCGATTATTCATATATCCCAAAAGTAAAGTTTATTTCATATTATTTGCGTTCCGGTAGAAGCCTTTCAGATTCCCTCTCAGAGTTTAAGGGAGCAAGAAGCTGGGTAGAAAAAAATAAGTACCGCTTCAGAACAGATGCTGCTTCGCTTATAGAAAACTGGGAGAAGGTCGCTGAATGACAGTCGTTATTGTGCAGAGCCGGCTTGGCTCGACACGGCTTCCCGAAAAAGGGCTTCTTGATTTGGCAGGAAAGCCCGTCATCGTGCGCGTTTTAGAGACGATGAAGCGGGTAAAAGCGGACGCATATTATCTTGCAACTGATTTTGACTCATACTCGCGTCTAGCGCCGGTTGCCGCCGAATGTGGATGGGAGTGTTTCGCTGGCTCTGCCGATGATGTTCTGAGCCGCTTCTGCCGCATAGCCGAAAAAACTGATGCAGACATAATCGTCCGCGCGACAGGCGATAATCCTTTTCTTTTCTATGATGCGGCTGAAGCTTCTGTAGTCCGTTTTAAGGAACTTTCCGAACAGGGAAGGGTAGACTACTTTACTTATTCGGGGCTTCCGCACGGAAGCGGTGTAGAAGTTTTTAATGCGCGGACGCTGCTTGAGGCTGAAAAAAACACGAATGCGTCTTTTGACCACGAGCATGTCGGCCCGGCTTTCTACAACCACACTGATAAGTTTAACTGCGTTTTCGAGGCTGCTCCGGAAAAGTGGAATCATCCGGCAGAGCGCACGACGATAGATACTTTAGGCGATTTTAGGAACGCCGAGCGGATTATGTACGCGCTTGGCAATCGTGATGTGCGCGGTGTTAGTGCCGCGCAGGGTTACAGCGATGGTGATGCGCTTGCGGATAATCGCGGTTACAATGTAACTTCATACAATTCTGATGATATTATGGCGGCTTTGAACGAGCCATTCGTGAAAAATCCGATTCTTTTTGTGCCTTCTGTTGAAGCCGGGCATGGAACGGGTCATTTGCGCCGCTGCCTTGAGCTTGCAAAAGAGCTTTCTGCGGATATTTTTGTTCCGGCAGTTTGTGCGGCTCCTGCGGCGGGAGTGACGGCGGGCTCACTTGCTTCTGTCGAATCGCTTGTGCGCGACGCAGGACTGGAGCCGTTCCAGATTGTGCGCTCTTTGCCTGTCGCTTCAAAAAACGAAGTTCGCCCATTTTACAGCATTATTGTGGCGGACGCATTCGTGCTTTCATCACCGCTTGCGTACGAGCTGTGGAATCTTGCGCCTGTCGTCGCGCTCGACGAAGGCTCTGTTTTAACAGACTGCTGCGACTATCTTCTTGATATTATACCGTCTGCCGTTTTGGAGCGACGCGCAAACTTCAAAAACTCAGGGTTTATTCCGCTCCCGAAAAACAGGAAGAACAGTATTCCGGCGGAAATCCGTTCTGCGCTCGTATGCATTGGCGGCGAAGATCCGGCGGGATATACGGCTTGTTGCGCCGAAGCCTGCCGCTCATGCGGGCTTTCTGTTACAGAAGTAACACCAGAAAAGCCTATCGCGAATTTGCGCGAAAAACTTGCCGACTACGACCTTGTCGTAACACATTACGGCTTTACGGCATTCGAAGCCGCTGCTGCCGGATGCGCCGTTATCCTTGTGGAAACGACTCCGCTTCATAAAACGCTTTCTGAAAGCGAAGGCTTTGTCTGCATTCCGGCTTCGGCGCTTAGTGCTGCGTCGCGCTCTAACGATACGGCTCTTTTGCGGGAAATCTTTTCAGAACTGCTCGCGCACAGTGAAGTTCTTTACCGTGGCTCTGTAGGCGACTCTGGTGTGCAGCCGGTCGGTGCCCCAAAAACGGATGCTGACACATCGCTCCCGGCTTTTTTACGCCATCTTTCACAGGGTTCGCGCCAATTCTGCCCGATATGCGGCCGCGACCAAAGCATTAGCGGCGAGTGCGTTTGTAACAGTCAAAGCAATTGTGCCAGCCAAAACTCCATTCCTGACGAAGTTGTCTTCCGCTCAAAAGAAAAGACATATCGCTCTTGCCGCCGCTGCGGAACACTTTACCTTTCATGGATAAGCGCAGAAAAAGAAGATTATGGCGAAAGCTACTTTTTTGAAGACTATAAAAAGCAGTACGGCAAAACGTACTTGGAAGACTTTGAGAACATAAAGGCGCAGGGAAAGCGTCGTGTCGTACATATAAATCATCTTGCCTCTAGCACAGGCAAAGCTCGCGGTGTACAAAACCGCAAACTTCTCGACATTGGCTGCGCCTTCGGGCCGTTTCTCGCAGCGGCGGCAGAATCTGGCTGGGAACCATACGGTATTGACGTTTCTGAATCTGCCGTTAGCTATGTTAACGAAACGCTTCATTTTATGGCAGAAAAAGCTCCGTTCCCGGACGGCAACTTCAAAAATCTTCCTGAAAAATATGATGCCATAACAATGTGGTATGTTATCGAGCATTTCAAAAATCTTGATTCTGTGATAAAAAAAGTGAGCGGTTTGCTCCGTGAAGGCGGTGTTTTTGCGTTCTCAACGCCATCTGCATCCGGGGTTTCTGCTCGGTTTTCATCGGAATCGTTTTTCCAAAACAGTCCGAAAGACCATTATTCAATTCTTGATATGAGAAAATGCAAGAAAATCCTTAAAAAATATGGGTTTTCTAATATAAAATGCGTGTCTACAGGCCATCATCCCGAACGTTTTCCGTGTCTGGCTAAAAACGGTTCCAGTTCCAAATCATCTTTCGGCTGGAAACTTATTGCCAGAATAAGCCGGATTTTCAAGCTTGGCGACACATTTGAGCTATATTGCATAAAAAAGGATAATAAATGAAAACGATATTGATACTTGGTGCCGGGCTTATGCAAAAGCCTGCTATAGAAGCAGCGTCCCGGCTTGGATATAAAGTTGCGGTTGCGGATGGTAATCCGAAAGCCGTCTGCGTTCCTATTGCTGATATTTTTGAGCCTGTTGATTTGAAAGACAGGGAAGCTTTGCTCGCATTTGCGCGGAAACTCAATCTTGCGGGTGTTTTTACAGCCGGAACTGATTTTTCGGCGTCTGTTTCATACGTTGCAGAGAACATGAAGCTTCCAGGACACAGCTTTGAAGCGGCTCTCAATGCAAGCGACAAAGTTCGTATGCGCTCTTGTTTTGCCGCCGCCGGTGTTCCTTCTCCGCGTTTTTTCAACGCGACATCAGATGATGCCGAAAAATCTGCAGATGAAATTCTTGAAAAAGCCGGATTTTCAGCATTCCCGCTTGTCGTAAAGCCAGTTGATAATATGGGTGGTCGTGGATGCCGCATGGTCCGCTCAAAAGAGGAACTGATTGATGCAGTAAAGGTTGCGGTTCAGTTTTCACGCACGCGCCGTGCAATACTCGAAGAATATATGCCGGGAAGAGAGTTTTCTATTGATGCTCTTGTGTTTGACGGCGAAGTTACAATTACAGGCTTTGCGGACAGGCATATCTATTATCCGCCTTATTTCATAGAAATGGGGCATACAATGTCCACTGTTCTTGACGAAAAGGAATGGTGCGCACTTGCAAAAACTTTCCGTGACGGAATAAAGGCTCTTGGGCTTACGCACGGCGCGGCTAAAGCAGATATAAAACTTACGCCTTCTGGCCCTATGATTGGCGAGATCGCGGCGCGGCTCTCCGGCGGGTATATGTCCGGGTGGACGTTTCCCTATGCGTCCGGCATGAACCTTACTGAACAGGCGCTTTTGCTCGCGCTCGGAAAAAAGCCTGAAGCACTTATTACGCAAAGAGAGCGCACTCCTGTTGATGGCATTTGGAACATCAAAACTGAAAAAACGTCAGCGGAAAGGGCATGGCTTTCAATCCCCGGACGCATAGAAAAAGTCGCCGGACTGCCAAACTGCGGATTGCCGACTGGCGAGCTGCCGACTGGCGGCGCAGCTTATTGCGCAGCACGCGGCGACCAAGTCTGCGGACAGCCGCAAGCCAACGATGAAAAATGTGGCTGCATTCGAGACGTTCTTCCCCGCTGTTTTGCCGGCGACACAATCACTTTCCCGGTGAACAATGTCGGTAAATGCGGCAACATCATATCTTGCAGCGCAAACTACGACGAAGCCGTCGCCGCCGCGGAAAACGCCGTCGCTTGTATCGTGCCGGTGCTTGCCTCTGACAATCCGGAAACAGACGCGTTTCTCGCCGCGCCGCTCGACACGGAGTTTCCTCCATCTGCATTCACTCTATCGGAAAAAACTGTTTCTGCACTCGTATCGGAATGTAAAGAAAAAATAATTTCTTCGTCAGAAGCTGTAAATCTTCCTGAAATAATCGTGCCTTATGCCGAAAATATAAAAGACTGGAATAAACGGAGCATAAAAAAAACGCTCGAACTGTTCGATGCTCTTAAACCATCTTTTAAAGATATGCCTCTAGATTTGTTCTGGAGTACCCTTTTAAGGGGAGGAATACAGGGAATCTTATATATGGCAACAAAGTACGCTGGAGTTAAATAAGAATGTACAGTATGTTCGTTTTCCGCAGACAGTTTCGACTCAGTCCCGTTTTCCGCCGTATAATCTGCGTTTTCTCCTGTATTCTTGTTGTTTCGTTCTGTTTTTCACAAAGCACATCCGCACAAAGCGCGCAGAAAAAAATAAACCTTATGGAGTATACGACGCAGGAAGAAGCGGAACTGTTTTGGGACAGCCTGACAGGCGGCGGCATGTTTATGAAAGACGGACATACAATCAGTTTCCGTGTTGGCGATCCTGTCATAATGCTTGATTATGACAAACTTGCAGTTGTGGAAGCTCCTTCTCAGACTGGCGGAAACGTATATGTCGGCGACGATTTTAAAAACTGCATAGACTCTCTTCTTAAGACACAAGCTCCTGAGCCATATTTCAGAATAGGTGCTGTACTTATTGATCCAGGTCACGGCGGAAAAGACCCGGGCGCAATCGATTCAATTACTGTAGACGGCAAAAAAGTTCAGGTTCAGGAAAAAGATATAACTCTTAATGTGGGTAAAAAGCTTTGCGCTCTTTTAAAGAGCAAGTATCCTGATAAAAACATAATGATGACGCGCGATACCGATAAATTCTTGTCTTTGGAGGAGCGTGTCGCAATTGCGAACAACGTAAAACTTGGTGAGCGCGAGGCAATCCTTTACGTTTCGATACATGTTAATGCCGCGTTCGACAAAAAAGCCGGCGGTTTTGAAGTTTGGTATTTGAGCCCAGGCTACAGACGGACTGTTATTAGCAGTGACGAAGCTGATGACGCAGACCTTCTTCCAATTTTGAACTCGATGATGGAAGAGGAGTATACGACAGAAAGCATCCTTATGGCGAAGTACATACTGGACGGGCTTAACAATAAAGTTGGCGACGTTATGACGAACCGCGGCATAAAAGAAGAGGAGTGGTTCGTCGTAAGGAACGCTAAAATGCCGAGCGTTCTTATAGAACTGGGGTTTGTAACAAATCCTAATGAAGCGGCAATGCTTACGGATGAAAGCTACTTGAAAAAGTTTGCGGACGGAATATATAATGGTATAGTCTCCTTTATCGTTCATTTTGAGCATTCAAGGGGATTTACCGGATTATAAAGAGAAAATATGAGCAGAAAATCAATTTTTTTAGCCGTATCGCTTTTTTTAGTGGCAGGAATCTCACTTTTTTTCTACTTAAGAAAAAACAGCGAGTACGATTCCGTCCGACGCATATTTGTGTTTGAGTCATACGATACAGCGGAAAAATCTATGGAAGTCCGCTATCTTCATAAAAAGGACGGAGAAGAAGCCGTCCGTGAGTTTGTGGAAGAACTTCTTCTTGGACCGGAGACAGACCGATACATTAGGCTGTTTCCGTACGGGACGAAGCTTATTTCATGTTTTATAAGAGACGGAGTTTTGTATACGGACCTTTCGGAAGAAGCCGCTCTGAGCAGGAACGGAACTTCGGAAA
>JAEEGK010026549.1_pt1 | contig 11774 bp, 12 predicted proteins | sample 8958771 | NCBI WGS metagenome assembly JAEEGK01 (sample SAMN16246547, study PRJNA631951) | gut metagenome | biome: gut microbiome; feature: rumen; material: SC-attached | host: Bos | place: Iran: Karaj | collected 2018-10 | reverse complement strand
CATGTGATTATAATTTATGGCAAAAATTCTGTATGAAGTAAAGCAAAACAAGGCAGACAAGTCGAAGGCGTTCGGCAAGTGGTTTGGTTACGTGAAGAGTCTTGAAACTCTGAACACGCGCCGACTGGCAAAGCACATCAGTGAGCACGGCTCTGTTTACACCCAGGACGTGGTGTTTGGAGTACTGGAGAAGTTCCGTTCGTGCCTGATTGAGATGCTGCTCGATTCGAAGAAGGTGAAGATCGACGGTCTGGGTACCTTCTACTGCACCATCGAGAACCAGAAGGGCGGCGCTGACCAGAAGGACAAGTTCAGCGTGAACACCCACCTGAAGGCACTGCACATCCGATTCATGCCAGAGCAGGAGCAAGAGATGAACATCTCTAGTCGCGAGTTCCTTAAGCAGGCTGAGTTCATCAACGTGGAGTCTCTGCTGAAGGGTGACGACACTGGCGCATCAGGCGGCACATCGAACAGCGGTTCTTCGCAGAGCGCGAACAGTGGCAACTCAGGTAACAGCGGCTCAGGTAACTCTGGCAACACTGGAGGCGGCGGAAATGACGACGATGACGTGACTTACGATTAATCCGTCGGCACATCGAACAAAGGGAGACTAAAGCATTATGAGCAAGAAGGAGACTATCAAGTTTATTGTGCAGGTTATCGCATCGATTGCCACGGCCATCGTCACTGCCCTAGGAGCCACCAGCTGTATGGGAGCCTAGAAAAAGAAAACCCTCGCCAAACATGGCGGGGGCTTTTCTTTTGTCATGGCTCAAATGGTAATCTCACCAGAGCCTAGGCAGCGGTGATGGTCGGCGTCGTAGACCACGCAGAACTGGCCAGGGGCCACGCCATGAATCTTGTCCTTAGAGTGAACAGTGAACTCCGTTGGGCTGGTCCACTCTAGTGTGGCTGGGTGATATTCTGGTGTGTGGCGAATCTTGAATGTGACGTCTGTGGGCTGCAGCTCGCGTGTGAGATAGTGGAAATCGCGAACAGGGAAGTCCTGCTTGTAGGCTGTCTCAGGGTCGTAGCCGTGCGACACATATAATATATTATTAGCCACGTCCTTCTTAACCACAAACCAAGGGCCGCCACCAAATCCCATGCCCTTGCGCTGGCCGATGGTGTGGAACCACAGTCCCTTATGTTCGCCAATGCGCTTGCCTGTCTCCAGTTCGATGACATCGCCTGGCTGCTCGCCCAGATAGCGGCGGATATAGTCGTTGTAGTTAATCTTGCCAAGGAAACAGATGCCTTGCGAGTCCTTGCGTTTGGCGTTTACCAAGTGTTCGCGCTCGGCTATCACGCGCACCTCGTCCTTCACGTAGTGGCCTATTGGGAACAGCGCCTTCTTAAGCTGCCAGTCGGCTATCTGTGCCAAGAAATCGGTCTGATCCTTCACTGGGTCAGGACTGGTGCATAGCCACTTGTTGCCATCAGCATCGATCTCTGTCATGGCGTAGTGACCAGTGGCTATGAGGTCGTAGTCGTGGCCACGCTTCTCGTCGAACGCGCCAAACTTTATCAGTCGGTTGCACATCACGTCAGGGTTGGGTGTAAGTCCTGCGCGCACTTTGTCCATGGTGTAGCGTGTCACCTGGTCCCAATACTCCTTGTGGCAGTCTATCACCTCCAGCTTGCAGCCATACTTGTGGGCCACGGCAGTAGCCATCTCGAGGTCCTCCTCGCTTGAGCAGTCCCACTCTTCCTGCTCCTCAGGACCTATCTTAATATAGAAGCAGTCAGGGTGCAGTCCCAGCTGGGCAAACTCGTGCACCACCACACTGCTGTCTACACCGCCTGAAAGCAGCACAGCTATACGCTTATTTTCTATCTCTTTTACGTTCATGGGTGCAAAGATAGTGCAAATCGAACGAAAAACCAAATATATTTGAGTTTTTCTGAGATGCAGCCTATCTTCGAGCAAAGCTCAAAATTACTACTTTTTTCTGAAATATCGTTAAATTTTTGAAGAAATCCATTGTCAGTTCAAAAAGAGTTCATATCTTTGCGATATCAAAATGATATCAAAATAAAAATCAATAACCAATTAAACATTAAGATTATGGAGACAAAAGAGTTTGAGTTCAAAGGCTCAGTAATGAATGGATTCCTGATGCTGTTTGTAAATATCGCAGTTCTGATTCTGACGATTGTTGGTATCGTTGAGAGCATCATTATGCTCGACGCTACTGGTGGTTCGCAGGGCGGCTGGTTGCTTGGCCTTTGCGGCGTGATGATCATCGTAAATATAATAATGTGGTGCGGCCACATGCAGTTGGAGCCCAACGAGGCGCGCGTTACCACATGGTTTGGTAAGTACTCTGGCACATTCGCCCAGACAGGTTTCTTCTGGATCAACCCATTCTATGGCACCAAGAAGGTTAGCCTGCGTGCACGCAATCTGGACGCTGAGCCCATCAAGGTTAACGATAAGACTGGTAACCCAGTGATGATAGGCCTAGTGCTGGTTTGGAAACTGAAGGACACCTACAAAGCACTGTTCGAGGTTGATACACAGACCATGGCTTCGAACCCCAACGCCGTTGGCAGCGACACCAAGGGACTGATGAACGCACTTGAGAACTTTGTGCGTGTGCAGAGCGATGCAGCCCTGCGCCAGGTGGCTGGTCAGTATGCCTACGACGATGAGGATACCAAGACTGGCGAGCCCACCCTGCGTTCGAGTGCCGACGAGATAAACGAACAGCTTGAGCAGAAGCTCGACGAGCGCCTGGCACTGGCAGGTATCGAGGTGGTTGAGGCTCGTATCAACTATCTGGCCTACGCTCCTGAGATTGCAGCTGTGATGCTGCGCCGCCAGCAGGCTAGCGCTATCATCACTGCACGCGAAAAAATAGTAGAGGGTGCTGTATCAATGGTTAAGATGGCGCTCGATAAACTCTCGAGCGAGGAGGTTGTTGAGCTCGACGACGACAAGAAGGCTGCCATGGTTAGCAATCTGCTGGTAGTGCTCTGTGGCGACGATAACGCTCAGCCAGTAGTAAACACTGGTACTTTGAATCATTAAACATTATACATTAAACATTATACATTAAATATTAATGGCTGAAAAGAAATCCACTAAGAGTTTCATCCTGCGTGTTGATAGCGACACGATGGACGCGATAGAGGCCTGGGCTGCGGACGAGTTCCGCAGCACCAATGGCCAGCTGCAGTGGATCATCACAGAGGCCCTGCGCAAAGCCAAACGCCTACCTAAAAAGAAGAAAGAACCCAAAAACGAAGAAAACAATGATGAATAGAAAGAAAGCATTAGCTGTACGTAAATTCCCATTAGAATAAGTATGAACGAACAATTTGACATAAAAAAAGTAAAAGTATATCGCACACTCGAGGGCACCATCTTCGAGGTGGCCGCTCTCATCATATTGCTGAGCGCATGGATTGTGTCGATAATAGCTCAAAGACTGAATACTACCGACGATTGGATTGGTATGGGCGTTTTTTCCATTATCATCATCGGTTGTTTGCTGTGTGCATACTCGCCGAGTCATATCAACCTTTTTAACATTCCTCTGCGAAATATCCGTCAGGTAGAACTGTCTATTCGTATGGTTCGTATCCTTTCTGTCGGATTGGCCTTAATGAGCCTCGCAATAGCTATTGTTGGTCCCAACTCGCCTTTGATGAAAGTGTTGAGTATAGGCATTGTGGTAGTAGTTGGCATCATTGGTTTTGTATTCATCTATCTCATCCAGAAAGCAAAATAAACGATTATGACACTGAAGAAATTTACAACTTATATCTATTATGTAGGTGGTCTGGTGTTTGTCATAGGATGCATTGCTAACATACTGGTAAAGCATACCTCTATTATCTCTATGACTCGTAGCGCTACGGCTTTCGTAATGCTAGCAGGCATAGTGCTGATGGCTGTAGACTGGATATACAAACTATGCCACTTCAATGATTATAAGAAGGAGAACAAGGACCGACTGATTAAGTGGGTAGTGGTCATCGTTGGCCTTACATTGTTGATTTATATAAAAACTCATTTCTAATGAAAAAACTATTCTTAACCCTAACTTTAGCCTGTATAGGCCTTTCAGCTACTGCACAGGAGGTGCGCAGAAGTTGGAGTGGCGAACTGGAAGCCATGGGGCAGAAACTGCCCATAGTGCTGAACTTGATTGACGGCAAATGCACGCTCGACAGTCCTCTGCAAGGGGCAGCAGGCATCCCTGCCACTGTCGACTTGTTGACTAAGGATTCGATAAAGATAAGTGTCAAGTCGATTGGTGCCTCATACGCTGCACGTTATGTCGACGGCCGTCTGGAGGGAACCTTCACCCAGGCAGGTATGAAGTTGCCGCTCAACATGAAGGAGACATCGCCTGACGGGCCAAAACGCCCTCAGACACCCAAGGCCCCATTCCCCTATACCACAGAGGAGGTGACATTTACCAACGCCAAGGCAGGCGCTACACTGGCCGGCACGCTGACAGTGCCCAAGGGTGGAGCCAAGTGCGTGATGATAATGGTGACAGGCAGCGGCCCTGAGAATCGTGATGAAGAGGTATATGCCCACAAACCGTTTGCAGTGATAGCCGACCGCCTGGCGCGCGCTGGCATTGCTACACTGCGATACGACGATCGTGCCACAGGTCAGTCGGTGGGTGGCGATATGAAGAATGCCACCAGCGCCGACCTGGCAGAAGATGCCGCTGCAGGCATAGAGTGGCTGCGTGCACAGAAGCGATTCAAGAAGGTGGGACTGCTGGGCCACAGCGAGGGCGGACTGATAGCCTTTATGCTGGGTGCACAGAAGAAGGTAGACTTCATCGTGTCGCTGGCAGGTCCTGCTGTTCAGGGCGACAGCATCCTGCTGTATCAGACCAGAAACAGCGGCAGTCCGCTGGCCAAGGGCATCACCATGGAGTATCTGCGCAATATGATGAAGGGCAACAAATGGGTGGAGTGGTTTATGGACTACGACCCCACAGAGAATATCGCCAGCACCAAGTGCCCAGTGCTGGCGCTCAACGGCACTAAGGACTGTCAGGTGCCATCCGCACAGAGCATTCCAGTGCTGCGCCGCCTGCTGCCTAAGAACAAGAAGACGGTGATAAAAGAGTACGAAGGTCTGAACCACCTGTTCCAGCACTGCACCACAGGTCGTCCTGACGAGTACTACCAGATAGAAGAAACTATCGCAGAAGAGGTATTGGCCGACATCATCGCCTGGGCAAAGAAATTGTAATAACTAGTGCACCAGTGCACCAGTGCATCATTTGATAAAATCAGGAATGGATATGAAGAAAACTGTAGTTACACTATTGTTATGTGTGGTGGCTCAGGCTGCCATGGCACAGAAGTACACTGTGCAGAGTATACGTGAGCGCTATAACGGAGTGCATGAGGTGATGCAGCAGATGACGCCCGACAAGGACGGCGAGACGATGCTGCCCAAGGAGTATATCGACCTGGACGTGTATCAGAATCTGCCTGGCACTGGCGGACACAATGAGCGCATACGCCTGTGGTACGGCTATCTGGAGGATGGCGACGACGTGATATACCCACCGCGATGCCTGAGTTTTGCCAGCAGCAAGTATAACTACGCTGCACGCGAGTTCTATGAGGAGTATCTGTATGACCAGAAGGGTAATCTGCTGTTCATCTACGTCAAGACGCCTGACGTGGAGGGTAGTAATATGTATCCATACGAACTGCGCCTATGGATGGACGGCAAACGGCTGTTGCGTTTCAACGCCAAGAACCATGAGGGCAAGGATGAGTACACAGGCACTAAGATACCTGAGCAATTCCAATCGGAAGTGGACCGTGTGAAGGATCGTGGAGCGCAGCTGCTCGAGATGTTTAAAGGTCTCGACAAGGCAGTGTTACTATGAAACGCGCGCCAGCGGTATAGGCGGTGTCGAGCATGATGTCGCCGCCCATGTGGCGTGCCAGCTGCCGTGCTATCGACAGGCCGATACCTGTACCATCGCTATACTCATCGAGCTGAACAAACTCCTTGAAGATATTCTCTGCCTGATCGGTTGGGATGCCAACGCCTGTATCTTCGACAATAAACAGTATGCTGTTGCCCACCTTGCTAAGACTGAGTGAAGCCTGAGCCTTATAGTGGTTGGCTTTGCGACTGTGGAAGGCTAGGGGATGGGTGAACTTGATGGCATTGTCGAGCAGCAGTGTGAGCACCTTGGTGCAGCACTTGCGGCTGGTGGCTATCTTGATATCCTCGATCTCTGGTTGTATATTCAGGCTGAAGTCGAGGTGGCTGGCGTTGCGAATGCCGCTCTGCTCTACGGCTGTGCGTGCTGCATCGGCTGGATTGATCACGTCGCTGCAGTCGATGGCTGCATCGCTGTTTACCAGACTCAGGTCGAGCATCTTGTCGACCAGATGTGTGATGCGCTCGCTGTTTTCTACTATCTTCTTGCTGATAGACTGCAGTTCGTCGCTGCTTATCTCGATATTGGGCGAGGCCAGCACCTGGGTGAAGCCTGACAGCACGTTGAGTGGCGTGCGCACCTCGTGTGATATCTGATGGATGAACTTGGTCTTCATGCGAGCCGACTCCTCAGCGCGCTCGTTGGCCTCTACCAGCTTGCGGTTGGTCTCATTAAGCTTTTTGAAAGCCTTGCGGCGCTGCATCAGATGGATGTGCAGCAGGATGATCATGGCTATACCAGCGCCCAGCACCCACAGCATGCGCTGATGACTGAGCTTGGCGCGCTGCTCTGCTATCTCGCGCTCTTTGCCCTCAGTGTCGTAGACGGTGGCCAGCAGGTCGGCATCGATAATCTTCTGGCGCACCAGTGCTGAGTCGTACGAGTTGGCTATCTGTGTGGCTACTTGCAGTGCAGAGTCGCGACGGCCTGCCAACAGGTTGACGTGGTACTTAGGTATCAGGAAACGGCCTATGTTCTCGAGGTCGATCTCGTAGCCGTATTCATGCATGAATTTATCCAGTTGGGCGTAGTTTGTCGCTGCCTCCTGATAGCGGCCTGAGGCCATCAGATAGCGACAACTGTTGATGATGTTGCCAGGTTTCTTGGCGGTGTTGGTCGACAAATATGCAGCGTAGGCCCTTTCGGCCTCATAACCGTGTCCCTGTACAGTGGCCAGCATGGCGCGCATGTACTCTATCTCTGACTTCATCTCGTCGAGATACACACTGTCGCGATCAGGCACTCGTGTGGCCCTGATGTAGAGCGAATCCTGGCGTTCCAGCCATGGTGCCACCTGGTCGAACATACCTCGACGCATCAGCACATTGGCGATGGCGTTCATCGTTTTCTGACACTCGCGCAGGTCGATTGAGCCATGATTGGTGAGCAGTCGGCGCTGCATGGCCACCAGCGAACGGTTGAAGTGCTGCAAAGCCTCATTGGTCTGGCCCAGGCATAGCTGGCACTCGCCAATGATCTGGGCGATGTCCTGATGGTCAGTAAACGACTTGTAACCTATCGACCTAAGCTTGCGGTCGGCTATGCGAGCCTGTCGCAGTGCACGGTCGTAGCGGCGCATATCGCAAAGCATGCGCACGTAGTCCTTATAAGTATAGATGTATGATTCGAGGTCGGCCTCGTTCTTCAGTTCCTTTACATCGATCTCAGCCAGTTGGTTGTACAGACTGAGCGCCTTGCGATGTTGCCCCAGCAGATTGTGGGCCACAGTCTTATAGAATATCGATCTGGCCTTAGAAATGTCGCCAGCATGCTCAAAGCTATCGCATGCAGCCAGGAATTTATCCCAGTCGCGCTCGTCGCTGATAGCCGATATGATAGAGTCGGCCGTGTTGTAGCCGTCAGCATCAGCAAAGTTGTGAGATTGCTCCTTCTTAGTGCAACCCACCAGCGCTATTGTTGTTAAAATAGTGATTATCAGTCCTTTATGTAATCGTGTCATTATTATATCCCTCTTAAACGCCGCAAAGTTAATAAAAAAAATCGAAATAACAGAATAATTGAATAAAAAAATGCCTAAATCGACCAACCCCCCAACCGTGGGGTGAGACACCCTCTGTCTTCGAAAACAAAAAAGAGCAGTCAAACGACTGCTCAAATTTTGTTAGCGGAGAGAGAGGGATTCGAACCCCCGGTGCCTCTCAGCACGGTAGTTTTCAAGACTACTGTAATCGACCACTCTACCATCTCTCCAGTGCTCTGATTGTCTCGAAAGCGGGTGCAAAGGTACGGACTTTTTTTGAAACAAACAAATTTTTTGCCAACTTTTTATAAATAAATTGTGTTTTTCTCTGTTTTTTGCCTAAAAATGAGTACTTTTGCAGCGTGATTTATCCAAATAACTTCGAGCGTAAGCTTGGTTTCGATGAGATTAGAAGGCTGCTAAAGGCACGTTGCCAGAGCACCTTGGGGCAGGAGAAAGTTGACGAAATGACCTTCTCGGCCGACACTACTGTTGTAAACGAACTGCTGTCGCAGGTACGCGAGTTTCGCAGACTGACTAGTGAACACGACGATTTCCCCATGCAATACTTCTTTGACGTGCGCGAGAGCATTGCGCGCATACGATTGGAGAACACCCATCTGGAGGAAGATGAGGTGTGGGACCTGCGCCGATCGCTCGAGACGATTGCCAACATTGTGCGCTTTCTGCAGCGTAATGGCGACGAGAAGCCTAATGGCGAAGTGGTGTATCCCTATCCTGCGCTGTACAGACTGACTGATGGCGTAGCTACATTCCCAGCCATGATACGTCGCATTGACTCGATACTGGATAAATTTGGCAAGATAAAGGACTCTGCATCGATGACGCTGGCGAGCATTCGCCACGACCTGGAGAAGACGCAAGGCAGCATCTCGCGTACATTATATACTATACTGCATGCCGCCCAGCGAGACGGACTGGTGGACAAGGATGCCGCACCTGCCATGCGCGACGGACGACTGGTGATACCAGTGCAGCCGCAACTGAAGCGCAGGATAAACGGTATAGTGCACGATGAGAGTGCCACAGGTAAGACTGTGTTTATAGAACCCACTGAGGTAGTAGAGGCCAACAACAAGGTGCGCCAGCTGGAGGCTGAGGAGCGACGCGAGGTGATACGCATACTGACAGTGTTTACTGATGAGGTACGCCCGCACGTGCGCGAGATAATCGACTCGTATCAGCTGCTGGCCATGATAGACCTGATACAGGCCAAAGCCAAGTGGGCTGAACTTACCAAGGCCTATGAGCCAACAGTGAAGGCGGAACCTGTAATCGACTGGATACGTGCTGTGCACCCACTGCTGCAACTGTCGCTCGAGAAGAAAGGCGGCCATGTGGTGCCGCTCGACATCATGCTGAAGCGCGAAAAGCGACTGCTACTAATCAGCGGACCAAACGCTGGTGGTAAGTCAGTATGCCTGAAGACGGTAGGACTGCTGCAGTACATGCTGCAGTGTGGTCTGCCCATCCCCATAAGCGAGCGATCGACAGTGGGCATATTCCAGAGTATAATGATCGACATTGGCGATGAGCAGAGCATTGAGAACGACCTGAGTACATACTCCAGTCATCTGATGAACATGAAGCAGATGATGAAGCAGGCCGACGAACACTCACTACTGCTTATCGACGAGTTTGGTAGCGGCACAGAGCCCACCATCGGCGGCGCCATAGCAGAGGCCATGCTGAAACAGTTCTGGAAGAAGAAGACCTTTGGCGTGATAACCACCCACTATCAGAACCTGAAGCACTTTGCTGAGGACCATGAGGGTGTGGTGAATGGAGCAATGCTGTACGATCGACATGAGATGCAGGCGCTGTTCCAACTGTCGATAGGTCAGCCAGGCTCAAGCTTTGCCATCGAGATAGCACGCAAGACTGGTATACCTGAGGAGGTGATAAAGGATGCGAGCGACATAGTAGGACAGGACTACATACAGAGCGACAAGTATCTGCAGGACATCGTGCGCGACAAGCGCTACTGGGAGGGCAAGCGTCAGACTATCCATCAGCACGAGAAGAAGTTGCAAGCCAGTGGCGAGCGACTTGAGGCTGCTGTGGAGGAGATTGAGGCAGAGCGCAAGGCAATACTGCGCAAGGCCAGAGAGCAGGCAGAGGAACTGCTGCGCGAGAGCAATAAGAAGATAGAAAACGCCATACGCGAGATACGTGAGGCTCAGGCAGAAAAGGAGCGCACGCGCAAGATACGCGAGGAACTGGATACATTTAAGGAGGAGATAGCTGCAGTGGATACACGCGACACTGACGAGGCTATAGCCAAGAAGATGCGCCAGATACAAGAGCGCAAAGAGCGCAGAGAAAAGCGCAAGCAGGAGAAATCCAATAAGGCGGCAGAATCAGCTGCCAGCGCAAGTGCTGGTCAGACTGTAGCTGCAAGTCCATCTGCCCAGGCGCCATTGGCAGCTGGCGATACAGTACGTATCAAGGGCCTGACTAGTGTGGGTACTATCGACAGCATAGATGGCAATAAGGCTGTGGTAATATTTGGCGGCATGAAGACCAAGATGCGACTGGAGCGACTGGAGCATGCTGAGAAACCAAAGGGACAGATGACCAAGGCTGAGGAGCGCAACAGCAATATAGCAGGATCGTATGGTGTGGTGTCGAAGGATACTCGCAACGTGATAGACAACAGAAAACTAAACTTCAAGCAAGACATCGATGTGCGTGGCATGCGCGGCGATGAAGCTATCAATGCCATTACCTATTTTATCGACGATGCCATACTGGTAGGAGTGAGTCGCGTGCGCATTCTACATGGCACAGGAACAGGCATTCTGCGCCAGTTGATACGTCAGTATCTGGCCACTATTCCCAACGTGTCGCACTATCGAGATGAGCACGTTCAGTTTGGTGGTTCTGGTATCACAGTGGTCGATTTGGACTAATGTGAATATTTCTTGATTTATATCGTGTACGTGCACAGATTTAGTTAAAAGTTCTAAAAATATTTGGAGCGTATGCATATTCGTCGTATATTTGCACCGGTTAAGCGTAACTAAGCGCTAATTTGAACGCTTTTTCGATGTGATGTCGAAACTCTCAATTTCAACGAATTTATCTAAAGGATAACGCGGTTTTGTCCGTCGAGGACAGCCGCCTAAAGTATAGAAAATTATGATTGGTTTTATTAAAAGAGCAGTTCTTAGCTTGATGGCTCTTTTTATGATGTCTTTATCGGCTGCGGCTGGAGATAGCATATGGAGCATGAATAAGAAATCGAGCTTTGACTGGAATCCAGTGATGGATGCGATTATTCAAGTAGAAAGCGAAGGAAATCCCCGTGCCGTGAGTGGTAACTCAGTAGGCGTGATGCAGATTACTCCAGTACTTGTAAAGGAATGCAATAACATCCTGCAGAAACAGAAGAGTAACAAGCGCTACACACTAGATGACCGATATAGTGTGGAGAAATCAAAGGAGATGTTCCTGTTAATCCAGAAGTACTTTAATCCAGAGAACAACGTCGAGAAGGCTATACGTTCTTGGAACGGAGGAATGAAGTACAGTATTAGGGCTACTAACAAGTACTACAAGAAAGTACTAGCCAGAATGAATTAAGGATTACCCTATAAATCCGATTGTCAAGGGTTCGAGGACCTGACGATCGGATAATTTTTTTGTCTCAAAATCCAGGTGATATATAAACAAAAAAGCAAGCCTTTCAGCTTGCTTCCTCCTCTTTAGTTGCGGAGGCAGGATTCGAACGTGCGACCTCCAGGTTATGAGCCTGGCGAGCTACCAACTGCTCCACTCCGCGATGTTATTTTTCTTAAGCGGGTGCAAAGGTACGACTATTTTTT
>JAEEGK010026546.1_pt1 | contig 11775 bp, 9 predicted proteins | sample 8958771 | NCBI WGS metagenome assembly JAEEGK01 (sample SAMN16246547, study PRJNA631951) | gut metagenome | biome: gut microbiome; feature: rumen; material: SC-attached | host: Bos | place: Iran: Karaj | collected 2018-10 | reverse complement strand
CGGTATTCCCTAGCGAGCTGTCACAACTGGTTGAAAACAGTGCTATAGAATGCCCGATTGTCCTTAAAATCGTAATAACTGAATAAAGACAATTAGTTGTTTAAATCATGAAAGCAATCAAACTTTTTACAATGGCGGTTGTGGCCTTCATGGCACTCGGCCTCACATCCTGCACTAAGAACATCCATGACCCCGTCGTTGGTGATTATACGGTAATTTCCGATATAACAGTCAACCGCAATGAAGGCTCCGGTATCATATACTACCAGATGCGTGACGCCGTCATAAACGCCGCCAGAGGCGCTGACGTCCGCTCCGAAGCCACGGACAAAGCCGTTATCGCTGCCGCCGACGTAGTAGCCCATGATTATAAGGACCAGGCCAACAAAAAGGTCGTTTTGTCTGTCGTCTTCCAGCCCGGCAACGCCATGGGCGAAGCTGAGAAAAAACCGACAGTTCTTAAGAGCTACACATTTGTACCTGTAGATTAAGTTTCTATATCTTCTTTAAGGGGAGCCGATCGCGGCTCCCCTTAAATATTTCTAGCATAAAAGGGATCAGATAATTTCTTCCCTCTCGCGGAGGTCGCGGACGCGGAGCTGGATAGTGGAGTTGCCCCGGTAGTAATTCTCCACTATTGAATAGCAGACGTCGAGGGGATTGCCGGACTTTATGTAGTCGTAGTAATCGGCCATATTGAAGGCTATGGCGGCAATCTGGTGATAAGGCTGCGACTCCTGGATAAGGTCAAGCTTGAGATGCACGCCGCCGGCGCCCACCTTGCGGCCATTGCCCGCATCGTACACATTGTCGGTTACAAACACGGGGTTGCCGTTGCCGGGGCCGAAAGGCTGGAACTGCTTGAGAATACGGAAGAACTTGGGCGTAATCTGCGAGAAGTCAAGCCGCGCGTCGATATCGACCACGGGCACAAGCATCTCGGCCGTAATCTTGCCGGCTATAAATGCGTCAAGGCGTGCGGCGAACTCCGGAAGATTCTCTTCCTTGAGGGTAAGGCCGGCGGCATAGACATGGCCGCCAAAGTTCTCCAGCAGGTCAGCACAACTCTCAATAGCCTCGTACAAGTCGAAGCCCTGGACGCTGCGGGCAGAGCCCGTGACGAAACCGTTGCTCTTGGTGAGCACAACGGTTGGTTTGTAATATGCCTCCACAAGGCGCGAGGCCACAATGCCCACTATACCCTTGCTCCAGCGGGGGTTATACACCACAGTGGCGTTCTCCCTGGCAAGGCAACGGCCGCTCTCTACCATCTCAAGGGCCTCTTTGGTAACCTCTCGGTCGATATTTTTACGGTCGTTGTTGTTCTCGTTGATTTTCTCGCCAATGAACATTGCCTCCTCGACATCCTCGGCGGTGAGCAACTCCACGGCCAGACGCCCGCTCTCCATACGCCCGGCGGCGTTGATGCGGGGACCGATCTTGAACACTATGTCGTCGATGCTGATGTGTCCCGGCTCCAGATTGGACAGGTTTATCATGGCGAGGAGCCCCTTGTGCGGGTTCTCGTTGAGTTGCTTGAGGCCGAAGTGAGAGAGGGTGCGGTTCTCGCCCACCATGGTCACGAGATCCGACGCTATGCTTACCACCAGCAGGTCAAGCAGCGGCACCAGACTCTCGAACGGCACGCCATAGCGCTGCGAATAAGCCTGCACAAGCTTGAAACCCACGCCGCAGCCGGACAAATCGTCGAACGGATAGTGACAATCTTCTCTCTTGGGATCGAGCACAGCCACCACGCGCGGGAGAGTCTCTTCCGGAAGGTGATGGTCGCAGATTATCATTTCGACTCCGCGGGAGGCTGCGTACTCGGCTTTGTCAATTGCCTTAATGCCGCAGTCAAGCGTTATGATGAGCTTGAAGCCGCCCTCGATGGCCCAGTCAATACCCTTGTAAGACACTCCGTAGCCCTCGTCGTATCGGTCGGGTATGTAGAAGTCGACGTTGGGAGTGAAACGTCTGATAAACGAAAACACCAAAGCCACGGCGGTGGTGCCGTCCACGTCGTAATCACCGTAAACCAGTATCTTCTCACCGCCGCTGATGGCCTTGTGCAAGCGCTCTACGGCTACGTCCATATCTTTCATCAAGAACGGATCGTGTAGGTCCGAGAGACTGGGACGGAAGAACGAGCGGGCCTGCTCGAAGGTCTCGACTCCCCTTTTGACAAGAAGGTCTGCAAGCACGCGGTCAATACCTACCTCGGCGGATAGTTTGTCCACCTTGGCAGGATCGGCCTGTTCCTTGATAATCCACTTGCATTCCTTAGTCATAGCTTACAAAGATAACAAAAATATTTCGTACTTTTGCACCGTTATGACAATTGAACTTAGCGAACAGGAGCAAATTCGCCGCGAGTCGCTGGCGAAGCTCAGAGAATTGGGCATCGAGCCCTACCCTGCTGCCGAATATCCGGTAAATGCCAGTGCTGCCGAGATAGCCGCAGGATATGACCCCGAGAAGGGAAATTTCAACCAGGTATGCATCGCCGGCCGCCTTATGAGCCGCCGCATCATGGGTGCCGCGTCGTTCGGCGAGCTGCAAGACGAGAGCGGACGCATCCAGATATATGTCAAGCGTGACGAGATTTGTCCGGGCGAGGACAAAACAATGTACAATACCGTATGGAAGCGCCTGCTGGATATCGGAGATATCATCGGCATCAAGGGTTTCGCGTTCATCACCCAGACCGGGCAGCTGAGCGTTCACGCTCTCGAGCTTACGCTCCTGAGCAAGTCGCTCCGCGTGCTTCCCATAGTCAAGGAAGCCGAAGGCCAGGTGTTCGACGCCGTTACCGATCCTGAGCTTCGCTATCGCCAGCGCTACGTCGACCTCATCGTGAATCCGCAGGTCAAAGACGTATTTGTGAAGAGAGCCCAGATTATCGCCACCATGCGCGAATACTTCAACGAGGCCGGCTGCCTCGAGGTGGAGACCCCTATTCTGCAGGGCATACCGGGAGGCGCCACCGCAAGGCCCTTCGTGACTCACCACAACGCCCTCGACATTCCGCTTTATCTGCGTATCGCCAACGAGTTGTACCTTAAGCGCCTGATCGTGGGCGGATATAACGGCGTATATGAGTTCGCCAAGGACTTCCGCAACGAGGGTATGGACAAGACCCACAACCCCGAGTTCACATGCATGGAAATCTACGTGGCCTACAAAGACTACAACTGGATGATGGCGTTCGTAGAGAAGATGCTCGAGAAGATAGCCCTCAAGGTCAACGGCACCACGCACGTAACCATTGGCTCGCAGGAGGTTGATTTCGGCGGCACCTACAGGCGCCTGCCCATACTCGACGCCATCAAAGAATACGCCGGAGTGGATGTGAAGGGAATGGACGAAGATGAACTGCGCGCCACCTGCAAGCGCCTGAACGTAGATATCACCCCTTCGATGGGCAAGGGCAAGTTGATAGATGCCATTTTCGGCACCTACTGCGAGGATAAACTCGTCCAGCCCACTTTCATCATCGATTATCCCGTGGAAATGAGTCCTCTGACCAAGCGCCACCGTACCGACCCGAGCCTCACCGAGCGTTTCGAGTTGTTCGTGTGCGGCAAGGAGCTGGCCAACGCATACTCCGAGCTCAACGACCCTATCGACCAGCTGGAGCGCTTTGAGGAGCAGGCCGCGCTCAAGAGCAAGGGCGACGACGAGGCCATGTATATCGATATGGACTTTGTGCGCGCGCTTGAATACGGTATGCCTCCCACTTCGGGCCTTGGCATGGGTATCGACCGTCTGACCATGTTCATGACCGGCCAGACCACTATCCAGGACGTGCTCTTCTTCCCTCAGATGAGGCCGGAGAAGAAGCTCAAGAAAGAAGGCGAAGAGGCCGGCGAGTAATGCCCCCCGAGCTTATCACTTCCGCGCAGAACCCAAAGGTAAAGCGGCTGCTCGCGCTGCAGAAAGATTCTTCACTGCGGCGCGAGAGCGGTTTGTTCGTGGTGGAAGGGCGGCGGGAGCTGGAGCATTGCATGGCGGCCGGGTTCGAGCCCGATACCGTATTCGTCTGTCCTGACCACTACGGCCCTGTAGCCGGGGACACTGTGCCCCGGAACTTCGCTCCGCTCATCCCTCCCACTTCGCTTCGCTCGTGGGCCCCTCCCGTTCACGCGGTCACGGGCGGCCACGGTTCCGGAACACAGGTCCCCGGCTACAGAATCATCGAAGTGAGCAGGGAGGTTTACGACAAGGTAGCCTACCGCGGCGGCACCGAGGGCGTGATTGCCGAAATGAAAGCCCGCGAGCGCAGGCTCGAAGATCTGGACCTGCCCAGGAATCCGCTGATAATGGTGCTCGAAGCCGTAGAGAAGCCGGGGAACCTTGGCGCCGTGCTTCGAAGCGCCGATGCCGCGGGAGCCGACGCAGTCATCATTTGCGACCCTCTCACCGACCTCTACAATCCCAACCTTATCCGCGCCTCCATCGGTGCCGTGTTCACCGTTCCGGTGGCAGTTTGCACCTCCGAAGAAGCCATCGCCTGGCTTAAGGGCCACGGCATACGCATCCTGACAGCCCAATTGCAAGACTCGTCGCTCTATTACGATTGCGATATGCGCTGCGCCACAGCCTTGGTGATGGGCACCGAGAGCACCGGACTTACCGCTCAGTGGCGCGAGGCCGCCGACGCCCACATACGCATACCCATGCTGGGCGAGCTCGACTCGCTCAACGTGTCCGTCAGCGCCGCCATCCTCCTCTTCGAGGCGGTTCGCCAACGGCAGTAATGCGGTAATTATATGATTTTTTACTATCTTGCAAGTTCATAAAATACCCTGTTATGTCTGAAAAGATTGCAAAACTGATGAATGATTCACCGCTGGCGCGGTGGACCGTACTGGTGCTGGTAGCGCTGATGATGTTCTTCGCGTATATGTTCGTGGACGTTATGAGTCCGCTTAAATCGCTCGTAGAGAGCGATCTGGGCTGGAACAGCAGCGTGTTCGGCAAATATGCAGCATCGGAATACATACTCAACGTCTGCGGCTTCCTCATCCTGGCCGGCGTTATACTCGACAAGCTGGGAGTACGCTTCTCCGGCATACTGTCGGCAGGCCTGATGGTGGCCGGCGCCGCCATCAAGTTCGTGGGTATCAGCGACTGGTTCCAAACCACGGGCTTCGCCCAGTGGCTCGGAAGCTGGTGGGTGGAAATGCCCGCAAGCGCCAAAATGGCATCGCTGGGCTTCATGATCTTCGGCTGCGGCTGCGAGATGGAAGGCACCAACGTGTCGAAGATCCTCGCCAAGTGGTTCAAAGGCAAGGAGATGGCACTGGCGATGGGACTCGAGATGGCCATCGCGCGTCTGGGTGTCTTTGCGGTGATGTGGATCGCTCCCATCATCTCCAATGCCGCAGGCGGCAGCATCCTCGCCCCTCTCGGATTCTGCGGAGCACTGCTCTGCATCGGCCTCATCAACTTTATAATCTTCGGAGTCATGGACCGCAAGTTCGACTCCCAGCTGGTGGCCGCCGGTATGGCCACCGAAGAGAAATCGCCCGAAGACGAATTCCACATCAGCGACCTTGGCGCAATCTTCAAGAGCAAGATGTTCTGGATCGTGGCTCTGCTGTGCGTGCTGTACTACAGCGCTATTTTCCCGTTCCAAAGGTACGCACCCAACTTCCTGGAGGAGACCTTGGGAGTGGACGCCGCCACCGCCGCGCGCCTCTTCAGCTGCTTCCCCATCCTGGCAATGTGCCTCACCCCGCTCCTCGGCATCTTCCTCGACCGTGTAGGCAAAGGCGCCACAATGCTGATGCTGGGGTCGGTCATCATGATTGCGTGCCACCTGAGTTTTGCGTTCGTACTGCCTCTCTTCCCGCACAAATGGTTTGCGGTGCTGCTCATCGTGGTGCTTGGCGTGAGCTTCTCGCTGGTTCCCGCTGCCCTCTGGCCCAGCGTTCCCAAAATCATTGACGAGAAAGTGCTCGGCAGCGCATACTGCCTCATTTTCTGGGTGCAGAACATAGGTCTCTGCCTTGTTCCCATGCTCATCGGCTCGCTGCGTCAGGGCACCGGCGGATACACCGTGCCTATGATTGTGTTCTCCAGCTTCGGCGTTCTTGCATTCCTGTTCAGCCTGCTGCTCAAGACCGAAGACCGCAAGAAGGGTTACGGACTCGAACTACCCAACATCAAAAAATAGCATATGTCCTGGAAAAAGCTTGGCTGGTTGGCGCTCATCTGCCTGATGGTGCCAATGTTCGCGTCGTACTTTTTTGACGACTGCTTTTCCACCCTCTCGCAGATATTCCAGCATCCGGAGACTCTGGAGCTGGGCTGGGACAGCGCCGACTACGGCTTCTACGCAGGCGGTTACAGTTTCCTGTGCGTTTGCGGCGGTCTCATAGTGTGCGGCATCCTGCTGGATGTGTTCGGCGTGCGTATCGTGGGCAGCATATTCGTGGGCCTGATGGCGCTAGGCGCCCTTACCGTGGTGCTGGCGCTGCGCAGCGGTCTCGAGCCCCGCACTTCCCTGCTCATCGCCTATGCAGGCTGTATGATATTCGGCCTTGGGAGCGAGATTGCCGGAGTTGCTGTCACCCGCTCCATTGCCAAGTGGTTCAAAGACGGCCCGGTGGCCTTTGCAATGGGCGCCCAGGTGGCAGTTGCCCGTCTGGGTACCGCGCTCGCATTCATCCTCTCTCCGATTCTGGTCGCGCAGAAGGCTCCCGGGCAGATGTACACCCTCGCCGAAACCGCCCGTCCGGCCACATTCGGCCTGGCGCTCATAATGGGCGGCGTGCTGCTGTGGGGGATATTCGTAGCTATGGACGCCCGTTTTGACAAGGCCCACGGCATAGCCTCCGGAAGAGGCGCCGTGAAGGAAGAAGACAAGTTCAAGTTTTCAGATATAGGGCGCCTGCTCACCAACGGAAAGTTCCTGCTTATTTCGCTGCTGTGCGTGTTCTTCTACTGCTGCATCATCAGTTTCAAGAAGTTCGGAACATCCATAGTGATTCCGCGCTTCGGCATGGAGCTGGAGAGCGCCAAATGGGTCATTACCATGATTCCGTTCTTCACGGTGGTGTTTACGCCCCTGTTCGGCGCCATGGTTGATAAAGTGGGCAAAGCCACCCTCTGGATGGTTTTCGGCTCTGTTCTGGTGCTGGCGGCGCATCTGGTAATCGCATTCGCGCCCCAGGGAGTGCCGTTCTGGGGTTACCTCGGAATCGGCATGCTGGGCATAGGCTACTCGCTGGTGCCTTCAGCCATGTGGCCAAGCGTGCCCAAGATCGTCCCCGAAAGGAACCTGGGCACGGCTTACTCGCTGATTTACTGGATACAGAATATGGGCATGCTGCTCGTGCCCATCTTTGTCGGACGCATATTCCGCGCCTATGAAGGGGTACAAGCAGCCGTGCGCGCCGAGTGGATCTTTATCGGCCTCGGCTGTGTGGCAGTGCTGGTAGCGGTACTGCTACGAAAGAAGTCTTAGAACGGCAGGTCGTCATCACCCCCGGCGGGAGCGCCGAAGTCGGGCTGCAGAGGGGCGGAAGCGTCTCTCTTGCGATAGCCGCCGTCATTCTGTGGGCCCTGGGAGGGAGCTGCGGGAGCCTGATATGAAGGAGCCTGGTACGAAGGTGCCTGGTAACTGCCTCCCTGAGGCTGGAAGCCTGCCGGGGAACTCTGGTAACCGCTTGATGCAGGGGAATATCCGCCAGCAGCGGGCTGCAGGCCCTCTCCCTCGCGGCGGCCGAGCAGCTGGACATTATCCGCAACAACTTCGGTCACGAACTTCTTGACACCCTGCTGGTCGGTATAGGAACGGGTGCGCAGATGACCCTCGATATAAATCTGGCTTCCCTTGCGGATGAACTTCTCGGCAAGGTCGGCGAGCTGGCGCCATAATACGAGGTTGTGCCACTCGGTGTTTTCGCGGACTTCTCCGTTACGGTCGCGATAGCGGTCGGTGGTGGCAAGTGTAAAAGTGGCTACTTTAGTGCTTTGGCCGCTCTGGGCGGCTCCCTGGTCGAGGTAACGTACTTCCGGGTCTCTTCCAACGTTACCGATGAGCATTACTTTATTCAACGATGGCATAATCAATAATGTTTTTAATGGTTCCAAAGATAGAATTTTTTCGGGAAAACTTACTAATTTTGTGTCTTGAATGTACGAACTGTTGAACAAGATCGATTCGCCCGCCGACCTGCGAGGTACCGACAGGGAAAAGCTGGCAGAATTGTGCGGAGAACTCCGCAATTATATAATTGAATGCTGCTCCGGCAACCCCGGGCACCTGGCCTCCAGCCTGGGCGCCGTGGAACTCATTGTGGGACTGCATTATGTGTTCGATACCCCCAAGGACAAGATAGTTTTCGACGTAGGTCATCAGGCCTATGCCCACAAGATCCTGACCGGCCGAAGGGAAGAGTTCAAGCATCTGCGCACCGCCGGAGGCATCAGCGGTTTCCCCCTCCCTTCCGAGAGCGAGTACGACGCCTTCGTGGCCGGACACGCATCCAATTCGGTATCGGCGGCTCTCGGATTCGCCGAGGCAGCAAAGCTGCAAGGGCTCGACAGCAAGGCGGTCGCATTTATAGGTGACGGCGCCCTCACGGGCGGACTGGCTTTCGAAGGCCTTAACAATGCCGGCTCCAGCAGGGCCGACCTGCTGGTCATACTCAACGACAACAACCAGTCCATCGACGGCAACCTTGGCGCCCTGCACAACCATCTGCTCAAGATGACCACCAGCGCCGGCTACAACAAGCTCAAGAACAAAGTGTGGCACAGCCTGGGCGACAGCCGCCTGAGGGCCATGCTGCAGCGCTGGACGCGCTCCGTCAAGGCCTGGTTCGTAAGGCGCACCGGAGGCGACCTGTTCGAGGCTCTGGGATTCAGGTACTTCGGACCTATCGACGGCAACGACATAGACTCCGTAGTGAATACGCTGCGCAAACTGCGCAACATCCGCGGCCCGCGCATCCTTCACTGCTACACGGTAAAGGGCAAGGGATACGCCCCCGCCGAGGCCGATCCCGTGATATGGCACGCCCCGGGCAAATTCGACCCGGAATCCGGCGAGCGAAAGACTCAGGCGCGCACAGTTCCCCGCTACCAGGACGTATTCGGCAAAGTGCTGTGCGAACTTGCCGCCGCCGACCCGAGGGTCGTGGGCATAACTCCCGCCATGGCAACGGGATGCGGCATGACCCGGTTCGCCAAAGAATTCCCCGACCGTTTCTTTGACGTGGGCATAGAAGAAGAGCACGCCGTCACGTTCTCCGCAGGTCTCGCCGCGGGCGGCCTGAGGCCGTTCTGCAACATCTACTCCACTTTCTCGCAGCGCTCCTACGACGAAATAATACACGACGTAGCCCTGCCGCGCCTGCCGGTTGTTCTCTGCCTCGACCGTGCCGGACTCGTGGGCGAAGACGGAGCCACGCACCAGGGAGCGTTCGACATAAGCGCCCTCCGTTGCATCCCCGGAGCGGTAATAAGCGCCCCGCGCAATGAGGACGAGCTCCGGAAGCTGATGTACACCGCACTGAGGCAGGAGAGCGGACCATTTATAATTAGGTACCCGCGCGGGAACGCGGAAGGCTGCGCCTGGGAAGGCCTGCCGCTGGAAGAGCTCCCTGTGGGCAAGGCAGAAGTGCTCCTGGAAGGGAGCGATGTAGCCGCGGTAGGCACGGGACCCGTGGTAAACAGGGCGCTGGAGGCCGCCGGAGCCTTCGGAGGCAAGGTGGGCGTTTACTATTTCCGGTACGTCAAGCCCCTCGATACCGCCATGCTCGAAAGCATAACGGGACGCTGCAGGACCATTGTTACCATAGAAGACGGAAGCATCAAGGGTGGGCTGTTCGGAGCCGTGAGCGAATGGGTCTCGGAGCACGCCCCGGGCGTAAAAGTTATACCGGTGGGCATAGGCGATTTATTCATCTCCCAGGACAGTCAGGCCCGACAGCGTTCGGAGTGGAATCTGGACACCGAAGGATTACAAAAAATCTTTCAAAAGTGTTTGGAGATTTGAAAAATATGCTTACCTTTGCAGTCCCTTAATAAGGGGCATTGACATACTGCCGATGTAGCTCAGATGGCCAGAGCGTGTGATTTGTAATCTCAAGGTCGTGGGTTCGATTCCCTCCATCGGCTCATCGCAGTTTAGTACGGGCAAGTACCAGAGTGGCCAAATGGGGCAGACTGTAAATCTGCTGGCGCACGCCTACGGTGGTTCGAATCCATCCTTGCCCACACAGCGGAAGAGAATCTTCCCACCAGCGGGGTTCGTATAACGGCTATTATGTCAGCCTTCCAAGCTGAAAATGGGAGTTCGATTCTCCTACCCCGCTCAAAACGTTGCCGATGTAGCTCAGGGGTAGAGCGCATCCTTGGTAAGGATGAGGTCATGAGTTCAAATCCCATCATCGGCTCCAAGACCGGAGCAATCCGGTTTTTATTTGTAACAACTTTATACATAATATTATGGCAAAAGAAACATTCAAAAGGGACAAACCCCATGTCAACATCGGCACAATCGGCCACGTTGACCACGGCAAAACCACTCTTACCGCTGCTATCACCCAGGTTCTGGCAAAGCAGGGTCTGAGCGAAGTCAAGTCGTTCGACCAGATCGACAACGCTCCCGAGGAGAAGGAGCGCGGTATCACCATCAACACTGCTCACATCGAGTACCAGACCGCAAATCGTCACTATGCGCATGTCGACTGCCCTGGTCACGCTGACTATGTTAAGAACATGGTTACCGGTGCAGCCCAGATGGACGGTGCTATCCTTGTGGTAGCAGCTACCGACGGCCCCATGCCTCAGACCAACGAGCACGTGCTTCTCGCAAAGCAGGTGAACGTTCCTAAGATGGTTGTCTTCCTGAACAAGGTCGACCTCGTTGACGACGAGGAAATGCTCGACCTCGTTGAGATGGAAGTTCGTGACCTCCTCAGCAAGTATGATTTCGACGGCGACAACGCTCCCGTTATCCGCGGTTCCGCACTCGGCGCTCTGAACGGAGAGCCTCAGTGGGAGCAGAAGGTGCTCGAGCTCATGGACGCTGTTGACGAGTACATTCCCCTTCCCGTACGTGAGAACGAGAAGCCGTTCTTGATGCCTATCGAGGACATCTTCTCCATCACCGGACGTGGCACCGTGGTCACCGGACGTATCGAGACCGGTACCATCCACGTGAACGATCCTGCAGAGATTGTCGGTTTCAACGACAGGCCTAAGACCACCGTGGTCACCGGCGTCGAGATGTTCCGCAAGCTCCTCGATCAGGGCGAGGCTGGTGACAATGTGGGTCTCCTCCTCCGTGGTATCGACAAGAAGGAAGTCAAGCGCGGCGAGGTTATCGCCAAGCCCGGCTCCATCAAGCCTCATTCCCACTTCCTCGGACAGATCTACGTCCTGAAGAAGGAAGAAGGCGGTCGCCACACTCCTTTCCACAACAAGTATCGTCCCCAGTTCTTCATCCGTACCCTGGATGTGACCGGCGAGATCTCCCTCCCCGAGGGCGTCGAGATGGTCATGCCTGGTGACAACGTGGAAATCAATGTCCAGCTCATCACTCCCGTTGCTCTTAACGAAGGTCTTCGTTTCGCAATCCGTGAGGGTGGCCGTACAGTCGGCGCAGGTCAGGTCATCAAGGTCCTCGACTAATTCCGACAATAAATCCAAGCGGGCAGCTTTAGGGCATGCCCGCTTTTTAGGGGAATAGAACAAGGGTAGTTCAGCGGTCTCCAAAACCGTCGATGTGGGTTCGAATCCTGCTTCCCCTGCCAA
>JAEEGK010026539.1_pt1 | contig 11777 bp, 3 predicted proteins | sample 8958771 | NCBI WGS metagenome assembly JAEEGK01 (sample SAMN16246547, study PRJNA631951) | gut metagenome | biome: gut microbiome; feature: rumen; material: SC-attached | host: Bos | place: Iran: Karaj | collected 2018-10 | reverse complement strand
TTCTCCATCGTGATTTAAAACCTCAAAATTTATTAATTGATAAAAATGGTGCAATTAAATTAGGTGATTTTGGTCTTGCAAGAGCATTTGGAATTCCAATTAAAACTTTAACACATGAAATATTAACTTTATGGTATAGAGCACCTGAAATATTATTAGGACAAAAAGAATATTCTACTCCTGTTGATATGTGGAGTGTTGGTTTAATTTTTTATGAAATGGCTCATAGAAAACCACTTTTTGCTGGTGATAGTGAAATTGATCAAATTTTTAAAATTTTTCAAATGTATGGTACTCCTAATGAAAAAACTTGGCCTGGTATTACTAAGTTACCGGAGTTTAAATTAAGTTTTCCTCAATTTAAAGGTAAGGGGATTGAAAGTTATAATAAAAATTTAGAACCTGTTGCTTTGGATTTGTTAAGTAAAATGATACAGTTAGATCCTTGTAAGAGAATTAGTGCTAAAGCGGCTTTGAATCATCCTTATTTTGATGATTTGGATAAAACACAGTTTGTTGCTTGATTTTTTTTTTTTTTTTGTGGTTTTTATATTTTGAAATATTGTTTTTTTTTTTTTAATTTTTTTTTTATATTTTGTTAAATAAAAATTTTAAAAAAAAAAATAAAGTTTAAATCATATTTAAATTTTTATTTTTCTCATTTTTTTACTTCAAAAATATCTCCAATTTGTTTTTTTTTAAGCTTTAATTTCCCAAACAAATATTTCACTATAACTAGAAGAGAATAAGTATCTATTATTATGACTAAATTTTAAATAATCAACACTATCATAATGACCTTTAAAAATATCTAAATTAAATCCAGAAACATAACTTTCATCAGTTCTAGTAACAAAAAGAATTAAACCTTCTTTAGAACCAATAGCAATAAAATGTTCATCATCAGAAATATTTAAAGAAAAAGGGAAATAATTTAAAGGAATACATTTCATAACTTCATTTTTTTGATAATTCCTAATCCAAAGGAATTGAAGACATTCATGAAAACTTAATAAAATTCCATCAAAATGATTAGAAAATTGTGCTTTAGTCATATAATCACTTTTAAATTTACTTAAATTACCATACATTTCCTTAACATTATTATCATCTGTTTTAAGCATATGCATTTCAATCATATTAAATTTATCTATAGTATGAATTTCAATTCTATTATTAATTTTTTCTACTGAAAATGTAATAACAGTACCATCTGAATATGATGTTACAACATAAGCTTTTTCTGCTGAAAGGCTTTTACATTGTAAACTTTTACAATATTGATTTTTTGGTATTGAAGATGGTTTTTCTGATAATTCAGTATATAAAACTGAGAGAGGTTCCCAATTTTGAACATCAATAACATAAATTTTTTCTTGATGTGTTGTTAATAAAATTCCCTGATAATTAAATAATAAATCAAATTTACTTATATCTTCATTTGGTATTTTTATTATTCCTAATGATTTAAGTGTTGATATATTAAATAATCTTAAATATGATGAATCATAATGAGATATTAATATATTTTCTTTTGGATTTAATTTACCAGCATCTGGATTTTGTCCTAATTTTAATAATTGGAATTTTTGATCAAATGAATCCATTGTCCAACTTCTAATTGTTGAATCTTTACCACATGTTATACATTCACTATCACTTAAATCACATTCAATAAATGGAATTTTACAATTTATATGTGATGATATTATTTTAAATGCTGTTTTTTTTTCAAAGTTTATAAAGAAAATTGAACCTATATCTGTTATTAATAAACCTTCATTTCCATTTTCTGATATTTCAACTGATGTTACTGATGAATCTAAAAATAGTAAATTTGATTTTTGATTTTCTAAAAATGAAAATACATTACTTATTGATATTTTCTTTGGATCAAATTCCCAATGATAAATAATTGGTCCTTCTCCAGCACAAATAAAATGATTTCCTACAAAGTAAATTTTAGTAATTGGAAATTTACTAATAATATATTTTCTAACAAGAGTTTTTTTTTCTTTATCAAAAATTAAAATATTTCCTTTATTAGTTCCAATAATAACAAAAGATGTTTTAATTGCTTCATAATAAGGAGAAAGTGTAATTCCAGTTATAAATTCACCAACTGATCTTTCAGTAGTTAAATCTTCGAAATTAATATGAAAACCTTCCATTTTTAAATTAGAATCCATTCTCCAGAAACTTAAAACATCAGAAGAAGCTGAAATAAAATATAAAAACATATCTTTTGTATCTTCACATATCATATCAATTGGAGAAAATTTAATACTTTTTGAATCAATTACAGTTAAATTTGCAAAATTCCAAATACAAACTGATTTTTCTTCTTTTGAACCAATTGATATCATATATTTTCCATTAGGTGAAATTTTAATAGTTTGAATTCCTTTAAAATGGAAATTCAATTTTTTTTTCAGTGTAAAATTATCAGTTTCATAAACTAAAATTGCAGCATATTCATCTCTATTAACACAACCAACTCCAGCAACAATAAATTTACCATTTGGTGACATTGCTAAACAACTTAATTCATCTTTTGAATCAATTAATACTAATTGTTTCCTTTCTTTTTCTTCAAAAAATTCAACTACTATTTTATTATTTACAGTATAAGCATACCATTTATCATTTTTATTTAATATTAAATTATGCATTGTATTAATTGATAATCCTAAACATAATTTTAATTTTAATTTTGTTGAAGTGATATTTGGTTCAATATAATTTTCTATTTTTTCAGGTAAATATTTAATACTATATAATAATTTATCTAATATTTCTTGATGTACTATTTCATCATCTTCGTCTTCATTTTCTGTTTCAAATTTCTTATATTGTTCTTGAGTTAAAGTAAAATCATTATTTGCAAATGAACAATTAACTCCTTCTTTATCTTCTTGAACTGGTAACATTATAAGTTCATTTCCTTTTATTTTATCATCTTTAATTTCTTCATTTCCCTTTGTTACTATTTCATAATTTGGATTTGTTGGATTTTCCAAATTATATATTTTTTCCATATGTTTCATTCTAATATTACTAGTTAAATTACTTTCATTAATTTTTGGTTGTTGTTTAGTAGTTTTATTTGGATTATAAAAAGAAGCACCAGTTGCAGTTATTTTTGTATTACTTAATTTTTTACTAATATCTTTCATTAAATTAACATCTGTTAATTTTTCCATTTCTTGTGAAATTTCAGTCTCTGTGAATGTAACATCACCTAAATAATTCCAAAAATAAATTCCTGAGTTTTCACTTGCTGAAATTAATAAAGATTTATTTTCCATTAATATTATTGCTCTTACTCCTGATGCATGACCTATAAATTGTTGATATGATTGAAAAGGTTTAAATACCATTTTCATATCCCAAATTTTTATCATTCCCTCTTCACCAGAACTTATTAAAAATTTATAATTTTTACTTACAATAAATTGATTAATTTGATTAATATGAATATTCATTAATTCTTTAATAAAAATACCTTCATAAGTTGATAAAGCATAAAATCTAACACAACAATTTTCTAAAATACATCCTAATAAATTTTTACTAATTAAACATAATTTCTTAATGAAAAAATTACTAACAGGAACTCTATTTTTCATTCCAAAAGTATTAGAATTCCAAACAAGAGCACAATTACTATCAGGTCCGATAGAAGCAAAATATTCTTTATCAACACTAAGACTTAAATCAGTGTAAATAGCAGGAATATCAATTTTTAATAATTTAACTTGAATATGATTATCACTTGCATCATGAATACTCATATTTCCTTGTGCACTCATTGCAATTAAGAACTTATCATTTTGAATATACATTAAATTTTTAACTTCACTTTGAAATGGTTTGCATTCATATAATATTTCAGTTTTTTCCAAATCAAAAATTTTAATTATACCTGATTGAAATCCACAAGCAAAAACTAACATTTTAGGAGCAGCTAAACAATTAGGTGGATCTTTAGTAGAAACAAATTGAAAAGCTTCACTTTTTTTTTCAACATCCCAAACTCTAACACAATTATCACCTTCTAAAGTAAATAAGAAATCACCAGAAGGATGAGCAATCATACTATTAATTAATCCAGGAGGTGATCTCAAAACAGTTTTATATTGTTTACTTTGTACATTAAGTAATCCAATAGAACCATTAAGAGTCCCACATAAAATATCAAGAGCATCATAAGAAATATCAACAGAACAAACACCAGAATCATGTTTAGCTTCAATTAAAAATTCAGAAAAGTCAACAGGCCAAACTCTTAAATAACCATCTAAAGAACCAGTAACACAAAAAGCTTCATTAACACAAATTGAAAGAATTGCAGCATCTTGAACTTTATATACTGCTTCTAATTCTTGATTATTACAAGCTATTTGAAATACACAACCATTACTTGATCCTACATAAACTTTACCTTTATCAGTTGATGATTCATCACCAAACATTGTACTGTTAAATCCTATACATAAGAAATTATTATTTCTTGCATATTGATTTAATACTACTGCTTTTCCTGTTAAATGATCTTTTTTAATTCTCCAAAATTTAATATTTTCTCTACCACATGATACAAGAATATTATTTTCAAATGGTGAAAATTTCATTGTATTAATTGGAATTGGACTACTTTGTCTAATTGATACTGAAATATCATCTAAATTTGATATATCCCATATTATAATAGAACCTTTATTTTGTTCATTTCCTACTGTACAAAGATATTTACTTTCTTTATTTTCTGTCATCATTATAATTTTATCAAATGGTGTTGTTAACATTTTTATACATCTTCCAGTCTCAGTTTTCCAAATTCGAATAATTGAATTTGTACCTTCTTGATTACTGAATAAAATTTCTCCATGACAAGCTAAAATAAAATTAGAAATTGGTTTAGAATGACCAAAATAAAAAGTTTGTTTAATACTAAAAGGATCATATTTAATTAAAGTAGTACCAGAAGTAAAAAAAATATGTTTTCTTGTTGGATTAGAAACTTCTTCTTTATATAATTGAGGAGTTGCTTCGAAATCACCACTTGAATTAAATTGAACTTTTGAACATTTTTGTGCGGTATATCCTAAAATATAATTTAAGTTTATCATTGGATCTGGTAATAAAGGAGTTTTTCTATGACCTTCTTTACGAAATAAATTTTTAATTGCTTCTTTTCTCTCATCTAAAAAATCTTGATTTATATTTTCCATATTTTTTTTTAAAAGTTCATGATTTACTTCTTTTAAATCAGCATTATTTTGTACTCTATTTCTAATTTCATCTTCATTTATTTTTGGTTGTGTTGCTTTTTCTAATTTTTTCATTGTCTCAGAGACAATATTTTCTTTTTTTCTTTTCATTTCTTCAATTTTAAGTTGTTGTTGTTTTCTCTTAATTTCAGCTAAAGAATCAGAAAAATCTTCAGTTTCATATTTTTTAACTTTTGTTTTAGGAATTTCAACTTTTTCTTCTTCATCAACATGTGCTTCTTCAACATTTCCAATTTCTCCATTGCAAATATCATAATAATAAATATCAACAACATTTCTATTATTAACAGTTCTAATATTCATTTCTTTTGGTAAAGCATTTACATTAAATGAATAATTTGAAATATAAACTCCTCTTATTGAAAGTGAAGCAAAAGCTTCAAATGATTTTAAAATTGTATTTTCTGTTGTAATTCCTGCTAAAGATGAAAAATCTTTATATTGGATTAAATTTTTATTTATAAATTCAACTGGATCAAATTTATAAAGTGACCATAATCCACTTCTTGTCTCATCCATTTCAACTGGAATTTCAATATTATATGCATTTGTTCTTGAAATTTTCAATTGTTTTAAAGGAAATTTAAATATAAATCTTATTGTATTTGAATTATTGAAAATAAATGTAAATTGAAAATAAAATTTTTTGTCATTGTATGCTTTGAAAAAAACATAAAAATATTTTCCATAATAATAAAGTCCTCTTGTATATTTTGTATTTGGAATTGCAATATTATTTCCTGGTGAAAGATTTCCACTTATTTTAATTACTTTTCTTCCTATTTCTTTGTCCATTTCACAAATAACATCTCCTTTTCTAGCACAGTCTACTATATTTAAATCGTATATTCTGTGAGTTTTAAAAACGTCAATTATCCCATTTTGAAATTCTGTTGGTGAACGAGGATTCATTTTTTTAATTGTATATATATTTTTTTAATTAAATTTTATATTTTGTTATTTTAGTTATTTTTATTTAATTTAATTACAAAATTTTTTTAATTTTGATAAATTATAAAAAATGAATGAATATTATTTGATATTATAATGTTATATTTTTACTTTTTATTATATTTAAATTATTATTTGATATTCCATTTTTATTTAATTATTTAATATAATTCATATAATTTATAAATATATTGATAATATACCTTTAATGAAATATTTATTTATTAATTATAATTTATTATAAAAAATTCTCCAGATTAAAAGAACTAATAGTAAAAAATTAAAACAAAATGAGAAATAAAAGAAAAATAAAAATAAACATATATAACTATTTAAGAAAAAAATAAATATAAAAAAAATGAAAATCAATTTAGATTCTTAATGCATATAAAACAAAGAATTACTTAAAAAAATATTAAAATAAAATAATTATAATATATAATAATACAAACTATATAAATTGAAATTAACTAAAATAAATCCAAATAATGGGAAAAATCAGAATCCTCGTACTATCATCTTTACTAATAATAACAATAGCAATAATAATAAGAACAAATATAAGACACCATATCTTTACATTAATTCAAGCAGCTTCTCGAATGAAAACATCCCATGATGATTATAAAATATTCCCCAAAATAATATTAGAAGGAAACCCATTATTAAAAGATATTCCTCGACAATTAATAACATATGATAAACAAAAATATGACTTTGAAAAAAAATTTCATATCGAAACATTAATGATATTAAAAGATGATAAAATAATATTAGAAGAATACTTTAAAAATAACAACAAAAACTCACAATTTAACTTATTTAGTGCAACAAAAACAATAATATCACTTGCAATAGGAATACTCCAAGATAGAAATTTATTAAATATAAATGATCCAGTATCAAAATATTTAGAATGGTCTCCTTTTATAAATGCAACAATAAAAAACGTTTTAGAAATGAGTTCAGGATATTCTGATCCATTAATTCATTGGTATCTTGATATGGCATATGATTATTTTGCATATAATATTACTGATAGATGTAAAAATTATCCTGTAAATGATAAATTAAAACCTGGAACAATGTATAGATATTCTAATTTAAATACTCAAATATTATATGAAATTATTAAAAAAGTTTCTGGAATTAATGGTTATGAATTTATATATGAAAATATTTATAAATATGTTGCTAAAGGAAATGCAATGTGGAGTACTGATAGAGTTAATAATGTTAAAGCTTTTTGTTGTTTATTTTTAAATACTGAAGATTTTTTAAGATTTGGAAAATTAATTTTAGATAAAGGAAAAGTTGATGGAAAGGAAATTGTAAGTGAGAAATATATTAAAGATATGTTTACTCCTAATGATGAATTATTTGATAGTGAATTTCCAGAAGATAAAAATGATTTTTATGGTTTTCAAGCTTGGACTATGGTTTATGATAATAATAAAATAAATTATTTTAGTGGATTACAAGGACAATATACTTTTATTTTTGAGGATTATAATATGGTTGTTACTATGTTTGCTTCTGATGAAAAAGCAGGAGGAAGACCTTATAATCAACCTATGCAAAGAAGAATTATTAAAGAAGTTAAAGAAATGCTTGGATTAACATAATTTTTTGTATATAATTTGAATTCATTTTTCATTTTAAGGTATATAAATATCTGCTTATTTGTTTATATTGAAATATTTATATAGATTTATTATAGTTAATGATATTATTACAAATAATGAGTTTTTTTAAATATAAAACATTTATATTTATAAATTATTATTTTTAATATTTTTATTCTTTTTAAATATATTTTAAATCAGGAAAAAGTTATTTTGATTTTTTTTACATTTTTTAATCATTTTTTTAAGATATTAATAAACAATGATATAATAAAAGAGTAAAAACATAAAATGATTAAATATCTGTTTTTTTAAAGGAAAATTATAAAAAAAGTTGAACTAAAATTTAATCATAAAAATTATTATTTTTTAGTAAAAAATAAAAAGATATTTATATTATAAATATATATAAAACAAAAGAAATAATATTAAATTATAAAAATGAAAGTATCATTTATATTAATATTATTGATTTAATATCTTTCATGAACAGTAATTGATTTAAGAATATAAAATTTATAACAAAAACCGTTAAACCATAAAAATTAAAAATAATAGTAATATTATTGATTTAAAAATAATATAATTATTTCTCATTAAAAAATAAAAATTTAATATTTTTTTTAAATAATAATAGATAATAAATAAAAAATGGGTTGTGTGGCAAATAAAAGTAATTTTAATAAATAATAAAAAATAGGAAATATAACAATAGAAAGTAAAACAAATCCTGAAAACCCATATGACTTCAAAAAAAAAAATAATAATAATAAAGAAATAACAAATAAGAATAATATATTAATAACAATTGAAAATTACCAAACTCAAGATGAATCAAGTGAAATATCAATAAAAAAAAAATTAAAAATAAAACATTTTGATAAAATAAAACAAAGTTTAAAAGAGCATTTTTTATTTAAAGATATAAGTCCATATATAATTAATTCCCTTTTGGAAAAGTTAGAATTAATAAAAGTTCCTCCAAATAAAATTTTATATAATGAAGGTGAAAAAGGAGATAAATTTTATTTAATAAAATCTGGTTCAGTAGAAATAATAACAAGTAAAAAAAAAGGAAAAAAAATATATAAAAAAGGAGAAACTTTTGGTGAACTTGCATTATTAGAGAGTAAAAAAAGAAATGAAACAGTTAAAACATTAGAGCAATGTTTTTTATATGAATTAGATGGAAAAATATTTAGAAAAGTAGTAAAAAATATTAATCATCATGAATTAAAAGATAGATTAAAATTTATTGAATTAGTTCCTATTTTAAATACTATGGATTCAATTCAATTAAATTCACTTGCTTCTTCAATGTATGCTTGTATTTTTGAAATACAACAAAATATTTTTAATGAAGGTGATATTGATGATTGTTTATATATTATTAAAGAAGGTGAAGTACAATGTGAAAAAGATAATAAAGTTATTAGAATATTAAAATCAAGAGATTTTTTTGGAGAATATGCAATTTTATTTGACATTCCTAGATCTTTATCTTGCTTTGCTTTAACTAAAGTTTCTTGTTTTAAAATTCCTAATTCACTTCTTAATGAAACTTTAGGCAAAAATTATAAAACTATTATTTTGAAAAATATAATGAAAGAAGCTTTTAGAAATAGTATATATTTCAAATTTTTTCAGTCTAGTGTTTATATTGATCCTTTATTTAATGATTCTGAAATTAAATTATATAATAATAGTGATGTTATTATTAGTAAAGATAATAAAGATAATTTGAAATTATATATTATTATTGCAGGAAATTTAGTTAGTAGTAATATTAATAACAATGAAATTTTAGGTAAGAGAGGACAATTATTTGGAGAAAATTTTATTAAGAAAGGATTAAATTTAGATTATGATATTATTGCACAAGGAGAATGTAGAATTATTGAAATTAAATGGAATTTTATAGAATCTTTAGTAAATATTGAAAATATAAATGGTAAAAAAATATTATCATTTTTCTCTCAATTAGATTATATGAGAAGAACAAATTTATTTAAAAATACATCTGATAATAGATTAATGAAAATATGTTCAATAATGGAAAAAAAGAAATTTGAAAAAGGAGAATTTATTTTTAAAGAAGGAGAAATAGGAGATAAATTTTATTTAGTTAAAAAAGGTAAAGTAAGAGTATTAAAAGATAATAAATTAATAAGAGAAATGGAAGGAGGAAGTTGTTTTGGTGAATTATCACTTTTAATAAATGAACCTCGTTCAGCAACAATTGTAGCTTGTACAAAATGTAGTGTTTATATATTAACTAAACAAGCTTTTAATGAAAATATTGATAAAAATATGTTAGATTATTTATATAAAAAAATATCACTTGAAGATAATTTCAAATTAACTTTAAGTGATTTATATTATAATAAAAATTTAGGTAAAGGAAAATTTGGTGATGTATCTTTAGTACATGATAAAAAAAATTATTATGCAATTAAAGCAATTGATAGAAATGAAACTGAAAAACATAAAATATTAATAAAATATGTTTTAGAAGAAAGAAGAGTTTTATTAAAATTAGATCATCCATTTGTAATGAAATTAGTACGTACATTTAAAAATGAAGAAAAGATATTTTATTTAACAGAATTTATAAATGGGAAAGTAATGGGAAAATATTTAGAAAAAAGAGAACAAAGTCGATTACAAAATAAATATGAAACTCAATTTTACATATCATCACTTTTCATAATATTAAATTATTTAAATTCAAAAAATATTATTCATAGAGATTTAAAACCAGATAATATAATGATCGATGAAAAAGGATATATAAAATTAATTGATTTTGGTACTGCAATAATATTAAAAGATTTTACATCAACAATAATAGGAACACCACATTATATTGCACCAGAAGTTTTAATAGGAAAAGGATATAATTCAAGTTGTGATTATTGGTCACTTGGAATTATTACTCATGAATTATATTATAATTATTATCCTTTTGGTAATGATGCATATAATCCTATTGATATTTATAAAGATGTTTTAAGAAAAGAAGTTAATTTAAGTATGAAAGGTGATCCTATTGTAAATTCTTTTATTAGAAGTTTATTAAAGAAAAAAACTTCTAAAAGATTATGTAGTTTAGATCTTGCTAAAAAACATAGTTTTTTTAAAAATTTTAATTGGGAAGATTTAGAAGATTTTAAAATTACACCTCCTTATATTCCAAAATCTACTCCTTTAAAAAATTTTGATGTATGTACTCAAAAATATATTGAACATATTAAATATGAATATATAAGAAAAAGAAATAATAATTCTTCATTAAGTTCATTTGATGATGATGATAATGAATATCCTTCTAATTGGGTTGATGAATTTTAATATAGTGTAAATATAATTGTAATTGTTTTTATATTTAAGCTATTATTTATAGATTATATTGATATTATAGAATTTTAAATAAATTATCTTTTTTTGATTTAAAATAAAATAATAAAATATATATAACCAAAGATAATATAATAGAAAATGAAATCAATATCATATTATATAATATTTATATTGCCAAGGCAACATATTAAATGAAGATGAAAATAAAAAAAATTTTAAAATAATAATCATGAAAACAATTATTTATTACTAATAATGATACCAACTGAGTTTTAATATTGAAAAAAATTCAAAATGAAACAAAATATTGAGGTAATTTTAATTTTATAACAAAAAACGTTAAAATTTTTTAATAAAGTATAGTTTAAAGGAATTGGAATTTCTTAATTTAAAAAAAATTATGAATAAAATTATATAAAATATAAAAAACAATTAAATATTTAAATATATTTTTATTATAATATTTTAAATTTTACGTCTTTTTTAATAAAAATATTTAATTGTTGTCCAAAACATATTTAATCAAATTTTAATTTGAAATTTTTAA
>JAEEGK010026538.1_pt1 | contig 11777 bp, 8 predicted proteins | sample 8958771 | NCBI WGS metagenome assembly JAEEGK01 (sample SAMN16246547, study PRJNA631951) | gut metagenome | biome: gut microbiome; feature: rumen; material: SC-attached | host: Bos | place: Iran: Karaj | collected 2018-10 | reverse complement strand
TTTTAAAATCTGTTTTGTTTCTATCTGTGTATAATATATGTTCTGTCTACCCGTGTATAAAAAAGGGAGATAGTAATGACAACCAACAACATCCACAGAAAAAATGTGTTTAGTGTCACTACTACCTCCAAAGTTAAGGAGAAACAAAAAAAACTTTATGCAAGTAAATGGTAGGAATCGTCTTTATTACAGATAATTCTTTCTTTTACCAATGCATGGAGGGCTGATTCAATAACGCCAGAGGAAGCGGAGTTTAGATCTCCCTTGACGAAGAATCCTTTTTCTTTAAGAATACCCAATATTTTATTTTCACAAATTACTTCTTCTCTTGTACTATCCAGCATTTTGCTGCGATGTAAAGCGCTTATTTTCTGTGTTATTGGAAGAAGCATTTGTTCAAATCCGTTGCGGCACTTTAAGTAAACCGCGTTTTTATCTTCTGTTCCTGAGTTTCTGATAAAGATAAGGGCGCATTTTTTACCGTTATCAAATATTGAGAAAACAAGAACATTCGGGTCTTTCATGCGGATAATTTCCGTTGTAAACCCTTTTAATTTTGTTATTTCGTCTTGAATAAGACTTAAATCAGAAGCCCACAAAGAACTGCCGTTATAAAACAGCTCTTTTTTAACAAAATAAGTATATAATGTGTTGGAATAGCCTTTTTCAAACGGAACATTTCCATATTCCATGGAAGCAATTGCAAGTAATGCAGTTAATAGTCCGTTTCCTGTAAGAAGGATTTTTGACTCACCTATTCTACAAGGCACAATTACATGTCCGGAAGATTCAAAACCAATTTCCAGCTCTTCAGGATTCTGATTGCAAATCCATTTATCGCCAACATCAACCATAACAGGATTAAGGCCGAACTTTTCCTGCATCTGGATTCCAACCATTAAATCGGATTCGATTGTGAATACAGCGTTTTTAACTTTATTCTGGTTCGCGCAGGCACCACAGGTATAGTCACCGCTATTAAGAGCTTCGATTAAATAAGCCTCTGCATCACCATCATAAACAACAACTTTATCCAGATTCCGGTCGTATTTCATTACAAAACCACGGTCACCGTCGCCATCTAGTGCAATTCCGTATACATCTTCAGAACTACTCTTGCCTTCTGCATACACTTTTCGTATAACTTCCGGCGCAGAACTTAATTCCTGTGCACTAAAATCAGCATGACCTTCAATTTCTGCGACACCACAGTTATGGTTTATATTTTCACCCTTTGGCGTACAATTCAAAAGCTCAACACTCATATTATTACGCTCAAAGAACCGCTTTGCATATACAGACCAGGCACCGTTAGCTGTATCAGCAATAATCCTGCAGCCTCTGATTTTCTGCTTATATTCGGGTGAAATTGTTTTTTCAAGGAAGTTTACAGCCTTGTCTACATAATCCTGGTAATCGTAATTTGTATAATCACATTTTTCAAAATCCATATCAGTTTCAAAATCGCTGTTACAATCACCATTTTCAGATTCGCTCAAAGCAAGTTCAACCATATAGGCAGAGAGAATAAAATCGCCATCAGGACCGTCACTCAAAAGCTTTTTTCCTTCAAAAAAGAACTTAATTCCATTCTGGTTAGAAGGATTATGACTCGCCGTAAGCACAGCTCCACCCTGAATGTCGTTTGCAATCATATATTGCGGAACATAAGGAGTTGGAACTACGCCTAAATCTGTAAGCTGAACACCATTTTTTAAGAAAGCATTTCTCACAGCATTTACCAGAGCCCAGTTTGTTGCCTTATCTCGGCTGTCGTTACCGACACAAACCTGCATTTTTCTGCCGGTTTCTTTGAGCATACGGACAAATGCAGCTACAGAAAGCTCAAGAAGCGGTATTGTAATCAGATTTTCACCAGTGTACTTTTGCAGCGACTGGAGATATGAAAACTTTTCTACACTAACCTTTCCGCGCATTCCGTCCGTACCCATAAAGGTAAAAACCGAAAGCTTTAGGATTTTTTCACAATCTTCTTCTGAAGGATTTACCGGCAGCAAAGAAGCGGCTTTATCAACATCAACAAGTGCCGGTAAAGAATAAGCTTTTACTGCCCTGCTTTCTGCAAAGATTTTTAGCGCACTTCCCTTCTGCCCATGCTTTTCAAGCTCTGGAATTGAGTAAGTTTTAAATGTCCGGTCAATAAAACGAATCATTTTCTCTACCTTACCTTACATTTCTACAGTTACTTTATGTTTTTTACCGTCGAACCATTCTTTTGTAATGCAGTTGCCTTTAATCAGCTTGCCGTCAATCTTAACAGCTTTTACGCCTTTCTGCTTTTTATCCTTGTTTTCATACTTGAACTCAAACTTTGTTCCACGGAAAATACGGAAAGCACTGAATGATTCCCAGCAAGGTACACACGGATCAATTACAAGTCCGTTATAATCAGGTTTAAGTCCGAAAATATTTTCTGCAACTACACGGTGACGAGTTGGAGCTGTTCCTGTAAGCCATGTGTGTCCTGCTCTGCCGTAATCCTGGCTGGCTGGACCTGCAACGTATTCAGGATAAACAAAAGGTTCTGCAGAATAAGCTTCTGTATTTTCATAGCAAACTGCAGGAAGTGTGTTGTAGAAAAGTTCCCAGGCTTTTTTACCTTCGCCGTAATTACAGTAAGAAGCAATTACCCATGATTCAAGATGACGGAAGAAACTGCCGTTTTCTTTTTTACCAGGTGCGTTTCTTATATAACCGCTTTCAAAATCAGGGAGCTTGCCTTTTGCAAGGTCGGTGTTTGTTGTACAGATACAGATTCCGCCTTTTGCAGCAAGTTTTTTCTCAACTATTTTTGCTGATTTAAGGAACTGTTCTTTTGTTGCAATTCCGCTGTATCCAGCCCAGGCTGTTGGCTCTAAGAAAACAATTCCGTCTGTGTCTGATGAACCAAAGCTGTTTTTTGGATTTTTTCCAGGCCCAAGAAGACGTGTATAAAGTCCCTTTGAGTCGATACAGTATTCGTTTACAGATTTCATTACGATTTTTGCTTTTTCGCCGCAGATTCTTCCGTAATCTTTCATTTTTGAAGAGGCTGCGCAGAGTGCTTCGAAATCAACAAGTGCCTTGTAAAGCATTTCGGCTGCCATTACAGAAAGGTGATCCGGGAATCCGCTCAAATCGTCATTCCAGTCTGCATCATACATGATTGGAAGTCCGTCTTCTGAATATTTCCACATATGATCAAGGGCGGCTACACAGTGTTCCATAACGGTAGCTTTTTTATCAAGCATTCCTTCTTTTACATCTGCATAAGGGACAACTTCATCAAGGAATGCAAAATCAGCTGTTTCTTTGATATATTCGCAAACTGCATAAATAAGCCACATTGGATCATCACAGGCGTGGAAGCCTCTTGTACCAGGTGCTGAAACGTAGAAGTTGTGATAAACAGAACCGTCAGAGAACATCTGTTCAGCTGTATAAAGAAGGAAGTCTCTTGTTCGTTTTGGATCATAAGGAAGAAGTGCAAGCATATCCTGAAGAATGTCCCTGAATCCAAAGCCGTATTCAAAGCCTGAATGGAAACGTGACTTCATTCTGTTCAGGCAGCAAACCATTGCACACTGATACTGGAGCCACTTAAATGAATGAACAAAATCTTCTTCTCCAGGAACGTTGAGTTGAAGCTTATCGAGTTCATCCTTCCAGCCGTCAGAAACTTCTTTATAAAGCTTAAGTGCTGCGGCAGGAGTTGCAATCATCTTCATTGCTTTTTTAAGCTCTGCTTTTCCATTGTAATAATAATCTTCTGTATTTTCTGCAATCATGGCAAAAACAAGTTCTTTTTCCTCGCCTGCTTTAAGTGTAATATCATTGGCAATTACAGAAAGAGAGCTGCACATTTCCTGTGAATCTTCTTCTGCAAGCTTGTCTGCCAATACACCAGCCGGATTTGCCATTGTGTTTGTGTAATGACCTACAAAATCCTTATAGCGTGCTGAATATGTTGAAGTTTTTTCTGATGAAAGATGAACCAGAACTTTACCGAAAAGACCCCTGATTTTATCTTCATCTGCATCAAAAGGAATACCATAGTTGTTGCGCCATACAAGACCGTCTATTTTTTTATCAAAAAGACCGCCGGCCATCATAAGAGAATTAAAACCGGAAAATTGAGTTCCGCGTGCATCACCTACGTTTACAGGCTCTACAGAAAAAACACGGAGTTTTCTTTCATTTTTTGAAGTATTCTTAATCTTTACATATTGAATAAGACCATAAAATTCATCTGGAATAAACTTAATTGTTTCAACATCAAGATTTATATAAGAAGTTTTTGTTTCTACAGAACCAAACTTAAAGGTTGTTTCAAGCTTCTGGTTCCTGTGCATTACAGGATACCAGGTAGCTGTAAAATACTTCTTTGCTTCAATATCTGTAATATAAAGATAAGAACCAAGCATTCTGGTTTTATAAGGATCTTCGTGAACAAAGCCGTTTAACAAATCACCTTCCTGGGTACCGATTCTTGCAAAATCTGAACCATTATTTGTAATACCCCAACATAATGTATTTGTAAGAGAACGCTTTCGGCTTGCTTCAAGCATCAGCCAAGGTTCCTTAGTAGTCTGATTTATATTCTCTTTTATCTGAACCGAACTGTCTTTTAGAAAAGAGAATAACTTCTCCTTGTTTGCCATAAAATTACCTCCAAATTTCATTTAATAATGTAGTTTTTACATTTACTTTCACGTGAAAACTTTAACACGAGTATTATTGAATTGTCAACTAAAATTTTTATGATATTTTCACAATTTTTCCAGCAATTTATGATTATTTTTGCAAATATAACAAAAATTTCAAAAAAAATTACTTTTACGTGAAAGTTTTTTCTTGACAAACGTAATTTTCCGTTCATAATTAGAGTTGTAGATGACAAAATATCATACCAAAAAGGAGATTTTGATTATGAAACAACTTTTACGTAAAAGCTCAAAAGCTTTAATCGTAGTTGCAGCTTGTTTTTCAATGCTGCTCATGGCTGGATGTGATAAAGATAAAAAAGCATCCAAGGATAAAAGAACCAAGATCCAGGTAATGGTTGGTTTTGGTACAGGTACTGATCCTTCACAGGTTGCAGTTCATGAAGCTCTTGCAAAAGAATTCAATGACACAATTGGTAAGGAAAAGAACATCACTCTTGAATTTGTAACTGTACAGTATGCAGATTCAGAACAGAAGTTTACTACACTTGTTGCCGGCGGCATGACACCAGATATCTGTGGTCCTGTTGGAGTTATGGGTGTTGGTAAGTTCATCGATGAATGGATGGACATTGAACCATATCTTCAGAAAGATAGAATTGATCTTAATGCATACGACGAAGCACTCGTTGACAGCATGAGATACAGCATCAATGGTGAAAACAAGCTTGTTGGACTTCCAATCGGATATTATCCATCAGCTCTCTACTATAACGAAGACATTTTTGACCGTGCAGGAATTGACTATCCTCCTACAACATGGGGAACAAAAGACTGGACTTATGAAAAAATGATTGACCAGGCCAGAAGAATGACTTTGGATAAAGACGGAAACAACACTTATTCACCAGACTTCGACATGGAAGGCGTTACACAGTTCGGTTACGATGGTACAGACTGGGCTCCATTCCGCGCTTGGGTTGGAAAATACTTTGACAAGAATGGTAATTCTGTAGCACTTGGTATCTCTGATGATATGAAGACAGCTCAGATGAACTCACCTGAATGGAAAAAAGCATTCAAAGACTTGCGCGACCAGGTATTCGTATACAAAGTACGCCCAAGTTCAGATTCAAATGCCGGTGCTGCCCTCTTTGGCGACAACGATCCACTTGGTTCAAACAAATGTGCTATGTGGGAAATCTTCTCATGGATGAGCTATGCTTACGAAGGTTGGGATGCAAACTTCAACTGGAACATTGCTCCAATTCCTTCATTCAACGGACACATTGTATCTGCTACAAACATCGATACATTCGTAATGTGTAAGAGTGCTAAGAACCACGACCAGGCTTGGGAAGTTTACAAATGGCTCTTCCAGCCAGAAAACTACATCCGCCTTAACAAGAACTATGGTGGTATTCCTGCTATGAAACAGTTCCAGAAATCTTGGATTGAAGAAAGAAAGAATGGCGTAGTTGACGAAAATGGCGAAGTTATTGAAGAAGGACGCCCTAACATCAACTGGCAGGTTCTTATTGATGCAGGTGCTTATGCAGACAATCCTAACAACGAAGCTTGGGTTCCAAACTTTGGTAAAGTATGGGATGCAATGGAAACTGCAATGGCTAACGTAATTTCTGGTTTCGAAGAGGATACAGATAAGGTTGCTGACGATCTCAATGCAGAAGTTCAGACATACCTTGATGAATACTGGGAAAATCAGAAGTAATTGACTGTAGGGGATGTCTAGAGCATCCCCTACTGCTCGCGTTTCTTTAAGAAAGGAAGGTTTACAACGCAAGCGTTGTAAACCCGCCATTCTGCAATTCAATGAAATGCTGCGCAACTGCTCGCATTTCTTTAAACACAGGAGGCATACATGACAAGTAAAAATCGTATGTTAAGAAACAATAAAACTAAGAATTTGTGGGGATATGTGTTTATCAGCCCTTGGTTGCTGGGATTCCTTATCTTTACAGCCGGACCAATGCTGGCCTCGTTATTTCTTTCTCTTACAAGATATGACGGACGTAATGCTCCCGTATTTATTGGATTTGGCAATTTTGTAAAAATGTTCAAGGATCATTATGTCTGGAACTCACTTAAAGTAACACTTAAGTTTTCAATGCTTTCAATTCCAATCGGAATTATCTGCGGCTTTTTGCTTGCTTATATTCTTAATATGAAAGTTGCCGGAATGAAGGGCTGGAGAACACTCTATTATCTTCCTTCACTTATTTCCGGAGTTGTTATAGCAATGCTTTGGCGTGGTCTTTTTGATGACCAGTACGGAATCATAAACTATATAATCAGACAATTCGGCGGTTCTGCACCAAAATGGTTGCTCGACCCTAAATATACACTCTACTGCTTCCTATTCCTTTCTGTTTGGAGCTGTGGTGGAAGCATGATTATTTACCTTTCTGGACTTCAGGGTATTCCTACAGAATTGTACGAAGCTGCTGAACTCGACGGTTGTAACAAATGGCAGCAGATGATTCACGTAACAATCCCACAGATGACACCAATTTTCTTCTACGAGCTTATTATGGGAATTATCGGATCTTTCCAGTACTTTGCAGAACCAATGGTACTTACAAAAGGTGGACCGGCACATTCTACAGAGTTCTTTAATCTATACCTGTACAACAACGCATTTAAGTATCAGAACATGGGCTATGCCTCTGCACTTGCATGGGTACTGTTCGTCATCATACTTATACTTACATTGCTTGTATTCAAGAGCTCAAGTATGTGGGTATTCTACGACAGTGAGGTAAAAAAATGAGAGTAACAAAACATGGACTTGAAGTAAGACGAAAAACAATTGCATTAATATTCCTTATTTTAGGAAGTGTATTTGTTCTTTACCCTGTAGCAAGCATGCTCTGTGGTTCACTTTCGTCAAAAACAGTAATTAAGACTGTCCCTGCTTCTTTAATTCCTCTTGAAGGAAAACAGGTTGCAATACCAGAGCTTGGAAAAGCAGATCAGAAATATTTTGTATACAATGTTGAAGTAAACGGTAAAAAACGTGAACTTGCTTATGTAGAAAAAGTTGACAAGATGTGGAAATACGTAAACCCTGAGTATCCGGCAGAAAGCTATCTTCTTCCACCGGCAACTCCAGACCAGCGTGTACGAACAGTCCGCTTTAACTGGCGTAACTACTCAGATGCTTTGAAAAAGTCTCCGTTCCCGCGCTACATCTTAAATACACTGTTCATACTTTTCATTGCAACGTTTGGTGCAGTTTTATCTTCAGTACTTGTTGCTTATGGTTTCAGCCGATTCCATTTTAAGGGACGAAACGTACTCTTTATGATTTTGCTTTCTACGATGATGCTGCCTCCGCAGGTTACACTTATCCCAAGCTTTGTAATGTACAAATGGTTAGGCTGGTATAATACTTACCTTCCTCTTACAGTACCTGCATTCTTTGCCTGCAGTGCCATGAACGTATTCCTTATCCGTCAGTTTATGATGGGATTGCCACTTGAACTTGATGAAGCTGCAAAAATTGATGGATGCGGCCCGATTAAGATTTTGTGGTACGTTATTACACCGCAGGCAAAACCGGTTCTTCTTACAATCGGTTTGCAGACAGCAATTTTCTGGTGGAATGATTATTACTATGCCCTTATTTACATCCAGGACAAGATGAAATACACAGTTGCGCTTGGCTTGCAGTCTTTCAACGCGCTCTACTTCAACAACAGCGGACTTATGTCTGCCGCAACAATCATGGTTATGATACCGCCTGTAGTAATCTTCTTTATTTTCCAGAAGTACTTTATTCAGGGTACCGTTATTTCTGGTGTAAAGGGTTAATAAAAGATAAAAAAGGATGATAAGGAAAGCCTTATGTATGGAGTAAAACTTTATTCAGTTCCAAAAAATCTGAACGCAACAATCAGCCTCTGGCACGAGCTCGGGTTCAACACCCTTTTTATCGGCCAGGACTGCAAAACAGATTCTGATTTTTTGGAACAGCTCCAGCACGAAGGCTTTTTTGTCAACCTTATTGAACCTGTTTTTCTTGGTGATGAAAAAACTGACCCGACACTTTTTGCCATTACAAAGGATGGAAGCCCTGCAGTAGACGGTTGGGTTCGTTTTGTATGCCCTACAAACAGAGAATGGCTCGAAAGCTTTTATAACAGGTTCGAAAAAGACTGCACCTTAAACGTGAACAGTCTTAGCCTTGACTTTATCCGTTTTTTTCAATTCTGGGAGGTAATCACTCCCGAAAATAACAGCACAACTATTGATACCCTTAAAGAAACGTGTTTTTGTCCCCGCTGCCGGGATGAGCAAAAAGCTTTTCTTGAATCTGGCAAGGGCAAAGACATCGGAGACTGGCGCTGTTCAATTATAAATGATATTACAAAAAGTTGCCGTGAAATCATGGTTAAATCAGGTGAATCAGCTCAATGTAATCCAAAAATACTTGGATTACATGCTGTTCCCTGGACAAAAAGCATATTCAACGGTGCAGTTTCAAAAATCTTAGGACAAAACTTCGCTACCCTTTCTGAACATGTTAACTTTTTTACACCCATGGCCTATCATCATATGATGAGAACTGAGCTTTCCTATATAAAAACACTCGTTCAAGATATGGAAACCCAGGTAAACAAAGCACAGCTTTCAATGCCAGTTTCCCGAAATATTCCTATAATCCCTTCCGTACAGCTGAAAAACTATTACAGGGATGAAAAAATCACACTCGAAGAAAATAAACAGACAATACAAACTGCTCTGGAAGCCGGACACGGAAACGTAATCTACTTCCAGTGGACTGATATAGAAGAAAATCCGGAAATTATAAATATACTAAAAAATGGAGTAAAAAATGAAACGAACAGCTAAAAATCACTTTACGACAGCGCTTGTTACCCTGCTGATTCTCGGCTCTGCAGCACTTAATCTTTCCTGCACCAAAAAAGCAGGCGCCAAAATCCCCGAAAAAACAGCGCCTGTAAGCTTTGCCGGCTGCCGCTGCTCAATGTATGGAATCCGTCCGTTCCCTTCAAACGATGAATGGAGCAAATATGCCGCAAAAATCGGTGAACAGTTCCCGGGAAGTATACCTGCTTTTGTATGGATTGTAGGTCATATAGAAGGAAACAGCACACAAAAAAGCTGTATTCTTAACTTCCCGCTTGAAAAACCAATTGAAGGTGTATGCGACTTCCCTGCCGATGAAAATGAAGCATTCCTTACACTTTGCGACGAAAAAGGCTACCAGGTATGGCTTCAGGTAGAACCGGGCGATGCAGATATAGTTGAACTCGCCTATCAGACAATGAAACGCTATAAAAAACATCCAAGTGTAAAGGGCTTTGGCGTAGATGTTGAATGGTACAAATGTGCCAACACAGATGGTTACGGAACTCCGCTTACTGACGATGTTGCAAAAGCAATAGACAAGGCTGTAAAAAAGGCTGACCCACGCTTTAATTACTTTGCAAAGCACTGGGATGAAAACTGGATGCCTGAAACTTACCGCTCCGATATGATTTTTGTAAACGACAGTCAGGGACACGGTTCGTTAGCTACAATGCAGAAAGGTTTTAAGGCCTGGGCCGATCATTTTGCACCAAACACAGTTGTGTACCAGATTGGTTACGAAGCTGATTCCGGCATCTGGTCCAAAATGGAAAATCCTGTAAAGGAATTGGGGGACACTCTTGCAGAAGGTGTTCAGGAAAATCAAAACTGTGGAATAATCTGGGTTGATTTTACTTTAAAAAAGGCGATGAAGAAGTTAAAATGAAAAAGAAGAGTATTATAACAACAATTTTAGTAATTCTTGGGGGAGCGGCTTTAATGGCTGGTATTATTTCGTGCTGTACAAATGCGCCTAATTCAACTGGTGAATATATTGCAGCAAAGGGTGATGTTGAATGGGCCGGTTGCAGAAGCTCGGAATATGGAATAGATCCGTTTCCAACTGCAAGCAAGTGGGTTTCTTATGTAAATAAAATGTCCGGCTATTACGAAGGAAGTAACGGAGCTTTAATCTGGATAGTCGGTACAGTTTCCGAAAAAGACTGGACATGCAGGCTTAATTTTCCAGGAAAAAGTTCATCTCAAGACATTCATTTTTCAGACAAAGATGAAAACGAAGCTGCCCTCACCGCTTTTGATAAAGCAGGTTTTTCAGTCTGGCTGCAAGTTGAACCAGGTAACTGCGATTTGGAAGAACTTGCACAGCTCGTAATGAACAGATACAAATCTCATCCCTGCGTAAAAGGATTTGGTGTTGATGTTGAATGGCATAAACCGTCCAACACACGCGGTTACGGTACAAAGCTTTCCGATTCCGATGCCCAGAAGGTTGACGAAACTGTTAAACAGATAAATCCAAACTACTCTGTTTTTGTAAAGCACTGGGATTCAAGATGGCTTCCAAAAACATACCGTTCAGACATGATTTTTGTAAACGACAGTCAGCAGTTCAGCTCCCTTGAACAAATGCAGGAAGATTTCCAGGACTGGGCTAATAACTATGCACCAAACGGAGTTATGTTCCAGATTGGTTATGAAGCAGACGAATGGCTCTGGGGGAAAAAGACCTTCAGTAATCCTGCCCGCGATTTAGGTGCATATCTTATAGATGGACTTGAACAAAACGGCCAGAAACGAGGAATTATCTGGGTAGACTTCACACTTACAGACGTTTTATAAAAATTATTTAAGGAAAAAGTTTATGGAAAAAATTGTATCAATTGTACCGGCTCCTCAAACAATCGTTAATAAAAACGATTTACTAAACGCTGAAAACGGTTTTTCTTTATTTGCAGGGCAGAATAATTTACCAGATGAGCTTTTGTCATATCTTCCTTTTCTGGCACAACAGCTTGAAGCCTGTGGTTGTAAATGCAGCGTGTACGAAATTGTACAGTCAGCCTGCCCTGTAAAACTTTCAGCTCTCACCGGTACAGATGCAAAACCAGAAGCTTACAAACTCAACATCACAAACAAAGAGATTCTCATAGAAGCTGCAGATAAAGCCGGTGCATTTTATGCAATTCAAACCTTAAAGCAGTTAATCATCTCTAACAAAACTACACTGCCTTGCCTTGAAATATACGACTACCCTGC
>JAEEGK010026533.1_pt1 | contig 11778 bp, 8 predicted proteins | sample 8958771 | NCBI WGS metagenome assembly JAEEGK01 (sample SAMN16246547, study PRJNA631951) | gut metagenome | biome: gut microbiome; feature: rumen; material: SC-attached | host: Bos | place: Iran: Karaj | collected 2018-10 | reverse complement strand
TAAACACTATTATCAAAGATTATTTAACGTTGCAGTACATGAAGAATTTGTATCCTAATGGTGAGGAGAAGAATCCTTCAACGTTATCCTTGAGCATATAAATATCTGTGTAGTAGTAGATTGGGCAGATAGCACCTGTGGACATTAAGACGTCTTCAGCAGCGTGTAAGATTTGGAATCTCTTATTAGCATCTGTTTCTTTAGCAGCGTTGTTCATTAAAACGTCATATGATTGAGCCCATGTGAGGTTCTTTTCATTGTCTTCGATTGTGCCGTTGTTATTTAAGTCTGCTTCATAGATAGCGGCAGTTGCGTGATCGCCTTTACCGAATTGGCAGTCATTGTTACCGGAAACGGTGGTCCACATTGTTAAGTATGAAGATGGATCATCATAGTCAGCAACCCAACCATTACGGGCAACATCGTAGTTACCTTGTTTTCTGGTTTGTAAGAATTGGCTCCAGTCTTGGTTTTCAAGGTTAACAGTAATACCATATCTTGCTAATGTGTCTCTGACGTTTTCAGCAATGGCTTGGTGACCTGAAGAAGTATTGTATAAATACTTGAAGGCTGGGAAGTCTGTGAATTTCTTTTGAGCTTCATCATAGGCATAGCCAACTTCTTTTAATAAAGCAACACCTTCAGCGACGTTAGCGGCATAGGCTTCATCAGTTTCGCCCTTGTCGTAATAGCCTTTGCCATCACGTTTTGTACCATTGTGATCAACGAATTCACCACCGGCTGGGTCGCTTAAACCTGCGGAGACGAAGGCGTTGGCTGGGATTTGGCCAGCTTTACCAATTTCTTTAACGATGTATTCTCTGTCGATGAATAAACCTAACGCTCTTCTAACTTTAGCTCTAGCAGCTTCATCAGCAGCTTTTTCAAAGACTTTGGAGTTAACGTTGAATGAGATGTAGTATGTACCCATTTGACCAGCGATAACGAATTCATTTGGGAAGTCCTTCTTCAAGGTGTCGATTTGTTCATTTGGAACACTATCAATCATTTGATATTCGCCTGACTTATAAGAAGCCAACATAGCATTATCATCATCAGAAAGTGCGAAGGTAATCTTGTCTAATTTAATGTTCTTGGCATCCCAGTAGTTAGGATTCTTAACAAGTGTGATGTAGGAGTTGTGTTCCCAAGCGGACATCTTGTAAGCACCACATGAAACGAATGTGGATGGATTTGTAGCCCATGTGCCAGCTTCTTCTTTGTCGTTAGCGTCAATAGCCGCCTTTTGGACTGGGAAGTATGTTGGGAAGGCTAAGAGTTGATCCATGTATGGAACGTCTACCATCACGTCGAAAGTGAATGTTCTGTCGTCTACTTTCTTAAGTGCAAGTGATGGGTAGGCTGCGTCATCAGTTTCATGGGCAACACCATCAGCGATTTGTTCGAACATATAGCAGTAGTCGCCACCTAAGGAAGCACCACTAGCTCTGTTCCAGGAATAGATGAAGTCATCAGCAGTAATTGCGGAACCGTCGGACCATTTAATACCCTTACGAAGTTTAACGGTATATCTTGTACCGTTAGGATATTTAACTTCTTTCCAACCGTCACCATCTGGTTCATGGTCGATAACTTCGGCTTGTGCTTTTGAAATCTCTTCGGCTAAGTCGAGAGTTAATTCAAGAGCATCACCTTTCTTTTGATAACGATAAAGACCACTGTCTAAGTGGACTAACATAGTGGCACCGTCAACCGCAGAGTTTAATGCTGGGTCGAGAGATTGTGGTTCACTAGCTAAACAGACTGTAAGAGATTGGCTCTTTGGACCGCCACAGGCAGCTAATGCCATAGCCGCTGTACCAGCGAGAACGAGCCATGAGTTTTTTCTAATTTTCATAGCATTTCCTCCTTTATTGAAATTAGAATTTGTTTTTTCCAAAAAGCACCTTCGCTGTACTTTTTAGAAACCTATATAAGCCTCTCGGCATTATATATGGTCATGTTTGACTATTCATCGAATAGTCGGCAAGCAACAAAGTGTTCCTTGCTAATCTCCCTTAATTCTGGAAGTTTGTTCGCACATTCAGGTGTGGCCTTAGGGCATCTTGTCCTGAACGGGCAACCACTTGGAGCTTTAAGTGGAGATGGTATATCACCCTCTAAGATCTGTCTCTTATTGGCCCTGGCTTTATTTGGGTCAGGTTCTGGTATAGATGATAGGAGTGATATCGTATATGGATGGAGGGGGTTATCGTACAATTCTTGCGAATTGGCGAGTTCGACAATGTGACCGAGATACATCACTGCAATACGGTCTGAGATGTGTTTCACAACGAGTAAGTTATGAGCCACGAATAGATACGTTAAACCAAATTGTTTTTGTAAATCTTGGAACGTATTAAGGATTTGCGCTTGGATGGAAACGTCAAGAGCGCTCACTGGTTCATCACACATAATGAATTCTGGAGATGAGGCTAACGCTCTAGCGATACCAATTCTTTGACGTTGACCACCAGAGAATGCGTGTACATAACGTGAAGCATGTTCTTTACTTAAACCAACAGCTTCCATTAATTCAGCAACACGTTGTTCTCTTTCCGCTTTGGTCTTATAAATCTTATGAATCTCTAATGGTTCGGAAATAATATCAGATACCGTCATACGTGGATCCAAAGATGAATATGGATCTTGGAAGACGATTGTGGCTTTCTTTCTAAACTCTTTAAGTGCCGCTTTACCTTTAACAGGTTTGCCGTTAAAGATAATTTCACCACTCGTTGGTTTATAGAGTTGAAGGATTGTTCTACCTAAAGTAGTTTTGCCACATCCTGATTCGCCAACGAGGCCTAATGTTTCGCCTCTTCTAATCTTGAAAGAGACATCATCGACCGCTTTTAAAGGAACAGTTTTAAAGACAGAAGTCGCAATTGGGAAATACATCTTGAGGTTTTTAACTTCAAGGATGTAGTCGTCATCTTTGAAGTTATGATCGACTCTTTTGACTTCTTCATCTAATAAAGACAAATCTTGATTAGGATCACGATTGATATCTTTATCAAATTGTTCTTTATTTTCTTTGTTCATTTTTGCTCCTTTCCTTTTTCTTATTGGCGATAATGGCACCGTTATACTTTAGTGGTTTACCTTCAGGTACACCGTTAACGATGTCAATTTTTCCTTCTTCATAGAGTTTCTTAATCATCTTCCAGCAACTAGCGGCGTGACCTTTCTCATCGTATTGCACTTCTTCTGGATATCTCTCAATACAGATTTCCATGCATTCTTTACATCTACTTGAGAAGGCACAACCTTTAGGTAAGCAGAAGAGATCAACTGGGTTACCTTGAATTGGTTCAAGTCTTTTGCCTTTGCTATCAAGCTTAGGCATACTGTTTAATAAGCCTTTAGTGTATTCGTGTTGAGGATTGTAGAAGATATCATCCACGGTACCTCTTTCAACGATTCTACCGGCATACATGATGTCAACTTCATCACAGATTTGGGCAACAACGCCTAAGTCGTGAGTGATGATAATGATTGCCATGCCGTATTCTTTTTGTAATTTCTTTAATAATTCAAGAATTTGGGCTTGGATGGTAACATCTAACGCAGTTGTTGGTTCATCAGCGATTAAGATGTCAGGTCTTTCCACTAAAGCCATCGCAATCATTGCTCTTTGGAGCATGCCACCACTCATTTCAAATGGGTGTTGTTTCATTCTCTTCTTTGGCTCTGTGATACCAACTTCTTCAAGCATCTTTAATGCTTTCTTATTCGCGGAATATTTTGTTTCCTTATATTCGGAAATACATTCCCAGTAGTACCATTTCTTAGCTTTTCTAGCGTGTTTTCTAAAGAGTCGTTTACTCTTAGATACTGCTTTCTTAGCTTTTTTGAGTTCTGCTTTTGCTTCAGAAACTTCAAATTTAAGCTTTAGAAGTTTTTCATCTTTTGCCTTTGGCTCTTTCTTAACATCCTTTTTAGCAGCTTTTAATGATTGTTGATATTCATTTAAGCTCGCTAAGGCTTGGTTGTATTTATCTAATTTGATTGGATAATCATCATTAGCTTTTTCGATGTTCTTTTTTAACTTCTTAGCCTCATCCACTACTTCTTCATCAAAGTGAGGAATATTAGTGTCATATTGATCATTCTTGAAGCCTTCATAGATTGCTTTGAACTGTGGTAAAGCGGCTTTATATTTCTCACGCGCTTCCTCTTTCATTACTTTATAACGTTCAGTAGCTTTCTTATATTCGACTTCGAATGCCGCTTTATCATCGGCTAATTTCTTTTCAATAGTCGCATAGTCATCTTTTAGTTTTTGGTTGTCTGGGTGATGGGCAATACCTTTTCTCATAGAGGCAAGTCTTTGTTCATCACTTTCAATAGCGTTTCTAATGTCATAGACTGCGGCTTCAATTGGATTTCTAGCGTGTGTAAGAATCGCTTCTCTTAATTGATTGCCAATTGTCCAAGTTGGATTAAGTGATGTCATCGCATCTTGAAAGATAATGGAAATACGGTTACCACGAATGTCTCTCATTTGTCTTTCAGAAATTCTTAATAAATCGGTACCGTTATAGATAATTTTGCCACCATCGACTTTACCATTTTTATCTAAGATACCCATAATTGAGTATGCAGTAACGGATTTACCTGAACCAGATTCACCAACGATGCCTAAGACTTTTCCTTTTTCCAAGGTGAAAGAGACACCGTTGACGGATAAGACTTTACCAGCGTCAATCTTGAACGATGTATTGAGGTTTTCAACTTCTAATAACTTATATTGTCTAGCCATACCGTTCACCTATTTCTGAAGTTTTGGATCGAAGGCGTCTCTTAAGCCATCGCCGAGAAGATTAAGCGATAAAACGATTAAACAAATCGAAATCGCTGGAATTAAGAATAAGAATAGTTCTTTAGGATTATTACCAACGATGTACGATTGAGCATCACTGGCTAAACTACCTAAAGATGGGGTTGGATATTTAACACCTAATCCTAAGTAAGAGAGGAAGGATTCGGTGAAAATCGCACTTGGGATTTGTAATGCAGCGGAGATGATGATGACACTCATGGTGTTAGGAATTAAGTGCTTTAAGATGATTCTGCCAGTACCCGCACCATTAGCGCGTGCCGCCATAACATATTCTTGTTTTCTTAAAGCAAGGACTTGGCCTCTAACTAGTCTTGCCATACCTACCCAATAAAGAAGGGCAAATACAACGAAGATAGCCACGAAACCAGAACCAAGTTGTGCTAGAGCACCACCTTGATTACCATCAAACACTGCGGATAATGTCGCTGATAAGAGAATGATGATTAAGATATCTGGTAATGAATAAATAACATCAACAATTCTCATGACGATTAAGTCAAACTTACCACCGATAAAGCCGCATAAAGCACCAATGGTACCGCCGATGATTAAGACAATCGCTGCAGCGAAGAAACCAACAATCAAGCTTGTTCTAGCGCCAACTAAGATACGAATGAAGTAATCGTGACCATTAGAGTCAGTACCAAAGATATGTGGAGGAACATAAGTACCATTAGCCATGGCGTCTTGTTCCGCTTGTGCAAATGTAAATGGCATTAATCTATTGAATGAAGGATCAGGTCTTTCAACGTAACGATAGCAAATGACTTCGTCATAAGCGTATGGATAGAATAATGGAACGATGAAGACCATGATTAATAAAATAACGATGAAACAGAAGGAAACCATAGCGACAGGATTCTTAACGAATCTTCTAACGCCATCCATAAAGAACGTGGAATTAGGACGCATTAAATTAGTGCTTCTTTTTTCACTTTCAGAAGCAGAACCAAATTTATCGACATCGATTTGGAAACTTAATGGGTTCTTTTTCATGTTCTTTTATTCCTCCTTTCTAATCAAAGTCAACACGAGGATTGACGATTATATAGGCGATATCACTAGCCAACGTGAAGATGATTAGCAATAACGCTAATAAGCAAGTTGTACCCATAATGAGTGGGTAGTCACGATTTTGAATTGATCTAATAAATTCTCTACCAACACCTGGTAGTTGATAGACTTTTTCAATAACTAATGAGCCAGTAATAATTGAGGCAAACATTGGGCCAAAGTATGTAATAACTGGTGTTACTGAGTTTCTAAGGCCGTGCTTCATTAAGACACGTTCTGGTTTTAAACCTTTAGATTTAGCGGTTCTCATATAATCTTGACCGATAACATCTAAAGTAGAAGATCTTACAAGTCTTGTAATATAAGCGGTTGGATATAGTGAAGCTGCGATAACTGGCAAGATATATGGTCCTATACCATCAACACCAACAGGACTTGTTGGCACAACACGTAAGTTAACCGCGAAAATATATAAGAGGATTAAAGCGGTAACGAAGCTAGGCATTGCCACACTTGCAGTTGTTAATACCATGATGGCTCTATCGAAGAACTTGTTTTGGTGAGTAGCGGCATATGTACCTAAAGCAACACCCACTATTAAGGCCAAGACTGCGGCAGCGGCGCCAATACCAAGAGAGTACTTAAAGCCGTTGAAGATGATTTCAGTAACTTCTCTACCTTTGTAGTAATAGGAAACACCAAAGTCACCAATCATTGCTCTGCCTAAGTAACGTAGATATTGAACAAATAGTGGTTGATCAAGACCATAGCGTTGATTTAAAGCGGCGATAACTGCATCACTAAGAGCTTTTTCTCTAGTCCATGGACCACCTGGCACTAATTGCATGACCCAGAAAGTAACAGTCACGACAATAAGATAAGTTAGAATGCCTAACCCAATTCTTTTAAGAATGTAGAACACCATCTTCTTATTCATATCGTGTACTTTCTTTGTCCTTTCTTTTTTTCTTTTATATGCATATGCTTAGCGCAACTGCGTGAATAAAATTGCGTCTATTTTAACGACCGATTTTTTAACCAGTCAACCACCTTTGTTATAACTTTTATAAAGAAGTTTTCGTTTATATTTTATAAATATAAGGTATTAATAAAATACACTACAATTAATAGTTTTTTCTTATTTTGATAGTTCAACTATCTTTTTGGTAGAAAAAATTGCAAAAACTCGATTTTTGATTAAAAAATGATTATTTTATTACGATATATTCACACTTTTTTGAAAGTTATATTTTTTGATGGAGTTTGGATAATTGATGATAAGGCACAAAATATCGATTATTTAGGGTGTTAAGTCTTATCCTTCAATATCATCTACGCCTATTTTGTAGTGATGAGACCGCTACTATATATCCTTATTTATATATACGCGAGGAAACTTTAGTGGTCATTTTGTCAACTTGAGTCGTTTCAGTATCATAATTCACTCGAATTATGGTAATATTGCCTCAGTTAGAAAACATTAATTAATAAAGGAGGTATATATATGATTAGTAAAAAGTTAGCTATTGAAGTACTCAATGCCGCTTTAGAAACTGGTGCGGATTATGCTGAAATCTTTTATGAAGATAGCAGTGCTCACTCAGTCTTAATTGAAAACGGTAAAGTTGAAACAAGTAGCTCTAATTCCTTATGTGGTGTTGGTTTACGTTTACTTAAAAATAACCAATGCGTGTATGGATATACTAATGATTTAACAAAGAAAGGTTTATTAGCGTTAGCCAATTCCCTTAACAAATCGTTCCACGATAAGAGATTAATTACTGTTAACAAATTGGACATGATCAAATGTAAGAATCGTAACCCAGTGACACGTAGTTATGATGATGTCCCAGTTGAAGAAAAGATTGCATTGATTCGTGAAGGTATTGATGAAATTAATTCCTTAAAAGATCCACGTATCGTTAGAACATTTGGTAGCTTCGCTGATAATAAGCGTTTTGTCGCAGTATTTAATTCCAAAGAAAAATGGTTTAAGCGCACTACTGAATTCGGTAGAATGGCTTTCCAAGTTATCGCTGCGGATCAAAATGGTTTTGAAACAGGTTTTGAAGGTCCTGGTGCACAACACGCTATCGACTATTTTAGAACTGAAAAAGTTAATCCAAGAAAGACTGCTAGAAAAGCCGCAGAAACTGCTCTTAAGATGTTAACAGCGGCGGAATGTCCAAGTGGCAAAATGCCAGTTGTTATTGGTAATGGTTGGGGTGGCGTCTTATTCCATGAATCTTGTGGTCACCCATTAGAAGCAAGTGCAGTCGCTAAAGGCTTATCTTGTTTCTCAGAAAATAAACTTGGTGATTATATTGCTTCTCCAATCGTCAGTGCAGTGGATGATTCCACTATTCCTGGTGAATGGGGTTCAATTGATATCGATGATGAAGGTAATTTAGGTAGTAAGAGATTACTTATTAAAAACGGTAAACTCAATGACTATATGATTGATGACTTAAATGGTCGTCGTATGGAAAGAAATGGTAACGGTGCTTGCCGTAGACAAAACTACCGCTTTATTCCAACATCTCGTATGTCTAATACCTATATCTGTAATGGTAAGAGCACACCAGAAGAAATCATTAAAGCCACTAAATTAGGCTTATATGCTGTTGGTTTTAACGGTGGTTCTGTTGATCCAACAACTGGTGAATTCAACTTCGGTTGTTCAGAAGCTTATATCATTAGAGATGGTAAAATCGCCGAACCAGTTAAAGGTGCAACCTTAATTGGTAAAGGTTTTGAAATCTTAAAGAAAATTGACATGATTGCTAACGACTTAGATTTAGCCCAAGGTATGTGTGGTGCTTCTTCTGGTTCTATTAGAACTAACGTTGGTCAACCAACATTAAGAGTTAGTGAAGTCACTGTCGGTGGTAGAGGAGGAGAATTAAAGTAATATGGGTAAATATGATAAGTTTTTTGCTTTAGCAAAAGAAGCGGGACTAGAACAAGTTGAACTCTCTATTTCCGAATTCCATAGTTTAAATATCTCCTTATTCCATGGAGAAGTCGATGAATATAAAGATAACAATGGCTACGCTATTGTGGCTAGAGGTATCTTAAACGGTAAATGTGGTTCTGCCTCATGTGACGTTTGGAATAAAGATAAAGCGGCTTGGTTAGTTAAAGAAATCGTCGCTAACGCTAAAGTCATTGAAAATGATGATCCTATCTTTATCTTCAAAGGTAGTGAAAAATACCACAAAGTTAATACCTATAATAAAGACTTAGAAAAAGTCTCCATCGATGAAAAGATGAAGAACCTCTATGCTTTAGAAAAAGCCTTAAAGGGTATTGATAAACGTATTGTTGAAGTAGCGGGTACTGAATATAGCGAATCCACTGAAAAGCACACATTAGTGAACTCTAATGGTCTTAACTTAGTGCAAAAAGCTAACTACTTCACATTTGTTGGACAATGTGTCGCTAAAGAAGGCGAACAAACAAAATCTGGTTACGATTTCTTCTTAGGCAATAAATTCGAAGAATTCAATCCTGAAGAATTCGCTAAAAAGATTGTTAAATTAACTGTTGATCAATTAGGTGGTGAAGCCTGTGAATCTAACAAATATAAAGCAGTCTTACATCCAGATGTTGTTACAAGCTTAATGAGAGCCTATATTGGCCATGCTAATGCAGAAGAAGTTCAAAAGAATTCTTCCTTATTCATTGGTAAGATTGGCCAAAAGATTGCTTCCAGTAAAGTCACAATTGAAGATAAACCACTTCAAAAGAATGTCTTTGCTAGATGGTTTGATGATGAAGGCGTTGCTACATACAATAAACCAATCATCAAAAACGGTAGATTGGAAACATACTTATATAACTTAACCATTGCCGCAAAAGCGGGTGTACAAACAACCGGCAACGGCTATGGTGGCGGTTCTAAACGCGGTATTGCTTCTTCATTCTTATCACTTAAACCAGGTAAGAAGTCATTAGATCAATTATTCGAAGAAGTTGGTAATGGTGTTTATATTACTGATGTTTCTGGTTTACACGCTGGTTTAAATCCACAATCTGGTAATTTCTCACTTCAATCCACTGGTTTCATGATTGAAAATGGTAAGAAAGGTAAACCATTAGATTTAATTACTGTTTCTGGTAACTTATTAGAAATCTTCAAGGACGTCTTAGAAGTTGGTAATGATGTCACTATTTCACCTTCAGGTGTTTCCGCTGAATCATTATTAATTAAGAAGATTGCTGTCTCAGGAAAGTAAGCATTAATCAAATTAAATTAGACCGTAGTAAATACGGTCTTTTTTTATATGTTTCCTACGTGTATAATTATGAGGCTATGAAAAAGAAAACAACATCAATAATCGTTACAGCCCTTGCTTTAATTTTGTCTGGCTGTGCACAACCAAAACCATCTTCAAGTATTATTACTAGTTCAAGTAGTACTTCTAGTGTAGAAGAAAGTACAAGTAGTGTTTCTTCAACAACTTCAAGTTCTCAAGCTACATCCTCAAATACTAGCAGTAATACTAGTACAAGTACTTCATCATCCACTACTTCTAGTTCATCCTCTGCGTCTAGTAGTAGCTCATCTAACTATACCAGTAGTTCATCTGCATCTAGCAGTACTCCAAGCGGTGATCCAGTTTGGAACATTAATATTTCATTAAGAGGCGCTGAATTTAGAAATGCTCTTCAAACAATCATGAATGGCAAAAGAACTAGAACAACAACATACAGTGATTGTAAATCAGTCGGTGCTAAAGCGGCAGCATATCCAAATGCCAATTCATCTACATTCGTTCCTTTCTATCACGATACTTCTAGACTCGCGACCTTTAGTGAATGTAATAGAGAGCACACTTGGCCAAATTCTAGAGGAACTGGAACAGAAGGTCCAGGCGCAGATCCATTCATCATTAGACCAACATTAACAAGTGAAAACACTGACCGTGGTAATAAATTCTATGGTACTGGAAGCAGTGAATGGGATCCAGCATCATGTGGTTTTGAAGCTTCACGTGGTGAATCCGCAAGAGTTATTCTCTATGCTGCTACTATGTATTACAGAGAAGGTTTGTCCTTGTCTAATAATCCAGGCGATAGCACTAGTAAGAAAACAATGGGCACTCTTTCCACCTTATTAAAGTGGAATACTACATATGCTCCAACACCAATTGAAATCCAAGTTAATAATTACTTAAGTAATCAAGGTTATGGTCGTAATCCATTCGTTGATCACCCAGAATATGCTTCTTATATTTGGGATAACAATGGTTTAATCGGTGGCGAAATCCCACCTAGCGAAGACGACTTCAAGAATGGTTTAAATATTGAAAGTTCACTTAGTAATTTAGATGGTAAAGAATATGTCATTACTTCTAGTGATTCCGCGACATCATTCTCATACTTCGCCATGGATAACGAAGCAAAATCAAGTAGTCTTCCTTGGTATATCAAGCCAATCGGTGTTTCTTTAAATAGTGATAAAACAAAAATGATTCCAAATAATGGTGAAACATTGAAACACTATAAGTTCATCAAACAAAGTGATGGTAACTACTATATTCAAAGCAAAGAAAACAATAAATATGTCTTTGGATATATCGATGGTACTCACTACAGTATTGGCTTAGGTAGTACACCTACTAATAATGGTAGCTTATCATGGAGCATCACCACTAACGGTAAGGGATTCACTATGAAGAATGCCGCGAATGTTTATCTTGAATACTACAATGGTTCATTCTGTGGTTATAAGAGTGCTCCATCTGTTCCAATCTATCTCTATCATTAAGTGACATACTCCCACCACTTAAGGAAGTGGGGGCTTCTTGCTCGATGACTCTAACGAGCCAAGCATAAACAAGCTATCCGGATGTGTCCCATCCTTTGTAAGCGTTTCAATTCCCTTACTTAGAATATTTTTCGCAGCGTTTATA
>JAEEGK010026530.1_pt1 | contig 11780 bp, 12 predicted proteins | sample 8958771 | NCBI WGS metagenome assembly JAEEGK01 (sample SAMN16246547, study PRJNA631951) | gut metagenome | biome: gut microbiome; feature: rumen; material: SC-attached | host: Bos | place: Iran: Karaj | collected 2018-10 | reverse complement strand
TAAACAGCCTGCTGGCTGAAGAGTTTGAAGTTGAAGAGAGTGAGTTCGCTCCCGATGCCAACCTGAAGGAGACACTCAGCCTGGATAGCATTAACCTGGTAGACCTCATCGCACTGGTACAGTTCAACTACAAGATTACCATCCCTGTGGAGGACCTGAAAAAGATTCAGACCTTCGCTGACCTGTACGACTATATTGAGCAGCACCAGACGGCATGACCTATCATGGTGAGGTAATGCTTTGGCTCTCCGAACTATCATCTCCGACAGCGGTCCTTGCCCCATCAGTCTTGGACGTCTTTGGCAAATCATAGTCTCTGGCTTTGCCCTCAACACAACCATACCCATAGGTGGCATTGGCGGTGAGCCTTATCGCGTCATGGAACTGTCCAAGTATATCGGCATGGAACGAGCCACTTCTTCGGTAGTGCTTTTCGTCATGACTCATGTGTTCAGCCATTTCTAGTTTTGGCTCACGGCTATTGTTGTGTATCTGATAATGGTTGTGGCAGGTCAGTTGACATTCCCCGTGGTGATGCAAGTTGTCGTCATTGTGGCTCTTCTACTCAGTCTTGGCGGCATTTATCTTTTCACTCGTGGCTACAAATACGGTCTCATCAGAAAGACTATCCGACTCGTAGGGAAGATGCCTGTCCTGAAGGGTTGGAGCCAACGGATTGAGGATAAGCATGGTGAGAGTCTGAAGAGAATTGATTGCCAGATAGCGCAGTTAAAAAGGCAAAACGGACGAGCGTTCTATGAAAGTTTCTTCCTCGGTTACTTTGCGCGCATCTTGCAGAGTCTTGAGGTGTTGTTCGTACTCCTGCTTTTTGACAATGGGATGGGGCGGACCTTTGCAGGATACGTCTATGCATTCATAGTCGCTTTCCTTATTATTGCCTTTACCTCACTCATAGCCAACCTGATAGGTTTCATCCCCTTGCAGATGGGAGGACGTGAAGGAGGTTTTGCCTTGTCAGTATCAGCCTTCGGCATGACGGCAGAACTCGGTCTTTATATCAGTTTGATATGTCGTGTGCGTGAAATCATCTGGGCCACAATCGGACTGCTGTTAATGAGAGCTTTCAATAATAAATAAAATCATTATAACTATGAAACAAACAAACGCAAAGCCCGCAACGGGCAAGTTGGGAATCCTTATCGTCGGCAACGGCGCAGTAGCAACTACATTTATGACAGGTGTCTTGATGGCCCGTAAGGGACTGGCCAAGGCTATCGGGGCAATGACACAGTATGACAAGATACGTATCGGGAAGGGATCAGAGAAGAAATACCTTCACTATAGCGACATCGTACCGATGGCCAGCCTTGACGACATCGTCTTTGGCTGCTGGGATGTCTATCCGCAGAATGCGTATCAGTCGGCCGTCTATGCCGACGTGTTGAAGCGTGAGGATATTGAGCCAGTGCGTGAGGAGTTGGAACAGATTGTACCCATGAAAGCCGCCTTCGACAAAAATTATGCCAAGAGGCTGGATGGCACCAACGTCAAAGAATGTAGCACGCGCTGGGACATGGTGGAGCAGCTGCGCGAGGACATCAGGCAGTTCTGGGAGCAGAAGCAGTGCCACCGCGTGGTGGTGCTGTGGGCTGCCTCTACGGAAATCTATGTGCCCATCGACAAAGATGTCCACTACACCCTGCAGGCGCTCGAGCAGGCCATGAAGGCTGATGACCGCGAGCATATTGCACCTTCCATGTGTTACGCTTACGCCGCCCTCATGGAGGGATGCCCCTTCATCATGGGGGCTCCGAATACCACCGTTGACATTCCTGCCGTATGGGAGTTGGCAGAGAAGACTAAGATGCCCATTGCCGGCAAGGACTTCAAGACCGGACAGACACTGGTGAAGTCGGGCTTCGCCCCCATCATAGGTACTCGCTGCTTAGGGCTGGAGGGCTGGTTCTCCACCAATATCCTCGGCAACCGCGACGGACTGGTGCTCGACGAGCCGGAGAACTTCCGCACGAAAGAGGTATCGAAGCTCTCTACGCTGGAGACCATCCTGAAGGCTGACGAGCAGCCCGAACTGTACAGCGACTACTACCACAAGGTGCGCATCAACTACTACCCGCCCCGCAACGACCGCAAGGAATCGTGGGATAACATCGACATCCGTGGATGGATGAACTATCCGATGCAGATAAAAATCAATTTCCTCTGCCGCGACAGCATTCTGGCAGCCCCCGTCTGCCTCGACCTCTGTCTGCTCATCGACCTTGCCCAGCGCGCTGGCCGTTATGGCATCCAGCGTTTCCTCTCGTTCTTCCTGAAGTCGCCGATGCACGACTACACACAGGGCGAGGAGGCAGTGAACCATCTTTACCAACAGCACACGATGCTGAAGAATGCTATTCGAGAAATGGGAGGCTATGAGGCTGATGAGGAGTTGGACTAAGTATATCATTTCCCCCTTGTTTCTGCTGTTGTGCCTGCCTTTGCAGGCGCAGCAGCAGATAACCGGCGTGGTCGTCGATGCTGAGACGGGCGAAGGCATACCGATGGCGAGCCTTATTTATAAAGGACACAACGTGGCTAAAGTGGCCGATGCCAACGGGCGGTTCTCTATTGCGCGCCATATTGGGTGGAACCTGACGTTCAGTGCCGTGGGGTATAGGGAACGCATTGTCCCTGTCAACAGCCGCACGAAAGATGGACTGAAGATTGCGCTCAAGTCTGACAACCAGCAACTCTCTGAGGTGATGGTCAAGGCCAAGCGTCAACGATACAGCAGGAAAGACAATCCTGCCGTAGAACTGATGCGACGGGTAATAGCCGCCAAGAAACAGACCGACCTGAAGACCCACGACTATTATCAATACACACGCTACGAGAAACTGACGTTAGCCATCAATGACCTGACACCTGAGCAACTTGAAAAGAAGCCGTTTGCTAACAAAAAGTGGCTGCTGGATCAAGTAGAGCGCTGTCAGTATAACAATAAGATGATTCTCCCCATCAGCGTCGACGAGACCGTGTCGCAGATGATTTACCGCAAACAGCCGCTTTCAGAAAAAAACATCGTCAAGGGACAACGCTCCAACGGTATTAACGACCTTTTTGAGACGGGTGACATTATGACGGTGGCCATGAAAGACGTGTTTACTGATGTCAACCTCTATGATGACCAGATACGTCTGCTCCAATATCCTTTTACGTCACCTATCGGCAAGGATGCAATCGCCTTTTATCGTTTTTATATTGAGGACACGCTGAGGATTGAGCGCGACTCGGTGATCCACCTGCACTTTCTGCCCAACAACCAGCAGGACTTTGGTTTTCGCGGCGAGTTGTATATTCTGAAGGACTCCTCGCTCCACGTACGCCGCTGCAAACTGTCGTTGCCTAAGAAGTCAGACGTGAACTTCGTCGAGAACCTGCGCATCGAACAGGAATACTCGCAACTTGCCAATGGTGAGTGGGTGCTGACACAGGACGACATGATTGCCGAGATGAGGTTTGCCAAGTTCCTACAGAAAGCCATCGTCATGCGCAACACCCGACAGAGCGACTATGCCTTTGACGAACTTCCCAAGAGTCTGTTCAAGGGCAAGAAACCAGAAGTGAAAGAGGCTGACGCACAGATGCGCGATGACGATTTCTGGAATCAGTACCGCCAGGTGGAACTGACCAAGAGTGAACACTCAATGGACACGTTCCTACAGAACATCCAGAACATCAAGGGCTTCAAATATGCGATGTTCGGCCTGAAGGCACTCATTGAGAATTTCGTGGAGACCGGTCAACCTTCGAAGGTGGACATTGGTCCTGTCAATACCATTGTGACACACAACTTCATTGATGGCTACCGCATCCGTGGCAGCGCACAAACCACTGCCAATCTTAATCCACACTTATTCCTAAAAGGCTATGTGGCTCATGGTTTCGACAGCCACAAAAACTACTACGACGCCGAGGCTATCTGGTCGTTGAATAAGAAGGAATATCTGCCACGCGAATTTCCAAAACGTATCTTTGCTTTCCAGTGTACCTACGACGTGATGTCGCCCAGCGACAAGTTCCTTCCTACAGACAAGGATAATATGTTTGTTGCCTTCAAGTGGGCCACCGTTGACAAGATGATGTTCTACAACCGACAGCAACTGACCTTCGAATATGAGGCTGACTGGGCGTGGAAAACCACCCTGTGGGTGAAGACGGAGAAAAACGAGGCATGCGGCAATATGCACTATCAGCCGCTGACTACAGCTGAGATACCATCAATCAGAACTACCGAACTGCATGCGGAAGTGCGCTATGCGCCTGGTGAGACGTATATCAACACGAAGCAGCGACGGCTGACTATCAATCTCGATGCACCTACTTTTACCTTAGGCCACACAATGGGCGTTAAGGGATTCCTGGGTGGAGACTACCGCTACCACCTGACGGAGATACGCCTCTACAAGCGCTTCTGGATGAAGTCATGGGGCAAGATAGACTGCTACCTAAAGGGCGGCATCCAGTGGGACCAGGTGCCCTATCCGTTGCTGTTAATGCCTGCCACCAACCTGTCGTATCTGATGGAAGATGAGACTTTCAACCTCATCAACAACATGGAGTTCCTGAACGACCGTTATGCCTCGCTACTGCTGTCGTGGGACATGAACGGCAAACTGTTCAACCGACTGCCACTCATCAGCCGGCTGAAGTGGCGAGAGTTCTTTGGCGTCAACGTACTTTGGGGGCTCTGTCTGACAAGAACAATCCCTATTTGGCTGCGAATGCGACAAACAGCCGATTGATGCAGTTCCCCGATGGCTGCCATGTGATGGATGGCCAACGGCCATACGTAGAGGTTGTAGCAGGCATTCACAACATTTTTAAACTGATTCACGTAGAATATGTGCGTCGCCTTACCTATCTCGACCTGCCTACCAGTCAGAAACAAGGTGTGCGCTTTACTTTCCGAATGACTTTCTAACCATACAGTAAATATGAAGCAAGACGTACAACATACCTATAAATCCAACGACACCGAGGAATGGCTCGACCGAGTGTTCACCCGTCCTATAGGCTACCTGTGGGCAAAGTTTTTTGAGCGCTTGGGTGTTCATCCCAATGTGGTCACCGTTCTCAGCATCATCATCGGCATCTCGTCAGCCTTCTTCTTTATGCACGGATCATGGCGCACAGAGGGCAGTGCGGGCCTGATGCTCAATATCCTCGGCATTCTGCTTATGATGTGGGCTAACTTCTATGACAGTACCGATGGTCAATTGGCTCGTGTGACGGGCAAGAAGACCCAACTTGGGCGTATTCTCGACGGGGCTGCCAGCATCATTATCTTCGTACCGGTCTATTGTGCATTGGTGTGGCGCTGCTATCAGTATCACAGTATGGAGTTCCAGTGGTTGCATATTGCAGATACGGAACGTAATGCCGCCATTTACGGACTACTCCTTTTTGGCATTGCACTCTTCAGCGGTTTTGTCTGCCATGGCGGACAGTGCCGACTGGCCGACTACTACCGGCAGATACACCTATTCTTTCTCAAAGGAGAGTCAGGGGCCGAATTTTCAACCTCGATCCACCAGCAGCAACTGTACGATGTAATGCCTTGGCGTACTCACTGGATAGAGAAGACCTTCCTCAAGACATACGTCAACTACACCCGTCAGCAGGAAAAGGCTACTCCCGCCTTCCAGCGCTTGATGCAAAGACTCCACGACAGATATGGAAAGGCTGGCAATGCGTCTGAGTCCTTCCGCGACGAGTTCCGCAAACGCTCTCTTCCTCTGATACCTCTTACTAATATTCTCACTTTCAACACGCGAGCCATTACTCTCTATGTGTGCTGCCTCGTCGACTTGCCGTGGTTCTATTTCGTATTCGAGATTGTTGTGATGTCAGCATTGTGCGGATATATGTGTAGTCGACATGAGCAAATGTGTAATGAACTCTTCAAAACCATATGAGATACGCAATTATTGCAGCAGGAGAAGGTTCACGCTTGCGCCATGAAGGCCTAGCAGTTCCGAAGCCACTGGTTACGGTGGCAGGAGAAATGCTTATTGATCGTCTGATTCGTATCTTCCAAGAGAATAGAGCCGAGGAAATATCTGTTATCTGCCGTTCCGACCAAAAGGTTATATCGCACTTGCAACAATGCCAAGACAAGGGTGTTCCCTTGAATTATACGGTGCACAATACTCCCAGTTCGATGCACTCTTTCTACGAACTGACATGCATCTTGGATAATAGAAAGCCATTCATACTGACCACTGTCGATACCATCTTCGGGGAAAGGGAATTTGCAAATTACCTGACGGCTTTCCAAAATATGCTGAAAACTGGCAATGCCGATGGTTTGATTGGAATCACCGACTATATCGACGACGAAAACCCGCTATACGTCAAGACGGACAATAAGCAGAATATTCTGGCATTCCTTGACAGAGACGAGCACCCCCGATATGTCAGTGCAGGTATCTATGGTCTTACCCCCAGGTCGTTGTTTGTATTGAACGAATGCATAGCCAAGGGGGAAGGTCGTATGCGTAATTTCCAGCGGGCATTACTCAGCAGAGATCATCATCTTAAAGCGTGGTCATTCTCCAAGGTTCTTAACATCGACCATGCTACCGATATTGCCAAAGCAGAAGCATTTCTTGGAATATGAAGATAATAGCCATATTAAGAGCGAAAGAGTTTTCTCCCAACTCCGTGGAGAAAGACAAGGCCTTCACCAGCTTGCCTACTTCAGTGGCCGGACGCTCACATGCCACTATGAGCACGTTCGCTAGAATTGGAATGCGTTCAAGTGGTTTCATACCTGTTCCGTTTTAGGGGTTTTACATTCATGTTCCTTCCGCCAGTCCGACTTGACGGGCTTGCGGCGGTGCGAGGCGAGGATGACCTCATTCTGCTCCTCTGCGGTCATCGGCACGCTGTTCCTCCGGTTCACCTCGAGGTACTTGTCCAGCTCATCACTGTAGAGCACCCACCGTTTGCCGGGCTTCGAACCAGGCACTTCCCCTTTCTGCAGTTTCTGGTAGAGGGTGTTCAGCGGCATGCGCAGATAGTCGGCCGCTTCCTCTACGTTCATCGTGCGGCGCGTGCGCTGCACCCTTTGCTGTGTTTGTCCTTTCTGAAGGTCGGACAGCAGTACCTTCATGCCGGTGTAGCGCATAAAAGTACGTTGTTGTCCGCTGCTATATCTCCGAACAGTCAGTGTAGCCATATAAAGTCCGTTGTTGCCAATCGAACAGTTTATTTGTTCTTTTTTATCTTTCTCTACCGTTAATTCGAGAATTATTCGTACCTTTGCAGCCCAAAACAGTCAAAGCATGGAAGCAAACAACCGCGAAGAACAATTCTTGGTGCGCATCACCGGACAGGACCGCCCGGGACTGACCGCCTCGGTGATGGGAATACTGGCGCGCTACGACGCACAGATACTCGACATAGGCCAGGCCGACATACACTCCACCCTGTCGCTGGGCATACTCATACGCATGGAGGAGACGCACTCGGGACAGGTGATGAAGGAGCTGCTGTTCAAGGCCACCGAGCTGGGCGTGAACATTGGCTTCTCGCCTATCAGCGACGATGAGTACGAAGAGTGGGTGGGCCATCAGGGCAAGAACCGCTACATACTCATGGTGATGGGACGCCAGCTGGAGGCGCGCCAGATAGAGGCCGCCACGCGCGTCATTGCCGACCAGGGCTTCAACATTGACGCCATACGCCGCATGACGGGGCGCAAGAGCATCAAGAACCCTGCCAAGCACACCCGTGCCTGCATAGAGTTCTCACTGCGCGGCGAGCCTGCCGACCGTCAGGAGATGCAGCGGCAGTTTCTCAAGCTCTCGGCTGAGATGGAGGTGGACTTCTCGTTTCAGAAGGACGACATGTTCAGGCGCATGCGACGCCTCATCTGCTTCGACATGGACTCCACACTCATACAGACGGAATGCATCGACGAGCTGGCCGAGCGCGCCGGCGTGGGGGCAGAGGTGAGAGCCATCACCGAGAGCGCCATGCGAGGCGAGATAGACTTCAAGGAGAGCTTTACGCGCCGTGTGAGCCTGCTGAAGGGACTTGATGTGAGCGTGATGCGCGACATTGCCGAGCATCTGCCCATTACCGAGGGCACCGACCGACTGATGACGATACTGAAGAGATGCGGCTACAAGATAGCCATCCTCAGTGGTGGCTTTACGTTCTTCGGCGAGTATCTGCAGCGCCGCTACGGTATAGACTATGTCTATGCCAACGAACTGGAGGTGGACGAGAACGGCAAGCTGACGGGGCACTACCTGGGCGACATCGTTGACGGACACCGAAAGGCGGAGCTGCTCAAGCTCATCGCACAGGTGGAGAAGGTCAACCTGGCACAGACCATTGCAGTGGGTGACGGAGCCAACGACCTGCCGATGATCAGCGAGGCTGGACTTGGCATTGCATTCCATGCCAAACCACGCGTCGTGGCCAATGCAAAACAAAGCATCAACACCATCGGACTCGATGGCGTGCTCTACTTCCTTGGTTTCAAGGATTCATACCTCGGCGAACAGGGGAAACTTTAAGAATTGAAGTATTGAAAAATTGAAAATCAGATAATATGAAAATACTTTTGTTAGGCAGTGGCGGACGAGAGCACGCACTGGCATGGAAGATTGCTCAAAGTGAGCGAGTAGAGAAACTCTTTATTGCACCTGGCAACGGCGGAACAGCTGGCATGCCTCTCCATAAAGGTGGATTTACGGAGAATATTGCTATAAAGGCCGATGATTTTGAGGCCATCAAGACATTCTGCGTGGCGCAACATATAGATATGGTGGTGGTTGGTCCTGAGGATCCGTTGGTAAAAGGCATTTACGACAATCTGAAGCAAGACGAGCGCACGAAGGACATTCCTGTCATCGGACCGTCGAAAGCCGGTGCAGTCTTGGAAGGTTCGAAGGACTTTGCCAAGGGTTTCATGCAGCGCCACAATATCCCAACGGCACGCTACGAGACGTTCGACAGTGAGCATGTTCAGGAAGGTTTAGCCTTCTTGGAAACGCTCCAGCCACCTTACGTGCTGAAGGCTGACGGTCTGTGTGCCGGCAAGGGTGTGCTAATTCTGCCTACTCTGGAAGAATCCAAGCGCGAATTAAAGGAAATGCTGGGTGGCATGTTCGGCAATGCGTCAAGCCGCGTGGTCATCGAGGAGTTCCTTAGCGGTATCGAGTGTTCGGTGTTCGTAATGACTGATGGTGAACACTACCAGATATTGCCCGAGGCGAAGGACTACAAGCGTATCGGCGAACACGACACAGGTCTGAACACTGGTGGTATGGGAAGCGTTAGTCCCGTTCCCTTTGCCACAAAGGAGTGGATGCAGAAAGTGGAAGACCGCATTATCCGGCCTACCGTAGAGGGTCTGAAGGCTGAAGGCATTGACTATAAAGGATTCATATTCTTTGGATTAATCAACGTAAAAGGCGACCCGATGGTCATTGAATACAATTGCCGCATGGGTGATCCGGAGACGGAAACCGTTATGCTGCGACTGAAAACCGACATCGTTGACCTGTTTGAAGGTATTGCCAAAGGTACGCTCGACCAGTACAAGGTAGAGTTTGACGAGCGTGCTGCTGTCTGTGTCATGCTGGTAAGTGGCGGCTATCCCGAAGCCTACAAGAAAGGCTACTCCATCACTGGCATTGACGACGTTGAAAACACTTTTGGACAATATGTAAGCACCGTTGTCTTCCACGCCGGAACAGCATTAAAGGATAGTCAGGTCGTCACCAATGGCGGTCGTGTCATTGCTGTCTCTTCGTACGGCAAGGACAAGGCCGAGGCTTTGCAGAAGTCGTTTGAGGGAGCTCAGAAGATTCAGTTTACTGATAAGTATTTCCGTCGCGACATCGGTGCAGACTTATAAGATGTAGGATGTAAGATGTAGGATGTAAGAAGTAAGATGTTAGAAGTAAGAAGTTAGAGTTGGTCAAGCGATTACAGAATAAGGTTGCGGAAAGCAGACTGACGCTGCCCGGGGTGGCGGTGTTTGTCTTCGTGGTGTGGTTGTTGTGCGGACTGGTGAGCGGTCAGTGGTGGGTGCAGTTCGGCTGCTTCGCGTTGTCCACTTATCTCATGGTAGAGTTAAACAACACCAACGCCTTGATACGCATCTACTCTCGTATGGTAAGCTGTACCTTCCTTATGCTGGGATGCTGTGCGTGCTTCCTATTCCCATCGCTCAAAGGAGCTGTCCTGCAACTGTTTTTCATCAGCAGTATCCTGGTACTTTTCTTAGGCTATCAGGATAAGCAGAGTGTAGGCACCAGCTACTATAGTTTTCTGCTCCTCAGCATAGGGAGCATGGTGTTTGCCCAGATACTGTTTTTCGTGCCGCTTCTCTGGCTATTGATGCTCACACATATACAGTCGCTGTCGTGGCGAACCATGGGAGCATCACTTTTCGGTCTGATGACACCCTACTGGTTTGGTGCCTGCTGGCTGGCCTATAAGAATGACTTCACACCTCTTGTCAGCCACTTCCAGCAATTGACTGTATTCCAGTTCCCATTCGACTACACCACCTTGCCCAATCATCAGCTGGCCGTCTTCGTCTTCTTCATCGTCGTGATTGCCATAGGTATCACGCATTACATCCGGAAGCATCATGGCGACAAGATCCGTATCCGCCTGCTCTATGGCTTTTTTGCCTGGACAGACATCTTTGCAATCATCTTCCTCGCCCTCCAGCCACAGCACTACGACAGCCTGCTGCGCATCATCACGGTCTGCACGGCACCACTATTTGGCCATTTCGTGGCACTGACGTCGACAAAAGTCACCAACATCGTCTTCTGTGTCATCGCCGTCATCATGATTCTTCTTACCGGCTATAGCTTATGGACAGTATCATCGCTCTTTTGATTAGCTACGGCTACTGGGGCATGTTCCTGACCGCCTTTATCGCCGGGTCGTTCTTCCCTTTTTCCAGCGAAGCCGTGATGGCTGGGCTCTTGGCTGCCGGACTGGACCCGTGGGGTCTCATCGTCTACGGCACCATAGGCAATGTGATGGGCGGCATGTTCAACTACTGCATTGGCCGTATGGGACGACTGGAGTGGATTGAGCGCTACCTGCACGTCAAGCAGAAGGACTTGGACCGCGCCACAAAGTTTATGGCGGGTCGTGGTGCCTGGATGGGATTCTTTGCCTTCGTCCCTATCCTCGGCTCGGCCATTACCGTGGCATTAGGACTGATGCGCGCCAATGTCGCCATCTCAGTCATCAGCATCACCATCGGCAAGTTTCTACGCTATGTCGTGTTGATCTATGGTGCCAGTCTGTTGATGTAATTGAACATTGACTCTTGAAGTCTGGAATGGCGAGAATTGTTAAAAAACAACAAGGCAAAGCTAATTCTCAATTCTCAATTCTCAATTCTCAATAATTAGTAGTACCTTTGCAAGTTGGAATAATCACACAACACTTTATACAGATGAAACAATTCAGAATTGTGGACAATATCATGGGTTGGCTGGCGTTTGTCGTTGCCGCCTTTGTGTATTGCTCCACCATTGAACCGACAGCATCCTTTTGGGACTGTCCGGAATTCATTTCAACAGGTTATAAACTGGAAATCGGCCACCCCCCCGGCGCACCGTTCTTCATGCTCACGGCAAATCTCTTCTCGCAGTTTGCCAGCGATCCGAGCCACGTGGCTTATATGGTGAACATGATGAGTGCCCTGCTTTCGGCAGCCACTATTTTGTTCCTCTTCTGGACTATCTCGCACTTGGCACGCCGTCTGC
>JAEEGK010026524.1_pt1 | contig 11783 bp, 6 predicted proteins | sample 8958771 | NCBI WGS metagenome assembly JAEEGK01 (sample SAMN16246547, study PRJNA631951) | gut metagenome | biome: gut microbiome; feature: rumen; material: SC-attached | host: Bos | place: Iran: Karaj | collected 2018-10 | reverse complement strand
ATAAATTATCCAAGTTAATTTTTTCTTTTTAAAATCAATAAAGTTATTAGTTCTATGTTTAAATATTATTTAAAAACAAAAATAATTTTTGTTTGAATTATTTAATGAAAAATTATTTTTTAATTATAAAAATAATTTAAAATAAAATATTTTATTTTTTAAAATGAATATCATAACCTCTTTTAGCTTCATTAACTCTATATAACCATTGTCTATATAAAGAATCTTTTCCTAATCTCATACTTGTGTTTCCAATCAAAATTTTTTTCACTCCTCTAAATAATTTTTCTCCTATAAACAAAGATTGGCTAGTAAAAGAACTAAAAAAACTAAAAAATCCTCTTTTAATTCCTTTTCTGACTCCTTCATCATTTTTCAAAGATACAATTGGTTGTTTAAAAATATCAGTAAATCCATCATAAATAGTAATAAATGGTCTTAAAAATGCAACTGAATGAAGAACAGCTCCTGCAATTTGATGCAATAAAACATCATTTTTATAAAAATCTATTATTGTTAAAACTCCTAATTCGAAAGGTCTTATTTCATCTAAATAGTATTTTTTAAAAGTTAATTTAAAATCTGTTATATTTGTTATATTTAATAATTCTTTATAGTCTCTTTTTATTAATTTATTTAATGATAATTCATGAGAATTATAAGAAAAATATAAATAAAATTTTTCGATTGAAACTTTTTTTAAAAATAAATCATTTTCTTTATTTTCAGATTGTTGAATTTTACTGTTAAATAATTCTTCATTATTTTGTTGTATTTCTTCTTCATTTAAAAACTTTAATTTTATTTCAAAGAATTTTAAAATAAACAATAAAGATAATTGATCAATTAAAATGTTTATAGGAGATATTTTTAATATTATATCATAAATTTTTTGTGCTTTATTTTTAAGAATTTTTTCATTGATATTAATATTAATTGTAAATATATTATCACTAGTATTTTTAAATTCATACTTAGAAAATAATTTAGAATATTTAGAATTTTCAATGTGATCTTTTATTTCAAAATTCATTAAACTAAAGTTTATTTTAGTAGGTTCTATTAATAAATTCAAATCTTGAAAGTTTATTTCTAAATAACTATCATATTTTCTAAATTTTTTTCTTTTTCTTTTTGGTAATATTTTATAATCATATTTTAAATCTTCATTATTAATTAAATAATCTTGTTCAATTTCAATTCTCTCATTTAATATTTTTTCATTTAAAGAAGAAATAGTTTTTTCTTCAGATTCAAATAAGAAATCTTTTCCTTTATATAAATAAATTCTTAATGATTCCATATTAAATGTGATTTTCATTTTATTTATATTTTCTTCATTTTTTTTGCTCATTTTTCTTATTCTATAAATTGATTGTTCTCTTCCAATAAATTCATAATCTTCATCATCTTCTAATTTTTCACAATATTCTTCTTGAATTGTAAATAATGCATTTTTAGAAGTTTCTTTAATAATATTTTTTTGCTTTTGTTTTATTTCATTATTATCCTTTGCTGATACAGCTTCAGATAAATAACTTTCAATAATTTGAAAACCAAAATTATCATCTCCTAAATTTTCTTTTTTTTCATCATTTTTTTTAATTATTTCTTCCTCATTATTTTCTTCAATTTTTTTAATTTCTTCTTTAATAAGGAGAGGTTCATTTGGAAAAATATTTTTTAAATGATTAAAATATTTTTCATTAATTTCATTGAAAAATTCTTGAATATAATCAAAGGTATCTTTGCACATATAAATTTGAGTATTTTTTATATTTAAAATATATTTATCTTTAATTTTATTTATTGAAATATTATCAGTAAACAAAAATTCTGTTAATCCAATTCTTTTTAAATATGAATTTTCATATTGAATATATTGAATATTTTGTGTGATGTTATAATTATTTTGTTCTTTATAGTTAAAATCTTTTAAAAAATATATAAAAAAATTATTCATTTCAATTGAATTTTCTATTTCTTTTGTATTTCCTGAAATTGAATCTATAACAATTACCATTCTCATCCATTTGTCATTTGTTACTTCTTCATCTTCATAAAAAATATCATGATATAATTTTGTAATTGAGAATTTAATTTCTAAATCCATTTTTCTATCTTCATTTATTGGAATTAATAGAATTTGTTCTTCTATATTATTATCATTTTCATATAAATCACTAAATAAATCTTTTAAGGTCATATTTATATTTTTAAAATCATTGTAAATTGAATATAAAAAAGTATTTGATATATTAAATGAAATATTTAGAAAAATGTCTTGCATTGGAACTTGATGTGATAATAAAAAGTTTTGATAAAGTTTATACGGATCATTAATCTTATTTTTTAATTCATCTTCTTCTTCTTCTTCAATTGAATTTAATTTGTTTTCTTTTTCATTCATTTGAAATAGAATCTCAATGTTAATAAAAGGAATTTTTAATAAATCTGTAACAGGTAATTTTCCTAAAAGTAAATAATATTTGTTTTTAGGGTTATTTTGTTTTATATAAATATTTATATCATCAATTTTAATTATAACCTGATTATTTGGATCATTAGTTTTCATTGCAAAAAATAAATCTATATTAAAAAAATCAATTTTTAATAAATTTCCTTCTTTTTCATTGAGAGTATTCTTTTTATTAAATAATATAGTTAAATTATTAATATTTCCTTTCACAATTAAATTCATAGATTTTGGATTTTCTTCTATCCCTTTATTACTATAAAAATTAATACCATACATATAGAAAAGATTTAATAATTTATTTACATAGATATCATTAATATAATTATTGACAATTTGAATCATAGAAAAAGAAAACATAAAAGATTTAGAAAATTCTAGAAGAGTAAAAATAATATTATATTCAATATGAATAAAAGCTTTATCTGGAAAAATAATGTTGATTTGGTTATCATCATCATTTACAGAATAAGAAATTAAATTTTGCTCATTTGATTCTACAATATAAGATAAGAGTTGATAAGAACAATAAAAAATTTTAAATTCTTTATATTTCATATTTACTTCAAATTCAGGTGAAGACATTTCAATATTTATTCCATTTAATTGAATTGTCATATAATCTTTACTTATAATTTTATTCAAATCAATCAATTCTGGAAAATTTTTTTTGAATCCTTCTGAATAAAAGGGAATAATGTTTTTTAAATGATATATATAATAATATTCATTTAAGTCTTCTCTTTTTTTATCATCAGTAAAATTATATATTTTCATAGTAAAATTATCTATATTTATTTTTGATATTGTTTTTTCATCCTTTCCTTCATTATTCTTTATTTCTTGTGATGATTTTTTTTTAGATAAATTATTAATAAACACACTGGAAGAATCCATTTCAACATTATTATAGATTTGAGGAAATTTATCATTTTGAAAAGATAGTTTAATTAAAATAAATAATATAATAAAATGGAATTCAATTTTAAAATCAAAAATATTTATTTCATTAGTAATAACATTAATTTCAACTTTATTTATAAAAATAATATCATAAACTATTAAATCAAATTGACCTTTTTTATTTATGAAATCTTTATAATCTTCTAAAAAATGATCAGTATTATTTTCATGAACACTCATAAAAATAGAAGAACTATTATCAAATTCATTATTAACACTTTGATAAATTGAAGAATTTCCTATATTACCATTATTTTTAATTGTTTGAACATTTTTTCCTTTATAATTAATATATTTTAAATAAATATCATTTATTTTCAACTTTAAATTTGATGAGTAATTGATTTTTTTAATATGTAAAAAAATAAAATTATCTTCATAATAACAAAAATGATTTTGAAATTCATTGAAATTTTGTAAATTTTCAATTCCATAATGTTTATGATAAAAAGAAAATAATTTTGACCTTTTTAAATTTATATTTTCAAACAATATAAAGTTAATTTTTTCTGTATTTAATCCAATAATAAAATTTTTTATTTCTTCATCTAAAATTTTAATTGGACTTTCTTCTTCTTTTTTTTCTTCTTCTTTCATTACTTTATTCTTATTTTTTTTTGCTCTAAAAATTGACCCTATGATTTGAGAAAATATTCTAATATAAAATAATTGAATTGGAGTTAAAATAAATTCTAATCTTTCTATATTTATTATTATTTTTAAATCATCATCATTTTCTTTTTTTGTAAATGTCATCAAAATACTTGGATTTATTTTATAATTAATTCCAAAAATTGTATTTTCATTTAAGAAAAAATTATAAATTTCTTCATAAAAATTATCATCAATCTTATTTGGATTTAATTTCATGAAATTTTTTTCATCAATTGAATTTAAATTTTTATCAACTTTCATACATATATAATTAATAGAACAATTCATTCCATTTAAAAAAAAATTGTTTTTAACATTTTTATTATTACAACATTTAAAATTAAGAATGTAAAATGAAAAAACAGGATTATCTAAATTAATATCATTTGAAATTGTTTCATATGACATAATATGACAACAAATATTTGTGATATTTATTTCAATATTATTTAATAAACCATTTATTATATTATTTATCATATTTCCTTTTTTCTCTTTCTCTTCATTTTTTTTCTCATTGTTTTTAGCATCTTTTGGTAAATTTACTTTTGTATTTTTTATATTTGATAAAGTTGAATAATATCTATTATTAAACAAGGGCATTAATCTAATTATAAGTTTTTCAATTGATATTAAAACTTTATTGTTTTCTAATATTGATATAGTTAATTTTCCTATTTTTCCAAATATTAATTTTATAGGAGAATTTGTTAAAAAATTAGCATTTATATTTGAAGTATTTAATTCTAAATTTGTCAAATTCAAAAAAGAATTTGATGAAATATCATTTTCTATATTTTCTATATTTAGGTTATTCACAATCAAAAAATCAGATAACACTGTTTTAAAAATGTAATTTAAAAATTCTCTCAAAGGAATATAGTTGTTTATTCCTTTTAATAAACTATTTAAAGTATTCATTTTTTATATGTGAATTTCTTAATTTATTTTTATTTAATTATTTATTAACTTTTTTATTCATATAATTTCTAAAATTATAATTGAAATAAATGTTGTATAGTTAAATCTTCGCTTATTATTTGTATATAAATATGTCCAAATTTTAATTTTTAATATTAATGATATTGGAAAATTAAATTTTGCAAATATCATAATGGAAAAACAATTATTAATTAATTCAGCTGAATTTATTTTCTAAAAACATAAAAAGTATTTAATCAATGATTGTGAACATTCTTTTTATTGGTATAATAGAAAGGATATTGATATTTAACCATTGAAATATTCTTATGTTATATTTCTCTTTTTAAAAGTTAAGAATATAGAAAAAATAGTGCTAAATTTACAATAAATTTAATAATAAAAAACAATTGATACTTTACTGTAAAAAATCGTAGATATATCTAAAGTGATCTTTTAAGAATTGTTTTTATAATTGTTGAATATAATGTTTTGATTATGAATAATAAATTAAATATAAATGTCATTTAAATTATCTCATGAAGGAAATACTTCTCTTTATATTGGAAATAAAACATTCCAAAAGTTGATAAAAGTAAAGGACATTTTAAAGATCAAAAAAATGCCATTAAAAATATTCAATAGTTGCTTATCAAAGAGATAAAGAAAAAAAAATAAACAAAATTGAAAATAAAAGTATGGAGAAAATTTTTGAATTAATCATCAATACAAGGATGAAAGTTCTGTTTTTTCATGATTTTCACTCTTCAAGAAAAGATATTTTTTATTTATAATCAATGTTATAAAATATTAAAATCAAAAGATAAAAGTAAACATTTATTTTTAAATTAAAAATTATGAAAAAGTAATAAGTTTTTTAATTAAATAAATCATTTTTAAATCTCTTTATAAATACTTCTTTTTAATTGAGCTTAAATTATTGAAAATAATCTTATTTTTAACTATTCATAGTTTTAAATTATAACATCTTTATGTTAAAAAATAATATGATAATTTAAATTTATTTATTATGATTTTTTACTTGGTCTTATTGGAAAATAAAATAGATTAGAGCTTTGATATTTTAATTCTCCTTCTTTATGAATAATTTTTTAATTTATAATTATTTTATTTTAAATTAACCATGAAACTTTATTTGGTTCTTTTTGTTGGTTTTGGAGAGGAGAAATATATAGATTATTTATTATTACTTTAGAGAAGAAAATTAAAGACCTATAAATTATTTTTCTTATTTATATTTTTATGATATTATATATAAAATTTGTAAAAATAAACAATTACAAAAAGATATTTAAAATTTAAATATTAGAAAAAAATTTTAAATTGCTCATTTAACAATTAAAAAAAACCAAAATACTTATAAATATAAAATAAAAAAATTAAAAAATATGTTAAACCAAACAAATGTTTCCAAATTCCCAAAAAGTCCTCCATCTTCTCCAACAAATCCAAAATCCCAAATTTCAAAACACAACTTCAGTTTTCTCTATGTGATAGGAAAAGGTGGTTTTGGAAGAGTGTGGAAAGTTCAAAATAAAAAAACAGAAAAACTATATGCATTAAAGGAGATGTCTAAATTAAAAGTATTGGATAAAAAAAGTGAAAATTCAATAAATTCAGAATTAAAATTTCTTTCAAAACTTAATCACCCATTCTTGGTTAATATACATTATGCTTTCCAAGATAATGATTCCTTATATTTAGCAATGGATCTTTTAACAGGAGGTGACTTAAGATATCATATAAGTCGTTATAGGAAATTTTCAGAAGAACAAACTCGTTTTTTTATTTCTTGTTTAATTTATACTTTATCATATATTCATGAAAATAATGTCATTCATAGAGATATTAAACCAGAAAATTTAGTCCTTGATGAAAATGGTTATTTAAGAATTACTGATTTTGGAATTGCAAAAGAAAACTCAATTGATAATTCATCTGAAACTTCTGGTACTCCTGGTTATATGAGTCCTGAAGTTATGAGAGGAAAAAATCATAGTTTCTCTGTTGATTTTTTTGCTATTGGTATTATAGGTTATGAATTTATGCTTGGGAGAAGACCTTATAATGGGAGAAATAGAAGGGAAATTAAAGAAAAAATGTTAGCTAAACAAGCTAAAATTTCAAAAGATAATATTTGTCATGGATGGAGTTTAGAAAGTGCTGATTTTATTAATAAGTGTCTTGAAAGGAAACCTGAAAAAAGAATTGGAAATGATAAAGGAGCTATAGAATTAATGATGCATCCTTGGCTTAAATATTATCCTTGGGATGAACTTAAGGAAAAAAAATTGTTGGCTCCTTTTATTCCTGAAAAAAAAGATAATTTTGATAGAAGGTATTGTGAAGGGGTTGATAAAATCAGTGCTGAAACAAAAATGAGATATGAAGAAATTTATGGGGGAGAAAAATTTAAATCTGCTTTTTGTTTGTTTTATTTTAATGAAGATGAAGTTAAGGAAAAAGAAATTGAAAAAGAAAAAAAGGAAAAAGAAAAAGAAGAGAAAATTAAAGTTGAAAAACAGTTTTTGATATTAAATAAAGATAATTCAAAAATAAATATTCATAATAATATTAAAGGAAATCAAGAGAAAGATGAAAAAGAAAATGAAAATCAATCTATAAATACAAAATATCATAGCAGATCAAATTCTAATTTACTTATTGATAAAAGTAATTTATTGTATTCAAATAATAATAACATTAATATTAATAATAAAGTCAATAATATTCAAATAAATAGTACTAGAAAACAATTTTCTCATTTATCAAATAATTTTGTTAAATCAAAATCAAGTTCAAACTTTACAAAAAATAAAAAATCAAATTTAATATCAAATGAGAAAAAAATGATTCAAAATCAAAATATAAGACAACAATTACTTCAAAATGATATTTCTAAAAATTTAGTTAATAAAAGTCATTCTAAAGAAAAACATAAAGCTTTATCTCATTCTACTTCATCACGTGATATAACAATATCAAAAAATAAATTAAATTCCAACTCAAAAAATTCATATCGAACAATAAATCATCAAAAATCTTATAAATATATAAATAAATTAATTCCTTCTTCATCAAAGCAAATATTATTTAAAAATTATCCAAAAGGAAAAACTTTACTTCATAATTATTATTCAAATAATTTATTATCTGTGTATAAAAAAAGTCAGAATTATTCTTCAAATATAAGCCAAAATAAAATTTTTCATAATAGAGCAAGTTCTGTTCTTGTTTCTAAAAGAGTTCCAAAACCAGATAATAAATTTAGAAATAAAGTAAAATTAGAAAAAAATAATTCTACTTCTTCTACTATTAATACAAATAATTCTAATAATAAAAATATTTATCAAAATAAAAAATTAAGTAGAGTTAATAGTTCTAATAAAATTTTGGCTAAAAAATCTTCTGAATATGTTTATAATAAAATTAAATCTATGTCTATATCTAATTCAATAATGAATATGAATGTTCCTGTTTTTAAATAAGGAAAATAAAATATAAATATATATTTTATATATTAATTAAAATTTTCATTTTTTACTTATCAAAAAAATAAAGACTTCATAACCATCATCTTCATAAATTCATTAAATAAAAATAATAAAAAAATTAAAATTTAAAAAAAAATCCACCTAAATTAAAATTAATCCAAAAAAAAAATATGAAAAAAAAAATAAAAAACTATATAAATCATCAAAAAAAAAAAATAAATAACATATAAAATGCAAAGAACATTATACGTAGATGCATTAGATAATCATTCTGATGAAGATAACTGTTTATCAATTCATCCAGCCCATTTAAATTGTGTAGATGCTTTTGATAAAAATGAATTTAATAAAATTGTAATTAAAAATTCTCCTTCAGAATTTTTAAAAGCTAAAGGACTTTTCAATATTTATAGAACTTTAAAAGATGGAGGAGTATTAGAAATTATTGTTGACCAACCTATTTATGTTATGCAAGAATTAGATGCTGGAGAAATTGAAGCTAATTGCAAATTAGCAGGATTTGATGATGTAAGTACTCAATCTTATTCTTATATTGAAAATATCAATGGAAAAGAAAAAAAAGTTCAAACTCTTAAATTAACTATGGCTAAATAAAATGGAATTAATTTTTGTTTTTTATTTAATTTTCTTTTAACTTAAAAATTATTTTTTTTTATGAAATTTATTTATTTTTATTGTTTATATTTAAATTTTTTTATTATATATTTAATTAAAACTTTTTCACATTATTTTATTATTTTTTTATTTAGTTTAATTGTCATTAAAAGGATAAGGAATTGTTTTAGATAATTTATCCAAAATTTCTTTCTTTTTATTTTCAATTTCTTTTTGTTTTTGAAGGTTATTTTTTGAATTTTTATGTTCATTTAAAAAATATGAATTCGTATAAACTTTATCATTACTTTCAATATAATATCCAATTTTATCGCCATAAACATTAACAGCATATCTATTTTTTGTTTTTTTTGTATAAGTTTTTTCGTATTCTTCATCTTCACTTTCTCTATATGAAGAACTTTCATTTAAACTTATACTTCTATTATCATAATCATTTAATTGAATTAATTTAGTTCCTTTTTTATTTTTATCAATTTCATCATAAATTCTATTTATTATTTCTAATTTTTCTTCAATTTCTAGTTTTACTTTTTTTAAGTTATTTAATCTGTTATCATATTCATTTTTATATTTTGTTATATATGATATTAATAATTTATTATGATTATCGAAATTTGTTTTTAAATGTTCTTCTAAATTATTTTTGTCAACAATTTCTTGACAACCAAAATTACTATAAAGACATTTTATGTTATTTCCAAGAGATACTTTTTCTTCATTTTGATCCATTATAAATCAATTAATTATTTAATTATATTAAAAGATAAAATTTAGAAAATATTATAAGTCTACAAATAGAATTATGAATAAATTTTAAATTCTTTAAATTTACCATTTTTTTTTAAGTAAATAATTTTATTTAATATTATTTTATTGAAAATTTTAATTCCTTTTATATATTATATTTGTTATTTGAATGTATTTAAATGAGGAAAAAACAAAATAAAATATGAATATATTTATATTGGTAAAGTTGATTTTCTTTTAATCATATATCTTTTTTTTAAATAAATATTTTTTTTTTATATTTAATCTCCAAAAAAAAATAAATAATATATCTTCTAAATAATATATTTTAATGTGGAGTGATAAATAAATGAATATTTAAAAATGATTGAATTACTTCCTAAAATTCAAAAAACAAAAATATATGATCTTAAAGAAGTATCATCAAATGATTATTTTAATTCATTAAATGATAAATTAGTAAAAATTAGAGATTCAAAAACATATAAATCAATAAAAAATAAGATAAAAAATGGAAATGAAAAGGAAAAAAAGAATAAAGAAGAAGAAAAATTATCAAATTCAAAAATATTATTATTACATTTAGCAATATATGAAGATATATATAATGAATTACAATCAAAAAAAAATAAATCAAAAAATATTCCTTTAATAGAAGATAATATAATAAATAAATTGAATGAATTAACTTTAGAAAAATTACCTGCAGAATGTTATTATATGTATATTAAATTAATGTATTTTATAATTCAATATTTTAAAATAGAATATTCAATTGATTATAAAGAACAAATGTTTAAAATATTATTAAATGAATCTTTTTTTGATTATGAAATAAAAATAGAAGTAATAACTTATTTAATTGAAAATGATAATGATTATTCATATAAATGTTTATCAAATGAATTACTTTTAAATTTAATGAATATAGTTTTTTATATTATTTTACCAGTTAAATTAAAAGATCAAAATCAAAATCTTCTTGATTTTATTAAATATTGTATTAATAATGAAAATATATTTATATTACCTTATACTATTGAATTTTTAATTGATATGATTTTTTATCATTTATTAACTGATAAAATTTCAAAAGATATTTCTAATATAAGTAATTTTAATAAATTTATTAGATATTTTTCAGAAATTATCAGAATAATTAAAACAAATAAAAAATTATTCTTGTCAAAATTTTTAATTGGAAAAATTATTTTTTTATTATTTTTATTTAGAAATCAAATCCAAAAAAGAAAAAAAGAAATATTTGAAAATGAAAAATTAGAAAAAACAGAGAAAAAAAAGAAAGAAAAAATAATAAAAAAAAAGAAATAAATTCAATAGATACATAAAATTATTTTGAAATAGCAGAAACAATTTTATCTATAATTTTTTTTTAGAAAGGGGAAATAAATTTAATGAATTATTAGAAATATCATTAGAATTATTTAATATTAAAAAAGAAGGAAAAAATTTTTTTGAATAAAATAAAAGTAAAAAAAAGTATTATTGATGTTTATGATGAACAAATAAAGTTTTTAGGATTTGGTTCTGATTTAAAAATGAATGAAATATTTAATAAAAAATTAAAAATTTTGAAACAAATGGAATTGAAAATGTTAATAGTCTTTCTAAATTTATATATAAATTTGATTTTGTTTTTTCCATTCAACAAAAAAAATATAAAGAAGAAATATTTATATTTTATTAATTTATTTAGAAAAATCGAATGAACATTCTTCTTTATTTTTAATTGATTTTTACATAAATTACTTGAAATTTATGGAGAAGATTTTAATTATGAATGGAAATTTGGGTGTTTTATTTAAATTAAAAGAAATTATTTATTTAAAGAAAAAAAGAATTATTTG
>JAEEGK010026522.1_pt1 | contig 11784 bp, 9 predicted proteins | sample 8958771 | NCBI WGS metagenome assembly JAEEGK01 (sample SAMN16246547, study PRJNA631951) | gut metagenome | biome: gut microbiome; feature: rumen; material: SC-attached | host: Bos | place: Iran: Karaj | collected 2018-10 | reverse complement strand
CAGCGGCCGGAAGAGCTTCATCACGTCCAGCGGCTCGTGCTTGACCATCATCTTGTAGGCCATCCCGGCCGCGACGATGATCGAGAACAGGGCCGCCAGCGCCATGCACATCTGGAGGATCCACCAGTAACCACCAATTACTTCAAGCGAATCAAACCATCGGAAACGATGCGTTAAGTGGGTGACTTAATCCCATTAAAGTCAGCACGTTAGCCGAGTATCATCTGAGTTCCATTTGAAAACTCAGATAGCAGATTTTTCTATACTTTTTCGCTGTTTTTGTCTCGTTTTTGTCCCGTTTCGCTTATATTTGCGCCTGTAGTGTAACTACTTGAAACACAATATATTAACATCGGAAACGATAAGAAAACAAAGTAACGAAAATGGGTAAAACTAAGAAGGAAATCAAGGTCAAGGAACCCGTCCGGATCCGGGAAAAAGTCTTGGAGGACGGAAGGATCAGTCTCTACCTTGACATGTATTACAAGGGAAACCGCAAGAAAGAGGGACTGAAACTCTACATCATGCCGGGAACCTCTCCGGAGGTGAAGCAGAAGAACCAGAACACGCGCAACCTCGCCGAGCAGATCAAGGCCCAGCGGATCCTTGACATCGAGAAGGACGGACTTGTGGACTGGGAGAAACTGAAACGGTCCAGGACTACGCTGACCTCCTGGCTGGAGCATTATGTGAACAGTGAAGAACATCTTTCCGCTTCCAGTACGAGAAGCAAGCGGAATGCAAAGGCCAGGGTGGATGAATACCTGGACTCCATAGGGAAGCCGGATCTACTCCTTGCGGACGTGGACCTGGCGTTCTGCCGTGGGTTCATCGCATTCCTGAAAACGTGCAAGTTCAACAAGGACAAGAAGACGTTGAGCAACACGACAGCCCGGCTGATGGTGAACAGGATTGCTGCGGCTCTGAACAAAGCCGTAGTTGAAGGACTGATTCCGAGCAACCCGTTTAAGGCGCTCGAAGCCAAGGAGAAACCGAAGAAGGAAATCGCCATGCGCGAGTTCCTTACCATAGAGGAATTGAAGACACTGATCAATACTCCTTGCCGGTATGACATCGTGAAGAAGGCCTTCCTTTTCTCCTGCTTTACCGGGCTGCGGTATAGCGACATGAAGTCTCTTCGTTGGAGCGAGATCCATACAGCCGCCGACGGGAAGACGCTCTACATCGAGCACAAACAGGTGAAGACCAAGAACCCGGTAACGATACCTCTTTCCGATGAAGCGCTCCGGTGGATGCCCCAGCAGAAAGACGGCATAGACCAGGTATTCCACGAGTTGAATATCACAGCCACCACAGTTGAAGTCGTCCTTCAAGAATGGGTGAAGGAGTGCAAGATTGACAAGCACATAACTTACCATTGCAGCCGTCACACGGCAGCAACGACCCTTCTCACGTTGGGCGCCAACCTCTATGTGGTAAGCAAGATCCTAGGTCACAGCAGCATCAAGATGACCGAGGTGTACGCGAAGATCGTGGACCAGAAGAAGGTCGAGACGATGAACCTGGTGAACAACCTGTTCGCCCAGCCTGCAATTCAAACCGCAAACGCACTCTGATTATGAAAGTCGAGATCAAGGAAAGACCATTGAAAGGAGGGAACAGGGGACTGTACCTCGAATACTACGAGAAGGGCTTCCGCAAGAGGGAGAACCTTCACCTCTATCTGATTCCGGACAACGCTCCCCATGCGAAGACCCTCAACAGGAAGACCTACCTCAAAGCGATGGCGGTCCGGTCAGACAGGATCCTCAATCCTCCGGATTGGGATAAGGAGCCGGAAGAAAGGGAAGATGGGATAGACGGGACAACGACCTGGCTGGAATGGTGCGACGAATACATCCAGTATTCGGCCAACTGCGACAACTGCAAGAAGATGATGCAGCACAAGACCAATGTCCGTTCGCGTATCAATGAATATCTTGACAGCATCGGCAGGACGGACATTCTCTTGAAGGACGTGTCCACGGAGGTCATCAGCGGCCTCTATGAATACATGAGGAATGAGTACAAGAATCCCGGCCAGATTAAGGCCCGGGAAGGGAAACTGGCTGATTTCACTCTGCTTTTGTTCGGGGAGACGATCAATGCAATCTTCAACAAGGCCCTGCGTGATGGCCGCATCGGGTACAACCCGGTCCGGGGACTGAACAGGCTGGAACGCTTCCACTGGCCGGACAAGCACCGCGAGTTCCTGACTCCGGATGAACTGGTCCAGTTCCTTGCCGTCGAGACGGCAACGGAGAACGAGCGCCAGGTCCAGATAGCCTTTGGATTCTCGTGCATGACGGGGCTGAGGCTGGGTGATATGCAGCGGCTCAGATGGGAGGACATCAAGCCGATGGGGGACGGATGGGCCGTGTCCATCGTCCAGCACAAGACGGGCAGTCCGGTGACGGTTCCCCTGAATGAACTGGCCCTGTCCCTGCTGCCGCCAAGACCGGAAAACGATACCGAGAAGGTGTTCCACCTGGTCAAGAAAGCTGATGGGGTGGCGAAGTATGTCCGCAGGATCAGTGAGAAGGCCGGCATAACAGGTAAGGACGTGACCTTCCATTGCAGCCGCCACACCGCTGCGACGTTGGCCATATCGGCCGGTGCGGAGCTGTATTCCGTGAGCAAGATTCTCGGCCACGGCAGCATGGCTTCAACGCAAGTGTACGCCAAGGTGAATCTGGAGAAGAAGATCGAAGCGGTCAATCTGACCAAGGGGGTATTCGATTAGGCGTGTATTCAAATAATGCCTGTGTTCAGAAAAGTCTATATGGCCTTCCCGGATCCGGGCATATCCGTAACCAATAAAGTCAAAGATTAAAGTGGAGACAAGAGAGAACAATACGGCGGTCATCTACGCGAGGGTGTCGAGCACCGGGGACCGCCAGAGCACCGAAAGACAGGTTCAGGATCTGAACGAGTACGCGAAGTACAGGGGTTTAGATCTTGTACGGGTGTTCGAGGAACATATCAGCGGAGCGAAGAGGAACGAGGAACGTCCGGTCCTGATGGATGCCGTGGAGTTCTGCCTGGAAAACAAGGTGGGGACACTCCTGGTCAGTGAGATGTCCCGTCTGGGCAGAAACGCTTTTGAAGTGCTATCCACCGTCAAGACCCTGGCCGACAACGGCGTGAATCTCTATCTCCAGAAGGAGCAGCTTTCGCTCCTGGATGACGAGGGGAAAACATCCCTCTTTTTCCCTATAGTCATCGCAACCCTTTCGACCTGTGCCCAACTGGAACGGGAGAACATTCAGTTCCGACTCTCGTCCGCACCATCGAGTAGGAGGAAAACAAAAGTAGAGATTTCCCTCCTACTTTTGTTTTCCGACCTCTCACACCACCGTACGTGCCGTTCGGCATACGGCGGTTCCTTATACTCTGTGCATCTGAACATAGTAGTCCATCAGACATGGGTAGCCTGCTTTGCGAAGGTTTAGGATTGAGGCTGCTTGTGTCATACACCGACTTGCAGCCATCCTCCAACATCCTTTACTCGAGTTTCCCCATATATGCGCCCAATATGGGTGCACGCCACACTTGATGAGGTTCCTTACACGCGTCTTCGGTCGCTTCCACGCCTTCCAGATGCACATCCTTATGCGCCTGCGGAGCCATTGGTCGATTGCCTCAAGGGTGGACTTCATGTCCGCCAGCTTGAAGTAATTGACCCAGCCACGTATCGCCTGATGCAGTACCTGTTTGCGCCTTGCGTATCCCATTCCGTTGCTTCGGCCTGTCAGCAGTTTCAGTTTAGCTTTCAGCTTCGCAATGCTCTTGGGGTGCGCACGAAGCCTTCAGCCTGCCCCCGTCCTGTAGAACGAGTAGCCGAGGAACTTCATTCCACGTACGTAGCCCACTTCAGTCTTCTCTCGGTTCACCTTCAGATGAAGTTTCTTCTCGATGAACTTCGTGATGCCTTCGCACACTCTTTCCGCGCCTCGCTCGCTCCTGCAGAAGATTAGGCTGTCGTCCGCATAGCGCACAAACGGGTGTCCCCTCCGTTCCAGCTCCTTGTCCAGTTCGTTCAGCACGATGTTGCTGAGGAGTGGACTCAGCGGGCCGCCTTGGGGCGTCCCCTCAGGTGTAGGGTGGTACATTCCGTCAATCATCACCCCTGCGTACAGGTACTTGTGGACAAGGCTTATTACCCGTCCGTCCCTTACCGTATGCGACAGAAGCTCTATCAGATAGCTCTGATTGACCGTATCGAAGAACTTCTCGAGGTCGATACCTACGGCATATTCATAGCCGTCGTTCAGTATCTCCTGCGCTCTCCTCAACGCGTCGTGCGCGCTCCGTCCAGGGCGGAAGCCGAAGCTCCCCTCGCTGAACTGCGGTTCATACATCGGGCCGAGAACCTGCGCCATGGCCTGTTGGATTACTCGGTCGACGGCAGTCGGGATGCCCAACTTGCGCGTCTTGCCGTTGTCTTTGGGGATTTCAACCCTGCGAACGGGCGCAGGCCTGTACTTCCCCGTCAAGATGAGTTCCTTCAACTCAGTGCCTCGGAGTTCCCAGTACTTCGGCAATTCATCCACCGGCATACCGTCGACACCTCCGCTTCCGCCGTTCGACATCACCTTCCTAATCGCTCGGTCAATGTTATAGGAAGACACGATGAGTTCAAGGAGATGCTCCTCATCTATCTGCACCTCCACAAGTCTGTCTTCTGTTATCTCCATGAAAGTCTGCACCCCTGCAAGGCCTTCGGCTTCCAGCCTATTCCCTTGGAGGCGGTCTGCGGCTCTCTCCGCAGTTTTCTGCTCTCTTCCTTTCATAAAGTTCCTTTCTTCAAACTTGTTTCACAATAAGGTTCGGTCCTTCCCTGCCGTGTCGATATTGGGCAGGTACTATGACCTCGGCTGACTTCTCGCAGTTCGTTGTTACTGCTTGACTCTCTTTTGAGAACCTCGCCTGCGAGACCTCCCCAGTTATGGACGCACTCTTTCCAGTTTATACCCGCTCGGTTTACTGTCAGCAGTTCGGATAGTTATCGGGCTTATGCTTCTAGCGCAGCATTGCCACCTGCTTTCCAGCCTCATACCGAGTTCTTGTACATCGGGCCAACTGTTTGCCGACGGCTTCCTTCAGATCCCCCCTCGCGAGGGACACCCTTGCCTTTGGCTGTAACCTTCCCACTATCAGGGCGGTTTGGGGACTTGCACCCGTTAGAGTACGTTCGTGCTGGGCGAACGCTTAAAACGCCCTGCAGAGTTTCTGCGGGGCGTTTTTTGTTTCTAGTGCCCCAAATAATGCCCCATTTTTTTGTATAAAAAGTAATTCGCATACATCTGAATTCGTGTGCAGACTTCTGCTTTTTCAATGGTTCACCGCATAGTTTTACGATGGATTAAAAGAAATAATCGTAATATTACATATGAATAGTTGTATAGTTAAATAATTTAGCTATATTTGCAGAAAAACTACTCGGCTTATGAAACGTCTGACCAAGAAAGAGGAAATCATTATGGCGCATTTCTGGGAGAAAGGCCCGCTGTTTGTCAGGGAGTTACGGGAACTATACCCGGAGCCCAGGCCGCATTTCTCCACCCTGTCCACCCAGGTGCGGACGCTCCAGGAGGAAGGATTTATCGACCACAAGTCCTATGGCCCCACGTACCAGTATTTTGCCAAAGTGACCCAAGAGGAGTATAAGCAGCGCTCGCTGATAGGCCTTATCGACAAGTATTTCGACAATTCCTACTTAAGCGCTGTATCGGCTCTTGTGAAGGAGGAGAAAATTACCGTAGATGAACTGAAAGAACTTATCGACCTGGTTGAAAAAGGAGAACAGAAATGACGGAGTTCCTCATATATGATGGTAAAGTGGCGGTGGCGTTGCTGGTGTTCTACCTGTTCTACCGTTTCCTTTTAAAGAAAGAGACATTCCATCGCTTTAACCGGGTGGTGCTGGTGGGGACGGCGGTGCTTTCGTTCCTGCTGCCGCTGTGTATCATTACCATCCATAAGCCGATAGAGGTGGAACCCGTGGTTCCGGAACCCGCTGTTTTGGCAACGGAATTGCCTGCACAGGAGCTGGGACCGCTGGTGGAAACCGCCGTTCCCTGGTGGCCGATAGCCCTCATCATCCTGTTCTGGGCCGGCGTGGCCTTTGTGCTGGGAAGGGTATGCATTTCCATCCTTTCCATCGTTAGGATTATCCGCCGGGGGCAACTGGTAAGGGGAGAGGATGGCTGTCAGATCATCGTAACAGAGCGCGACATCGACCCGTTCAGTTGGATGAAGTATATCGTTCTGTCCAGAAAGGATTGGGAGGCTCCGCATGAGTCCATCCTCGCGCACGAAAAATCGCACATCGGCCTGGGACATTCCGTTGAAGTGCTCCTGGTGGACGTCCTTTCGGCCCTGCAGTGGTTCAACCCTGCCATCTGGATGCTCCGCGCCGACCTTCAGGAACTGCACGAGTATGAGGCCGATGATGCGGTTCTGCGTGCCGGTACCAACATCAAAGAATATCAGTATCTATTAATAAGAAAAGCTGTCAGCAAGAGCGGCTACTCGGTTGCTAACAGCTTTAATCACAGTATCCTTAAAAATCGTATTACTATGATGTCAAAATCCAAATCACCCCTCTCGCGGGGCTGGCGGGTGCTCTATCTGCTCCCGCTCGTGTGCTTAGGGCTGGGCCTGCAGGCCCGGACTGTCTATGTCCCCATCGACAAAGATAGTGAAAAAATCGTTTTTAACGAAACGGGTGCTCTTTCCGGTTCTGTGTGGACGGGAGAGGTCGGCAAACTGACTTTCTTCGACACCACATTTGAGATCCGTACAGAAGATGAAATAATCAGAGGAAACTACGCGGTAGATAATTCTACCATACAGTTCACTTTTACTGATTACAAGAATGAATCTAACGGGAAAGAGAAAAAAGGCAATGACAAACTTACCGGCGTGATGGACGGGAATACGATAACCATCCCCGTCGAAAATGGCGAGATGGTTTTTAACAAGGTTAAAAAAATCCCGGCCGAAGAACAATTCAACTACTTTCTTCCTGAAGTAGTTGTGATGAAGTATGCCGATGCTTCCGTGAAACCCGAGGATGTGATTCACGTGAATCGGGTGAATGAAATCAAGATGACTGCTGAGAAAGACTTCGACACGGCGCCTGAATGCAGCGAAAACTTTGCCCGCTGGCTCAATAGCCGCCTGCGTTATCCGGCCGACTGTCTTTATGACGGCACCCTGGTAGCCATGTTGGTTGTGGGAGAAGACGGGAAGGTAGGAAACGTGGAGATTGTTTTCGGACTATGCGAAGAGCTGGACAAGTCCGTGGCAGATCTGATTGGCAAAGCTCCGGAATGGACTCCGGCTAAAAAGGACGGAAAGCCTGTTGCCACAGTGCTGTTTCAGCCGGTGATATTCAAGATTCGCACTGCCACTACAGCTAATTCGACTCAGCCGTCGCCTGTGGTGTTGAATGTCCATGCTGATGGTGGCATTGAGGGCAAAGGTAATGTGGTACCGGGCGCTGCGGTCATCATCAATGCCGAAGCTAACACGCCTATGGGAATTGTCAATGACTTGAAAGATTGGCTTCGGGAGGTAGGAGCGTTGAAGGTGTATTATTCCAAGCAGTCGGAGACGGAATCTGTAATGCGTCATATCGCTCCGTCCGTCACAAATAAAACGTTGAAAGTCCAGACATACGACGAAGCTTTGAAAGGAATAGACCGCAAGGATATCTGTGTGGCCCGTATCAACGCCCATGACAAAATCTTTTTTGAGAGCGGAGCCTATGATAATGACGCCGACATCTTGCGCGTAGGCAAGGCTTTTCTCAAAGCGCACGGAGCAAAGACGGTAATTACCCTTACTTACGACCGGGGTACAAGTTACGGCGTATATCAGAACCTTCAGGCTTTGTTGACGCAAATCTACAACGAAGTCCGGGATGAGAAAGCCCGGGAGGTATATGGCAAGTCCCTGGTTGATCTTTCGGAAGATCAGCGCGCTGCTATCCTTCGCCTTGTTCCTATGACTGTCCTTGAAACTGACATGAAAGGCTAATCATTTCTGGACAAGTTATAATTTATAGTTGCCGTCATCCTTTCTGACATGAACCCCAAAAGTTTTTTGTCTAACTTTTGGGGTTCATGTCACTTCCGAGAAAGCGGCAGTTCTTTTCAATGCCCGTATCGGGCCTATGTCATCCTGAGCGAAGCGAAGGATCTACTCAATCTCTATCGTCAGCACAGCCCTGTGCCCCTCAGCATCCTCAAAGGTGTAGGACACCGTTTCACTTCCCGTCATCACAAAGAAGGTATCGTGGGGATAATTCTCGGGGTCTTTCTTGGCGCTATGGACAAATGTCTCCGGACCGGTTTCACCCTCGACAACCTTCCATCCTTTACCGTACAGGAACGGGAAGGACATCCTCTCTCCGGCTCTCGCTTGCACGGTAAGATTCTCGCCCTCAATATCATATCCATTCCGGACATGGACATCGAACTTGCGGGTCGTGCCACGGCAATCCCGGATCAGATACCAATGTGCACCAGGCATCAGCATACCGGTTTCCAGCGTCGAGCCCTCCAGCGAAGCATCTTCCGCAGACCGGCCCGAACACCCCACAATCTCGTAAGGTGCGCCCGCCCCGAACTCGATCCTGCTTCTGTCGCGGCCCCCGTAAGGGATGTATTTGTCCCACTTGAAATACTGCAAAACGCTGTTGCTGCTTCGGACAAATACCTTCGCCTGCGCTCCGGAACGGTCCGAGACAATGACCTCGGCCTCGCTTTCCAGCAGCTCTACCGTTACGGTATTCCCCTCAACACTGGCCACCCCACACGGAAGGGAGACCCCTCTGTCTGGCATGAAATCCCAAGTACTAACCATAGCGGTATATCCTCCGGCACCGGAAAGAATATCAAAAGAAACCGCCAGCGCATTTGTATTGAGCGTATAAGTCGAAATCTCGCTATCTGCGTCATAATGAGTGATCTCCTCCGGAAAATTCAGCCGGAGCAACTGGTCTTTCTCACCACTCAACTTCTCACACCCGCACAGCCCCGCCACCAGCAGCGCCGAACAAATAATATTCAAAAGCTTCTTCATATTTCGTACAATTATTACACAAAGATAATCAAAAATCCCGATTTCTTGCGTCTGTGAGGCGTTTTTTACTAAAATAGGGAATATGTCATAACCTGTCCAACTCATCACTAATTGAGGTTTTCCCGCGATATCTTGTTTTGGTGTTATTCAGGCGATAAATTACACTGACAGAGAAGTTCCAGTAACGATAATCTTCCGTTTGTCGAAACTGAATGTTTTTAATCTGCTCCATTTCCCTGTATTTCATCGTATGGAATAGGTCTCTGGCGTTCAGGCTAACGCTCAACCTTCCGTCCAGGAAGGACTTCTGTAGACCCACATTGAGCATCTGAAAAGACTTCAATTCAACTGCACCTTGATTCCCTCCGCTATTGATATACCAGTAAACTGACACCAGATATTCTTTAGGCAGCGTAAAATACTGGTTCGCGACAAGAAAAGCCTGCGCCTTGTTGTACGATACTTTTTTACCAAGATATTCATATTCAAAGAGAGGCTTGTTGAATCCAGCGGTGAGCGATGGTCTCCACCATTTGAATGTCTTTTGCAGTGTCAGGTTGGCCTTAAGATACTGTATCTTGTCAAAATTCGAATAGGAACTGACTATCTGAGGATTGGTATCCTGATCTGTATAAAAGTCCGTGGAAATATAATCGTCAACATAGGTATAGCTTGCGGAGAAGTTGATGAACTTCCACCCGGTCCTCCACTCCGCAATATAGGAATTGGATGGCTTCAACAGCGGATTTCCCTTCTGGTACATGAATTCATTGGCATAGTAACTCGAATTGCTGAGTTGCCTGAATGTCGGACGACTCGTACGTGAAGAGAAAGACAGTGTGTTATTCCAGCCATTGGCACTGTGCGTAAGTGAAAAAGAAGGATACAGGTTCCTGTAATGGCGATGCACATTTCCGTCCAGGTCAACATGGTCAACATATTCTGAGATAAGGTCTTCATACCTTATTCCACCAGAAATTCCGACATGGCCAATCTGTGCGCTCAACTCCGCATAAAGCGCAAACTTATCCTCCTTGTTAGAATAATCAGAAGAAGGGATACTGCCTGTATTCGTGGTCAGCTTTCCACTTCCGTCGACATGATTGTACTCGACACCCCACGATAAATCAGTATTATGGCCAAGAATGTAGCTGAAAGCCAATTTCCCTGCATATATGTTCAGTTGGCTTCCTCCTGTACTCAAAGTGCCACGGGTGACGCCCTCTAACGTTTCTTCGGTGTTCTGCCTGTAGTCGTTGTCGTTGCTCGCGAAGTCAAGATTCAAATCCGAGACAAGCTTCTCGCTCCAGCGGCCACTATGGAAAACATTCAAATGATTGAACACAATATTATTCCGATAGTCATTGGCGATGTCTGTAGATTGCTTTTGAATGTTATTAAGAAGATAATCAAGAGCAGAGGATCTGAGCTCGCTGTCCCGGTCGGAAGATGCATCCCACTCTATTCCAACAACGTGTCTGTCGCTGATTTCATAATCGGCGCTGAGCTTCCATTCATGACTGGAGAGCCTGCCTCTGGTTTTCTGGTCTTGAATAAAGGTATGCGTATCTTCGCCGATGAAGAGAGTTTTTTCTTGTGGGAGATTGGCTCTGTTCCTCCCATCGCCATAACCGTACGAACCCGAAACATTGAGTCCATTCTTTTTGTAACCTATCCTCAAGTCCAGGCCACCTCCTGTTTCTTCGTTTTGTCTCGCATTGATTCCCGCCTGCATCGTAAACCCATCATCCCTCTTCAATGTGATTATCCTCAGTACTGCTTTCCCCTCTGCATCATATTTTGCACCGGGATTGGTGATAAGTTCCATGCTTTTTATCTCTTTTGGCGACAGCCTTTTAAGCTCCTCAGAACCCTGAATCTTCCTGTTGTTGATGTAAATGACAGGCGAACCTGAACCGAAAACTTCGAAACCTCCGGTAGCCGTTCTCACAATCCCCGGAATCTGAGAAACAAGTTCCGACATCTCATGTGTCTCGCTCAAAACAGTTCCGGCCACATTCGTCACAAGAGAACCATTCTTGTTTTGGAACTGAGGCCGCGATGCCGTGAGAGTTGTTCCTTCCAGCATAAGAGCTTCTGTCTCCAATTGAACCGTTCCGATATTCTCCGTCTCGCACAGAATCCAACGCTCTTTGAAGCCAATCAATGAGATACGCGCAAGGACAGGCATCCGTTCAACAGGGATTACAAAAACTCCGCTTTCATTACTGACACCTCCGGTGAGGAAAGTGGAGTCCTGAGGTGAGTATAAGGCAATCGTTGCATACGCGGCAGATTCCCCGGTGTCATCAAGAAGTCTGCCGACCAGATGCCGCTCTGTCTTATGGACGCACTCCACCGTTATCAGGGAATCTGCCACTGTAACGCGCATCGGGTAGAAGCCCACTACCTGTCGAACTGCATCCGGAACGGTCAGTTCCTGAATGGTTGTCGATACGCGAAAGTCCTCCAGCTCGTTGAAAATGAAGTTCACTTCATATCTTGAAGTGGCATTATTCAGTGTGCGCAGTGCTTCCGAGAGTGATACATCTGAAAGAGATAGGCTGATAGTTTGTGCTTCCGCATGAATCAAAGACCAGCAGAGAAGCACGAAAACAAATAGTTTTCTCATAGCTTACTCTACTATAATGTCTTGCCCGCTCAGTTTCACATTCAGGCGGTCAAACTGGT
>JAEEGK010026521.1_pt1 | contig 11785 bp, 8 predicted proteins | sample 8958771 | NCBI WGS metagenome assembly JAEEGK01 (sample SAMN16246547, study PRJNA631951) | gut metagenome | biome: gut microbiome; feature: rumen; material: SC-attached | host: Bos | place: Iran: Karaj | collected 2018-10 | reverse complement strand
GAAGGTTAGAAACCTTGGTAAGAAATCCCTTAAAGAAGTTAAGGAAAAACTTGCTGAGAATGGCCTCTCATTCCGTGAAGTCGCTCCAGGAGAATAATTATGGCAGCACAAGGTAGAAAAAACGTACATGGTAAAGCTGGTGTTAGATTTAAAGCTGGTTATACCAAACAAAAACACGAAAATAAACTTCGCACTTTAGTGACAGACTTAGTTATTCACGAAAGAATTACCGTCACATCTGGTATGGTTAAAGAACTCAAGTCTTTAGCAGACCACATGATTACCTTAGGTAAACGCGGAGATTTACACGCCCGTAGACAAGCCGCTGCAGTCCTTAAAAACGGTGAAGCAGTAACAAAGTTATTTGCAGAACTCGCTCCACAATATAAAGACAGAAACGGTGGATACACTCGCGCTATTAAAGCTGGTGTTCGTCTCGGTGACAATGCCCAAAAGGTTATTGTTGAATTTGTTAAATAATTAACACTTACAAACAAAGGGGAACTTCGGTTCCTCTTTTTTATTGTTACAAGTTGTAAAATTAACAACTTTATGTTATAATTATTCTATGAATAAAATCATTAATATTAGATCAAAAAAATCTATCGATGATATTGCCGAGTTTAAAGACAATGATTTTGCTCCATGTGATATTAAATTTACTAATGTTCATTTAAAGGATCTGAATAAAATTTTAAAAAAAGATTTATTTAGCAAAAATGATCTTTATGTTAATTCAACAACCTTACACGATTTGATGCAATCTAAAGGAAAATCGGATTCTCATAATTACCATGACTTAATGCCAGAAGATATTTTCAAAGCAATAAATAGTTTATTAGACCCAGAGTGCATAATATTAGTTAAGAAAGAAAGATATGCTGTAATTCCAACGTACGTATCGTCTTTAAATGAACCACTAATGGTAATTATTGAATTGAATTCAGGCTTAATTATAAACAAAAAAACTAATATAAATAAAATAGTTACTATTTATCCAAAATCTAATCTTGAGAAATATTTAGAAAAATTAGATGAAAAGGAGATTTTATATAAAAAAATGAGCATCAATACCGGCTCCAATTGCCTTAACTGAATACTCTACCGTTCGAAGATGTACCTTTTTATGGGCCCCGTCTTCTCTTCGCCACTCTTTTTTTGGAAGCGTCCACGTCAAGAGGCTATCTATAAATATAGCTTTGGGTGGCTATCTATATTATATATAAATTGGGAGGAAGTTCAATATGAAACAAGAAAAAATAGGATTAAAAATTAAAGAATTACGAAAGCGAAAAAAACTCTCGCAAACAGACCTTGCTATTGCTTTAGGTTATTCAGATAAATCTGTTATATCACATATTGAAAAAGGTGATGCAGATATGACATATGAAAAAATATTACTTTTATTAAGAACGTATGCTTTGGATGCTAATGATTTATTTAATGTAAAAGAAATAGACGAAAAATTAGAGGGTTGGAGAATGTCACAGCGCAAGAACAAAAAAGTTGCAGTGTATATTCATGGATTGAATGGCTCATGTAAAGAAGCTAAAGATTACTCTTACTTAAGTAATGAATATGATGTTGTTGGCTTAGATTATAAAGATGGTAATCCATGGGAAGTAGGCATTCATATAAAGGAAGAATTTGAAAAACTTACTCGTAACTACAAAGAAATAATTGTTATAGCTAATTCAATTGGTGCATTTTACGTATATGAATATTTAAGCAGTTTTGAAATTAAACATGCCTTCTTTGTTTCTCCAATTGCAGACATGGGACAAATTATTTTAAATCTTATGATGCAATATAAGATTGATAAAAATGAATTAAAGGAGAAAAAAGAAATCAAATTAGACAACGAACAAACTTTGTCTTATGAGTTTTATGATCACGTCTTAAACTATAAAGATAATTGGAATACACCAACAGACATACTTTATGGTGATCTTGATGAGCTTGTTTACATAGAAAATATTGCTGACTTTTTAGCAAAACACCCGAGTGCAAAACTAACAATTAAGTGTGGCGCAGAGCACTATTTCCATACTCAGGAAGAAAAAGACTTCATAAAGAATTGGATATTAACTAGCATACATAACGAGAATTAAAAAACGCTCTAATTAAAGAATTTTGAAATTCAGATATAATAATATCTAACAGGTAAATGATATGAAACAAAACTTAAACTTCTCCTGGTCCTTCATAGAGGGCTTTAAAGACGAGTATTTAAACTCACTCGATAAAGTAGAGGCAAAAGAAATTAACGTGCCTCATAACCCCGTAGAAATCCCTTATAACTACTTTTCAGAAAAGAACTATCAGGGATTATTTACCTATGAAAAGCTATTTGATGTCGATAACTTCAGCGAAAAGAGAGTTTACATCCTTCATTTTGAGGGGTTCATGTTTCTCGCGGATATCTATTTAAACGGAGTAAAACTTGGTCAATTCTATTCAGGTTATTTGCCAGTCGATATTGACGTTACTAAGTTTCTCAAGAAATCTAACAACCGCTTAGTGATGGTAATTGATTCAAGAGAAAACAAAGATTACCCTCCGTTTGGTTTTGCAATTGATTATTTGACATTTTCAGGAATCTATAGAGAAGTTTGGCTAGAGTCACATCTTCCAACTTATTTAAATAATTTCTATATTCATGGTGATAGAGACGGAAATATTGATGTTGTTTTTGATGTAAACGGAAAAGATGAAATATCCGTAGAAAACTTGGTTTTAGACGAAAATAATCAGGAAAAAGCACGTTTTTCAGGTAATTCTTATAAACTTGAAGATTTTAAACTATGGGATTTAGATAATCCAAATTTATATAAACTAAGAACAATTGTTACTTTAAATAAAGAGAGTGAAGAATACGAAAATCGCTTTGCATTTAGAGAAGTTAAATTCACAAATCAAGGTTTCTTCTTGAACGGAAAGAAGATTAAATTAGTTGGTCTAAATAGACACCAAGGCTATCCATATATGGGTTATGCAGCATCTAAATCATTACAAGAAGATGATGCTCTCATTCTTAAGAATGAGTTAGGTGTAAATGTTGTTAGAACATCTCACTATTCTCAAAGTGAACACTTCTTAAATAAATGTGATGAACTTGGTTTACTTGTCGTAAACGAAATTCCAGGTTGGCAGCACATTGGTCAAAGTGAATCATGGAGAAAAGAATGTGTAGAGAACGCTAGAAGAATGGTTCTTAAAGAAAGAAATCATCCATGTATAATTGCCCATGGCGTTCGTATTGATGAATCAGTTGATGACCACGAATTATACGAAAAAACCAATGAAATCGCACATAAATTGGACAAATATCGCCAAACAATTGGTGTAAGAAATTTCAAAAACAGCGAACTTTTAGAAGATATTTATGGCTATAACGATTTCGTTTGTGATTCATTAAAAATCGGTTTATGCAAGCCTAAGTCAATTAAGCATCAAAACAAGCCATTACTTATTACTGAATACATGGGTCACATGGATCCAGTTAAGGTTAATAGCGATGAAGGCAAACGTATCGAAGTTGCTTTAAGACACGCTAAGGTTATTGATGATAACTTCAAATACGAGAATACCGCCGGTGCAATCGGTTGGTGTTTTGTCGATTACCATAGCCACACAGACTTCGGTAGTGGAGATCACATTTGTCCACACGGTGTTTTAGATTTATATCGAAACAAGAAATACACAGCGGCAATTTATGCTTCTCAACAAGATAAGAATCCAATCTTAGAAGTTTTATCAAATATGAAACCCGGCGATGTTCCAGAAGCAATCTTTAATGATATCTATATCGCTACAAACTGTGATTACGTTGAAGTTTACAAGAATGATGAATTTGTTAAGAAACTAGAACCAAAGAATGATAAGTTTAAATATTTAAAACATCCTCCAATCTTACTTGATGACATTGTTGGTGAAACATTTAAAGAAGAGAAATTCCCAAAGAAGAGTTATCCAAAGATTGCGAGAACATTCTCATATGCTGCAATGCATGGTTTCAACCATCTTCCATTATCCACGAAGATTTATTTGGGCTGGATGATGTTTAGATACAAAGTAACCTTTACCGATTTAGTAGGTTACTGGAACAAATATGTTGGTAGCTGGGGTGGAATGGCTAAAACTTATAAGTTTGTTGGATTTAAAGACGGACAAAAAGTTAAGGAAGTTGAACTTGGTCCATCAAACGAATTTGATTTAGAAGTTATTCCAAACAAGACAGAGCTAGTGAATGCAGATACATATGACACATTGAAAATTACCTTAAGACACGTAGATTCTCATAAGTCACTAATGCAATATTCCCAACGAATCATAGAAGTTGAGACTGAAGGACCAATTGAACTAGTGGGCCCAAAACAACAAACGCTATTAGGTGGTCAGTTAACTCTCTACATCAATTCACTTAATAAAGCAGGTAGTGCATCAGTGAAAATTAAGATGGACGATATTGAAAAAACTATTGATATAAAAGTTAAATGAGACTAGATAAATTTTTAGCAAATTCTGGTGTTGGAACTAGATCCGAAGTTAAACGCCTTATCAAAGATAAAAGAGTCAAAGTTAATGGTGCAATCGTTAAAAGTGACTCCTTTAATGTTGATGAGAATAAGGATTTAGTTCTTTTTGATGATTTAGAAGTTAAATACAAAGAGTTTTATTATGTTTTGGTCAATAAGCCACAAGGTTATGTATCAGCAGCAATAGACAATGTTTATCCTCCAGTTACAGATTTAATTCCAGAGTATGCTTTTGCAAAGCTAAATCCAGTTGGAAGATTAGATGTAGACACAACTGGTGCATTATTATTAACAAATGATGGTGATTTAGCGCACAAACTAATCAGCCCAAAATATCACGTTGATAAAGTGTATGAAGTTGAAGTAGATAAGAAACTTGATCCAAAACTAATAGAAGCATTTAAGCAAGGTATAAAACTTGATGGAGAGATGACTCTACCTGCAGAGTTACTCATTATAAATGACAACCACGCTGAGCTTACACTTCACCAAGGCAAATTTCATCAAGTTAAAAGAATGTTTAAAAAATTTGAGTATAATGTATTAGGTTTAAACAGAAAAGCATTTGCGTTCTTGACTGTTGAAGATCTTGAAATTGGTGAGTATAGAGAACTTACCTTCGAAGAAGAAAATAAACTTAAATCTTTATTTGATAAAGGAGAATAATTATGGCAGCCGCAATTACAATCTTAGTTGTTGAATTTATGCTTCTTTGTGCAATGCCTTTTGCATATTTTCAAATTGGAATTGCGTGGGGACTTGTAGCAGGTAACATTATTTGTGCTATCATTGGCGCAATCATTTTGCCTGGTGCGATTCAAGGAATTAAAACAAGAACCCCTTCTAGAGGAAAAGCAATTGCAACAACAGCAATGGCAGGTACTGCAATTGGAATTGGTTTAATCATGGCGCTTACTATGGCATTTATTGCCGTATTTCTAACATATTATGGAGTTCTTCCTACAATGTGAATAAGTCCCTCAAAAAGAGGGATTTTTTATTGAAACACTAATAAATGCAAATAGTATGTTAATTTATTAAAATCTTGATATTTTAGTAAATTGTTTTAGTATTTAACGTGGTAGGTATAGATTATGCAATTATTAATTTTAGCAGCTGGTATGGGTTCTAGATTTGGTGGTCTTAAACAAATGGAACCAATGGATGAAGCCGGCAATTTTTTATTAGATTACTCAGTTTATGATGCAAAAAGAGCAGGTTTTAGCTCAGTAGTATTTGTCATCAAACACTCATTTGAAAAGGAATTTAAGGAAACAATCGGAAAACGTGTCGAGAAGATAATTGAAACTCATTATGCTTTCCAAGAATTAGATGATTTACCAGAAGGATTTAAAGTTCCGGAAGGTAGAGAAAAACCATGGGGTACTGCGCATGCTATTTATGCAGCAAGAAATTTAATCCATGAAGATTTTATTATGATTAATGGTGATGATTTCTATGGAAGAGATGCTTATGAAGTCGCATATAAATATCTTGCTTCCTTACCAAAAAATGCAAAAGGAATGTATGCAAATGTCGCATTTAAAGTTTCAAACACAATGACTGAAAATGGATCAGTTAAACGCGGTGTATGTTTCGAAGATGAACATCATAACTTAACTAAACTTGTTGAGTCTTCTATTGAAAGAAACAAAGAAGGCAAGATTATTGCAACTCCGCTTGAAAATGGGCAACCATTTGAAGTAAGTGAAGATCAACCAGTTTCCATGAATTTGTTCTGCTTCAATAAAGACTTAATGGATCAATTAGGTTCACGTTTCCCAAAATGGTTAAAAGAAAACGGAAACGAACTTAAATCTGAATTTTTGATTCCAACAGTTGTAGATGAACTTGTCCACGAAGGAAAAGCTTCCTTAAAACTTCTTTCAACTGAATCAGTTTGGTTTGGAGTTACTTATAAAGAAGATAAACCAGGTGTAGTAAAGGCTTTAAAAGAACTTGTTCAAAAAGGTGAATATAAAGAAGGACTATATTAAAAACTTTCATTAGATACTTAGTATAAGTATCTTTTTATTTAAATGATTAAAGAAGAACGCTTAAATAAAAGAAAAATCGCAAAAAGAGTCGCCTTTAATGGTGAACGGCTTTCGTGTTCGAAAAAGACAATGAGAGATATTTTTGAAATCTCTTTTTATCACCCAGATTTTACTTTATTTAACATTGTTAAAGATGGCAAAATAACTGAAATTACTTATGGTGAAGTAAAAAAACAAACAGAAAGATTTGCTAACCACTTCCAAAAAACAATCGGAGATAAAACTAAATACGTTGGTCTTCTTTTAGAAAACTCACCAGAATGGGTTTCATCTTTTTATGGTCTATTGATGGCGGGTTATTTCCCAATTCTTCTTTCAACCGCAGCTTCAAATGAAGAAAATTTAGAAATTTTAGATCAATTAAATAGTAACTATATTGTTTCGAATAAGGATATTGGTGTTACATCAATTAATCCGTATGAAATCAAAGAAGAAAGACCTATAGATGAGAAAAACTGGGTTGATGGAGTTGTTTTAGTAACTTCTGGCACAAGTGGTAAATCAAAGATTTATCTTTATACAGGAAAAGAACTTGCTAAACAATTATTGCAGGTTCCTAATCTTATTAAGAGATCACCTTGTCTATGCACAATCTATAAAGGTTATATAAAACAATTCTTAATTTTACCTCTTTACCATATTTTTGGATTTACAGCGACATTCCTCTGGTTTTCTTTCTATAACATAACATTTGTTTTGCCGGAGAGTTTGGCACCAGACAAGATTAGAGAAGCTGCTCTTTTAACGCGCCCAACTCACCTACTTGCAGTTCCATTATTCTGGGAGCTAATCACCAGAAAGATTGTTCAAGCAGTTAAAGAGAGAAATGCTACTGAGAAATTTGAAAAAGCATTGAAATTCTCTATAAAAATTCAAAAATCCTTAGGAAAAACCGGACAAAATTTTGTTAAAAACCACTTATTTAAAAAATATTTAGACAATGTTCTTGGTCGTTCTTTTGGCTTCTGCGTTACTGGCGGAACAGCAATATCAGAAGAAACTTTAAGGATAATGAACGGCCTTGGTTATCCTCTTGTTAATGGATATGGATCAACCGAAATCGGAATTTCTTCATTTGCAAATACAAACAAAATTAAGGAAAGGTTGACCACAACTATTGGTGAGCCCTTTAGCAATTACAAGTACGAAGTTTCGGAAGATAAAGAATTACTCGTGAGTACAGGCTCCGCTTATAATTCAATGCTTGTTAATGGTGAGTTTGTTGAAAGAAATGTTTATGAACCAATCCACTCAAACGACCTTTGTGATATTGAATTTGATAAGTACTACATTCGTGGTAGGTTAGATGAACTTTATATTGGGCGAAACGGTGAAAACTATTCACTTCCACGCATCGAAAAATCACTTAAAGCTAATTATGTAAATGATTTGGTTTGCATTACCCAAGATGAAAAATTAGTACTTCTTTTATCTTATGATAAATCTATTCCTCATGAGCTTATTAAGAAAGACTTATCAGGCATTATTCATAACGAGAATTTTATTAAGTATTCAATTAAAAAGATTCTTATTACGAATGATGAACTTCCAAAAGCAAACGGTATAAAAGTAAAGCGCAATGAAATAGCAAATCTTTTAGAAAATGGCTCTATCAAAACTTTTGACATTCCTATGGATGAAAATGAAGTTATTGTAGAAAACGTTAACCAAGGACTAGTTAACGAAATTAGTAAAATATTTAGTGAAGTAACCTTGTGTGAAAAAGTTAATAATGACTCTGATTTCTTCATTGATTGTGGTGGAGATTCATTATCTTATTTTGAGTTAGTGAGTAAGATTGAAAACCGCTTTGGTTTCACTCTTGAAATTAATGTTAATACAACAAGAACGCCTGTTCATTTTGCGGTTAAAGTTGAAGAAACAGCTAAGCAGGAAAATATTGACTTAAACCTCTCTCAAAAGACAGAAAAACCGAAAAAAACCAAGGAAAAAACCGGAAAATTCAATTTCTTTAGGTTTTTAGGAAGATGTTTTATTAAGGTTTCTGGAATTATTTTCTATCTTATTTTTGTCTCGCCAAGATTCTTTTATGCTTCTCGTAAAGCAAAGAAGGAATCAAGAAGAGTTAAAGGTGGTGCAATCATAATTGGTAATCACTCATCTACATTTGATTATGTTAGTTTAATTTATAAATATTTCTTTAGAGTCGTTCATACTTTTGTGGGGCCAGCAATCTATAGATTTGGTTCCTTAAGACATCTTTGTAACGTCTTAGAAAACATTGAAGTTAAGAAAGATGATCCTGCGAATATTGAAGCTGTCCGTAAAGCAAAAATTTACCTTGAGAAAGGAAAGACCATTGCTATATTCCCAGAAGGAAGATTTGAGGATAAAGTTGGTGAGATAGAAAGATTCTCTTCAAGTGCTATTAGACTTTCGTATGAAACAAATAAACCAATCATTCCTGTTTATTTCAAAGGTAATTATGGTCTATTTAAACGTGCTAAATATAACGTTGGTGAGAAAATATATGTTCGTGATTTAGTTAAAGGCGATGAATTAACAAATGATGAAATCATTCGAGTAAATAAATATCTCCAAGAAACTGTTAAAAAACTCAAGCATCAACTTCATTGTTACGAGGCTCACAAAACTAAATCCATCTTTTCTTGGAAACTATTTATTTCTGATTTATTCAAGATTACAGGTTTCCCGTTCGGATACTTAGTTTTCTGGGCAGCTAAAAAATATGTTGGTGACAAAAAGAAGATCAAAAAGGCATTAAAAGAAAAAGTTATTTTAGCGCCTAACCACACATCATTCTTTGATGTAACTTATATGTATCTTTACTTTGTAACTCGTCGTTTAAGAATTCTTTCACTTAAAAAGGCTGTTGGCGGAAAAATCTTACATCCATTGACTAAAGGCGCTGGTGTTATTGAATACGATAGAGACGCAAAAGGCGGATTCGATTTTAAATCATTTAAAGAAACAGACGAAATACTTGAAGGTAACGGTTGTGTAGTTATGTTTCCTCAAGGTCATATTGAAGAAGATGGCTCAATTAAAGGTGACTTAAAACAAGGAATTGCTATGCACGCTTTAAGACACAATGTTCCAGTTATTCCAGTTTTCTTCCAAAAAGTAACACGTCCTTTAAAACCTAATCGTATTATTGTTGGTGAACCACTTTACCCAAATGAGTATTTTATTGAAAGTGGAGCTAGCAAAGAAAATATCGCAAAATTTACTGAAATTCTTCAACAAAAAATGATAGAATTACAAAGTATTTCGCAAAATTACTCTAAAAAGAAGGAGAAATAGTCGATGAAAAAAGTATCCCTAAACAAGCGTTGGAAAGAAGTGCTGTTTGCCGCTACTGGTTTTGGGCCAAACCTTTTAATGGTTCTTATGATGGCTTATTTTTCTGACGCCGTTAACCCAAGTGCTTTAAACAAAGATGTTGGATTCTGGAGTTACGGAACAAACACAACAATTTTAATTCCAATCGTTTTATTTGCAGTTCTTTGGACAATTGGAAGAGTCTTTGATGGTATTGTTGATGTTCCACTTGCAGCATTCACTGATAACCTTAAGAACAAGACTGGTAAACGTTGGATTGCGATTTTAATCGCAGTTGTTCCAATGATTGTTTCTTTTGTCCTTTGTTGGATTCCTGTGTTTGGTGTATCTGATAATCTTACTTTAGGTGCAAAAATAGGTAACGCTATTTGGATTTTCTTCTGGTCAATTATCTTCTTTGCTTCATATACTTTAGCACTAATTACCTTTTATGGAGCTTTATCTGATGTTTGCGAAGATCAAACTCAAAGAGCTCGTGTATCAGCATATAAATCTGTATTTGACACAATTAGCTATGCTTTAGTTTATGCAGCGATTCCCGCTATTTTTAAAGCGATTGGTGTTCCAATTTGGAAAGTTGCATTATTTGGCACTCCTCTAATGCTTTCAATTCTTATTCCTATCTTTATGCAAAAGAAAGTAGATGGAGAAGTTGTTGCAAGCGGAAGTGAAGAAAAAGCAGTTCCTATTGGAACTTCAATTAAATTAACACTTCAATCAAAACCATTTATGAAGTGGACACTTGTTAACTGTGTTGCTTTCTTTGGACTTCAAATGTTCTTAGTTGCTCAAAACACTTTAATCTCAGGCGTCATGTATTTGGGTGTCTTAGAAGCAGCTTTATTAAATACCTGCGCATTTGCTCCAGTTCCTTTGATGCTCTATTTATTTAATAGACTTCGTAAAAAAGTTGGTGTAAGAATAGCATTCCAAAGCGCACTTCTATCCTTTGGCTTATGTATCTTCTCATTCTGTTTAGGATCAAAGTATTTTTGGGGTTACAATGTAGTACCAAAATTGATATTTGGTGCTATTGGCGGAGTTATTGGTTCATGGGGTATCGGAGCATTCTTTATGATGCCATACCTTATTCCTACATCAATTGCATCTGTCGAAGAAGAAGTTACGGGCAAAAATCACTCTGCTATGTACTTCGCTATTCAAGCTTTAGCAACATCCATTGTAGGAGCTATTGCATCATCTTTTGTATATAACTTACTTAAAAACTGGACTACTCCGACAGGTGAAACTTATTTTGATGAAATTGCCGGAAAAGATGTACAAATTGTGTGGCCTAATGGTGTCTCAATGGTTCCATTCATTGTCTTTGTCGCATGTATTTTAGGTTTCTTCTTCTGCTTCTTGATGCCAAAGAGATATAGTGCTCGTACAACTTACTTAGACATTAAAGAATCAGCAGAACGCAGACTTCCAAAACTTGAACAAAAACGTGCTGTTTATATGTTAAAGCTTAAAGAAGGTGAAATGGCTGGTGAAAATCTTGAAGAAGATAAAGCAAGAGAATTAGCTCTCAATTCACTCGATGGTATTAGAGCAAAAATTGTTAAAGTTGAAAAAGATATTGCCGAAACAAAAGCAATCATCGATTACAAATTTGACGAAGCACATTCAATTGGCAACGAAGAAGATCGTTCTTTAGAAAAGAATTCACTTTTTGCAAGCGTTGCTCTTTGGGTTTTAAGTGGTGGAATATTTGGTATTGTTTCAGTCTTATTAGATTTTAAGAAATTCAAAGTCTCTGGAGTTAAATTAAGTGGCGGAACTAAAGCAATTGCAGTCCTCGCATGTTTCATCCCATTCCTTGGAATTCTTGCAGATTACAAGTTCAAGAAAGCATTTGAAGAA
>JAEEGK010026520.1_pt1 | contig 11786 bp, 8 predicted proteins | sample 8958771 | NCBI WGS metagenome assembly JAEEGK01 (sample SAMN16246547, study PRJNA631951) | gut metagenome | biome: gut microbiome; feature: rumen; material: SC-attached | host: Bos | place: Iran: Karaj | collected 2018-10 | reverse complement strand
CGGAACAGATATAATGCATATAAAGGCTTATAATTTTCATGATGCTTTTTTTACGACTCCTTCAAAGATGTTAGCTGTTGCAAATAATAATGGACGACAGCTTTATCTGAATTTCTCCGTAACTTCAGTTAATAGTAATGAAAGCCAAGACGACAAATTATTTTTCTATACATGGCTATTGGAAAAACAAGTGACAACTGTAGTAAAGGAAGGAGGCGCAGATGACAATACCAACAACAAGTAGCTTTAATAGTATAAATGGGCTGCAAGGGAATATTCAGTTTAAAAAGTTGCAATACACACATGAACGTACGCTGAATCAGCAGAATAACGCTCATGAACTTGAGATGCAGCAGAAACAATTTGAGCATGAAGATAAGCAAAAAGCGCAAGATTTAGGAACTTTGGGTAGGTATTTTGGAGGTGGTGAACATTCTTCTCGAAATATTACAGCGGTTATTTGTCTTGTTTTAATTGTTGGTGCTGCTTTAGTTTCAGGTGTAATATATTGGCAAACTCAAGATAAATCTTTGATTGCTAGTATATGGAATAAGGTAATCCCATTAATTGCATTGTCGCTGGGATATATTTTTGGTAAGAAATAGGTCCTCCTTTGTGATTATAAGGCTCGTAAGCAGACAATTATGGCGTATTGTATGAAAAGATAAAAGAGATACCTTTCTTGGACGAGCCAAGCGACAAGGTTGAGCGGCACTGATATTTTAAATATTCAATTATGTTCAGTAGCAAGGATTTAAGGTCGTAGGGGCTATGCCCGCTCGGCTTTGCCGCTTTCCCATTAAACGCTGTAAAGGTACAATATACTTAGTGGTTATGCAACTATCTGTCCCCATGGGGACACAATTATAATTTATTTACATTTCAAACAATTTCGAAAGATGAAGAATGAAGTCTTAGAAACTCTGACAGAAGGAAAGTTTTTATCAGAGTTGGTGTTGGAAAAGGCCGAAAGAGTCTTCGACAACAGTCATCGCTCAATGGAGAGTAGGTACCATCTTCGGCATGGTATCTTTAAACGAGCCTAAGACCACAATCTTGCGGCAGGTGATGTTCTTAACCTGGCACAGTTGATCGCCATCCATCGCGACATCTGTCAGCACTACCAATCCCAGCCGCAAGAGCGCAGAAAATGGGAGGTTAAATTCCTAATAAATCTCTGCAAAGCATTCGACATCGAGGTGGAATTCGAGTTTCCTCCGTAGAGGGGGGTGGTTAATCCGGGGGGATTATTAATAGGGGCATTATAATCCGCCGTGATTATTAGTCCTGGCATTCATTCAATCGTAATTTTATCAAATAAAATAAAAGAATAAAATACATGCAAGATGATATCTCTTCAAATAAACGAATAGCCAAGAACACCATGTTCTTGTATTTAAGGATGATGGTGGGAATGGCTGTTACGTTATATACTTCGAGAGTTATCCTGAATACGTTAGGAGCAACAGACTATGGCTTATATAATGTCGTAGGTGGTATCGTAACTATCGTCGGTTTCTTGAATAGCGCGTTAGGTGGTAGTACAAGTCGCTTCCTGACATTTGCCTTAGGAGAAAAAAATCTAGTAAAGCAAAAGGATACATTTGGTGCGGCACTTAATTTGCATATTTGTGTGGCTCTTCTTGTTCTTGTGCTTGGTGAAACTATAGGTTTGTGGTTTTTCTATGAGAAAATGATTATTCCAGAGGAACGATTGTCAGCGGCCTTTTGGGTATACCAATTCTCAATAATAACCACAATGGTTGCTTTTACTCAGGTTCCGTACAATGCTTCACTTATAGCACACGAAGAAATGTCTATTTATGCTTACGTCGGTTTGTACGATGCATTTTCAAGATTGGCAATCGCGTTTTTGATAACAGTATCGCCTATCGATTCGTTGGTTTTTTATGGGTTATTACTCTTGCTCAATACAGTGGCGGTACAATTGTTTTACAGATGGTATGTTGTCAGGCATTATGAGGAGTGTAGGTTTTCTTTAGTTCGGGATAAAACTCAATATAAAAATCTTCTTAGTTATGGGGGATGGGATCTGTTAGGGAATTTAGCGGTCGTATGTCAAGGACAAGGAATAAATTTATTGTTAAATTTATTTTTTGGCCCCATAGTTAATGCTGCACGTGCTATCGCTTTCCAAATACAAGGCGCTGTGATGCAGTTTGTCGCGAATTTTATGACGGCTGTAAGACCGCAGGTCATAAAGAATTATGCAGAAGGAAATGTTGATAGAATGTATAAACTCACATTTTATACAGCAAAGTTCTCTTATATGTTAATGCTGGCTTTGGTTGTTCCTATATGTTTTGAAATCAATTTTATTTTAAAACTTTGGTTAGGCCACAATGTGCCGTCCGAGACAGCTCTGTTTGCTGTTTTGGTTTTAATTACCTATACGTGGCGTTCCTTTCATGTTGCGGCTTTAATGCCGTTTCATGCTATTGGTAAAATAAAAACAGGAAATCTTACAATTGGTTCATTGATGATAGCTACTCTCCCTATTAGTTATTACTTTTTGAAATTGGGATATCCTGCACATACAGTTTTCATAGTCATACTAATTGTGGAAGTAGTTTCTATGTTTGCCACATGGTGGCTTATACATAAATATGAGTTTTTTCCATATCGAGACTTGTTTGTCAAAGTGCTAATACCTTCAGGACTTGTGACATTGATGACTATTGCCTTTCCCTTTCTGATAATAAATAATTACGAGGATGGTTGGATGAGATTTCTCATTGTTGGGATAGCTTGTGAAATTTCGTTATTGATATCTGCTTTATATGTAGGATTAAACAAAGAAGAAAGATTTAGGGTCTTTACACTTGTCGTAAATAAATTTAAACATAACTAAGCTTGTTTTTTTTTAAGCATTAATAAAGAATCTTCTGTCAAGAAGAAAAGTTGTAAAAGTATCTCTTAATACAGTTGCGCCTTTCGAATGATTTGTTGGTAAAAGAGTTCTTGTGACATGGGGTAGTTGCGGTATAGACTTCGAAATAACTAACGGTTTCTTTGCAAAATGAAAATAGGTTATGATAATTTGTATATGACAAGGCATCAAACATTATCGGTCAGGTAATGGCAATTGATGGTGGTTGGGTACTGAATTAAAGTTAGAAATATGATAGGCTTTATTTTTGTTTTTATTATAATAATAGGATCTTACGCTCTGAATGTCCTCTACAAACACACCAATGCTTATCGGAATCAGTTTATTGATGTCCGAAAGTTCTCTGTTAAAGGAGGAATTGGTGATGATTTGGAAATTGTGAATTTAGGTAGTAACCACCCCAAGTTTGGGTTTGATTATTCTGATTTAGATATTAAAGGGGAAAATTGGGCTGTTGGTCCTCAAACTTTAGAATATGATTATGCGATATTGCGTAAAAACGTGTCTCATTTAGCAAATGGGGCTATTGTTGTAATTCCTATTTGCTTGTTAAAACTGTTTTTGTATCGCCAAGAGGGGCGGTCTGTCCATACAAAATATTATAGTTTCCTTGATCCTAAAGATATTGTAGGATATAGTCGGTTAGATAAATGGAGTAATTACTCATTACCACTTTTGTTTCATCCAATGAGATTGCTTTCACTGATTAGAGATGCTAAGAAAGACAATCGTCTTTCACTGAAAGATAATCAGTGCAAAACTGAAGATAATCTAGATAAAGATGCTGATTTCTGGATTAATTGTTGGAACAGCGAATTTGATATTCTACTTCCAACACCTACGCTTTCCCCCAAAAATCAAGACGATATTTTGTTAAATATTAAGGTGTTAAAAGATATGATAGGTTATTGCTTATCAAAAGGCTTAAAACCTGTTATAGCAATACTTCCTGTTACTAAGAATTTGTACTCACGTTTTACGCCGGAGTTTATTGAGCAACATATTTTAGCTTATATTGCTGAAGCAAATGAGGCAAAAGTCCCTGTAATAAACTATTTAACGGATAATCGATTTACAGATTCGTCGTTATACATTAATTCATTCTTCTTTAACGTTATTGGAAGGAAGAAGTTTACGAGACAATTCATTGAAGATCTGAGAGTTAAATCCATCCTATGATAAATATAATAAAAAAGGTTGACTGCTGTGGCTGTAATGCCTGTGGTGACGTTTGTGGAAAGCATGCCATTTCATTTGTTACGGATAACGAAGGTTTTTGGTATCCAAAAGTGGATAAAAACCTTTGTGTAGATTGTGGTTTATGCGATAAGGTATGTCCCATTCAGAATAAGGCAAGCCATGTAGAACGCTATACGGAACCAATGGTATTTGCTGCATACACAAAAGATGAGTCTATTCGATTGGATTCTACTTCTGGTGGTATTCATTCTATGCTTGCCACAAAAATGTATGAAAAGAATGCATATGTTGGTGGTGCAGTATACAATCCAGACCATACTGTGTCGCAGATTGTAGATGATAACCCTGGAAGATTACCCGAGATTAGAAGCAGCAAATATCTCCAGAGTAATGCTGAAGGAGTATATAAAGAGATACGTTCTTTACTCATAAAAGGTAATAATGTATTCTTTTGTGGTTGTCCTTGTCAGATACATGCTCTTTATAATTTTCTTGGTAAGGAATATGATAATCTTGTAACTTGCGATTTTATATGCCGTGGTGTTAATTCTCCAAAGGTATTTTTGAAATACATGGAGATGCTGGAGCGCCAGTATGGTGCCAAAGCTACAGGAATTAAGTTTAAGAACAAGAAATGGGGATGGCATAATTTCTCTATGCGTGTGAATTTCGCAAATGGAAAAGAATATTGCAAAGACCGTTATCATGATTTGTTCTTCATTGGATATTTGCAGGCAGGAAACTTTACGCGCCCTTCTTGTTACGATTGTCACTTTGAAGGTTTTCCTCAAAAAGCAGATATCACGCTTGCTGATTTCTGGGGTATAGAGAAAATAGACCCGACCATGGACCAAGATAGAGGAACATCGTTGGTAATGGTTAATTCCGACAGAGGAATGGATTTGTTTAATTCCATCAAGAGCGATATAGAATGGCACCAGTTTACTATGGCTGATGCACGTGCAGGCAATCCTGCAATGGATGGATCACTTAAGTCAGCCAAGCCAAATCGCGATGATTTCTTTAATGATTTGGATAAATTACCTTTTGAGGAGGTGGCCGCAAAACATTTTCCAATGCCCAGTATATGGAAGTCGATAAGAAAGAAATTGTCTCCAATTAAGGCTATTATAAATATTATATTAAGGTTGGAACTTTCACCTCAAATGTGGTGTACTTTCTTAAAAATGAATTTTTTTTCAAAGAAAGTGATTAGGAAAGGCCATTTACTATTCAATAATGTTAGTCGCACTGTGGTACAGATAGATTATAATTCACATTTGGTGTTAAATGCCGCTTTAAATACAGGTATCAAGCAGGTGAAACATTCGAGTATGGAAACTCGTATTTGGTTGGAACAAAACTCAGAAATGGTAGTTGATGGACAATTCCAAGTGTTTGGTAATAGTTATATTCGCGTCGCAAAAGGTGGTAAGTTGATTTTGAACGGTGGATTTATTAATGAAAACGTGCAGATAACAGCAGGTGATGTCGTTGAAATAGGTAATGGCTTTACATGCGGGCGAGATGTGGTAATCCGATCTTATGATGGTCATACCATTTGCCAAGAAGGCTATGTTGTTTCTGCGCCAATAAAGATTGGTAACCACGTTTGGATAGGACAAGGTGCCACTATCTTAAAAGGAGTAACAATTGGAGATGGAGCAATAATAGCTGCAGGAGCAATAGTTACCAAAGATGTACCTTCGGGTTGTATTGCTGCTGGTGTTCCTGCAAAAGTGGTCAGAGAAAATGTGGCATGGAAGCAGTAGTATCAATATGAGATAGTTATCAGAGTTTTTTTCTGCTCGTTACGAGAGTTTTCGTTTTCGAGGTAATACTGTATCATGTAGTTGAAGCACTGTCCTTGGCTTGTATTATAGACAAATAACTACATATCGGGCGTGCTAAATTATTATGTAGCTATATTAAAATAATATTTTTTTAATTAATTCACTTTATTGTTAATAGTGTAAGCGTGAAAAAAAGACGTATTGCAGGGGCTGAATAAAGTGATTACCTTTGCTGCCGAATTAAATATTTAAGTACAATGGCAGCAATAACAGAAGAAAATTTTGGCCGTTATCTGTTTTTGTATAGGACAGAGGCCGTTCCTAAAAACATCTCGATGCAGCGCTTTTGTATGCGCAATGGTATCAAGTATGATGAGTTCTTTTTATGGTACAAGAAAACGCAGCAGAGAATAGAACCTGTAGTGGTGGTTGGGGAACCAGAGCCACCTCATCAGGAACCTGCAGATCAGGGATGTGCGACAACATCGGAACCGGAGACGTATTATTCTATATGTATAACCACTTCGCAGGGACTGAAACTGTCACAGGAAGGGCTGAGCTACCAAAAGCTGAAGTCGTTGGTAGAGAAACTGGAGGCTCTATGTTAACGGTTACTACAGGTCGTAGCTTTTACTATATCCCAGGAGTGACTGATATGCGCTGTGGATATAAACGCTTATTACAGATAGTCGACAACCAGTACCATTTTAATGCTAAAAATGGCGATGTGTTTATCTTTATGTCAAAGGATTGCCGGAAGGTAAAGATGGTGAATTTTGAGAACCATGCTTACTATATACATGAGAAGTGCTTTACGAAGGGATATCGCTTTATGAAGGTGGAGATGATAGATCATCGCCCAGTATATAAGATAGAATGGCGGGATATCGTGAGTATATTAGAAAGCCCAGTAGTGAAGTCTTTAAGACTTGGTTAAATATTGTTATAACGTTTTGATTATCAATAAATTAGCTTTATAAATATTTGGTAATATCGTAAAAATTTCGTATCTTTGTAGAAAAATAAGAAGGTATGGAATTGGACGAAATAGCCAAGAGAAAGTTGAATTTTGACCACCTGTCGGAGCTTGAAGAGCGTCCGTCGGAAGCTGGAGATCCATACCTGAATATGAACAGAGACGAACTTGTATCTCAAATCCGTTTTCTTTTGAAACTGCAAGAGGATAAGGATGCGATTATAGACCGGCAGCAAGAATCTCTTGATGAGATGAAGGCTGACCTTAAGGAGGCACGTAAAGATAATAAGGCTCTTCAGAAGCAGTTGGCTGAGAGTAGCAAGAAACTGGATGCTGCTTTAGCTTCAATCGAGGAACTGCGTCGCCAGTTGACTGATATGATGAACCGTAACGATCTGAATAACCAGCATCGTTTTGGCTCGAGAAGCCAGAAGGGTATAACTCCGAAGAAATCGTCTGGAGGAGTTGATCGTACCGAACAGAAGGATAGCTTCTCTGTACCAGAGGATATCCAGGATGGTTTGCCTGTGGAGTTTACTGAAGAAGAGGATGTGCAATCTGCTTTTCATGGTCAGAATGCCCTTGGTCCTCATAAGAGGATGGAGGCTTCTCGCAAGGTATTCCATAAGTCGGATAAAAGCCGCATCCCGTCTGGTGCCATTTTTATGGGGTATGAAACAAGAAAGACTTTTGATGAGGTACACTATATCGTAGAGCATGATTATCAGCTGGTGAAATACAAGACTGCAGATGGCCGTATAGAGCTTGCATATCTGCCACCTGTGGAAGAGAAACATCAGGAAATGCTGAAGAGCTTCCCAGGTACGCACGCATCAACTGAGTTACTCTCTAACCTGATAGTTAACAAGTACCAAATCTGTACACCTTTGCATAGAGAACTGACACGTATGCTTGCTCATAATATGTCGCTTAGTGAAAAGACTCTGACTAATTGGTTGGACAAGGTGTCGAAGTTTTTGTATAAGATGCTTCCTGCTCTGAAGGCTAAGGCCTTGGAGGCTGGTACTGCAGTGAACTGTGATGAGACATGGTGTCGCGTGCGTATTAGCGATAAATACACAAAGAAGTATATCTGGTGCTTGGTAAACAGACAAACCAAGAGTGTACTTTTCTTCTACGATAACGGAAGCAGAGGTCGCCAGGTATTGACTGATTTCCTTGGAAGTGCAGAAATCGTTGCCTTGCAGTCTGATGGCTATAACGCTTATACCTTCCTTGATAATGAGTTAACAGATATCGAGCATATCTGCTGCATGGCTCATGTAAGAGCCAAATTCAAGTATGCTTATGATCAAGGCAAGGATATCAGAGCTCAACGCTTCTTAATAGAGATAGGTAAGCTTTATGATTTGGAGCGGAAATTCAAAGAACGTGGGCTTAGCAGGGAGGAAATAACGAGAGAAAGAAACTCGGTGAAGACAAAAGATATTGTAGCAACCCTTTCAATGCTTTTGCATGAGACCTTACGAGATGAAGTCCATCCGATGGGCGACTTAATGCTAAAGGCCCTGCATTACCTACAGCATTTTTGGAATCAACTCTTTGCCTATCTTAAAGATGGTCTTTACAGTATAGACAACAACATAGCAGAGCGATCAATACGTCCGATGACAGTCGAACGCAAGAACTCGTTGATGTTTGGTAGTCATAAGGGTGCCGAGATGTCTGCTATCTTCCATACCTTTATCGAGACATGTAAGATAAATGGCATCTCAACGATAGAATATTTTAAGAAACTGTTGAGTGAACTCTTAACAGGTAATAACAATTATGCTAATCTTCTGCCACAGACGATTGGTATCAAAAGATAAAGAAATCTAAAATTTTAATCAAAATTTAGCGTAAAAGCCCGATTCGGTGCCCCAAAGGTACCCTTTTGAGCGTATACGTCATTTTTACATATTTACGTTAATAGTTATGAAAATTGCAGCTCTTTTAACAGGTCGTGGTAACAACACTCTTAAAGACAAGAATGTACTTCCGGTGTTAGGTCGTCCTTTGTGCCAGTATCCAGCAATGGCAGCTAAAAACTGCTCAATGATTACGGATTTTTATGTGAGCTCGGATGATGAGAAAATTCTTTCTGCAGCAGAGGAAATCGGATACAAACGGATCGTGCGTCCAGCTGAATTGGCCTTGCCTACTGCACAGCATGTTGATGCTATCGTTCATGCACTTGGAGTAATGAAGGATGACGGATGTGAACCGGATATTCTTGTTGTCATACTGGCAAACAATGCCATAATAAAGACTGCTTGGATTGAGGATACAATACAGAACCTTATAAGTGATTCTACTTTGTCTGCTTCGTGTCCAGTATTGTCAGAACAGGATCATCATCCATATCGTTGTAAGTGTCTGCGTGAGGATGGTACACTTGGTACTTGGTTTGACTTTGATGGTAAGAAAATTTCCACTAATCGCCAAGACCTTCCTAAGAATTATGTGTTCTGTCATAATTTCTGGACTCTTAATCTTAAGAATAGTCTTTATAGTAACGAACCAGGCCAACAGCCATGGACATTCATGGGGCCACGAGTTAAACCTGTGGTTGTTCCAGAGAGTTTTGATGTACATGATATGGATGATATTATCCGCACAGAGAAATGGCTAACTGCTGAAGGTATAAAATAATAAGTAGATTCTTATATCGCACATTCATGAGAAATTTATTCGTTTGTCATACACAAGCACAATTGATTTTAGCTTGCGGCCTTTCTCAAGGTCGTTATAGGAATGAGGATAATAGGTTAATATTATTTGTTGATTTTGCTATAAATGATTCGCTAAAAACGAAATTGAATAAAGTTTTTAATCACACTCTTTATCTCCAAAGTATATATCCAGCGGAATACAATAGAATTAGTTCGAAATTGAAATGGTATCCTGAAGATTGGAGATTAATGAAGCATTATATTACAGAGCCTTTTGATAATGTTTTTATAGTTTGTGACTGGCTTTTACTTGTGCAAAAAACTGTACAGCGAGTCTTGAAAATAAACTCAAAAGCAAAAATTAATTGGTTAGAAGATGGTATAACTGCATACTACAGCGATTCTGACATACGTTTTGGAATGGACAGTAATAGCTTGGGGCTTTCAATTCGTGCGTTTTTATTTAAATACGTTTTGGGGTTAGGAGATATTTATGACAGACAATTTTTCGAAACAGGTGGATTAAGTGTCTTAAAAGATGTTTTTTGCTGTTACCCAGAAGCTGTTAGAGAACCGTACAAGTCCAATAAGAGAATTATTGAAATTACTGATGAAGAATACCGTCTAGGTTTAGCATCAATGTACGACAAAGCAAATTTGAATATAAAGGAAGATACATGCATACTAGTAGTCGACAAACTTGACAGATATAAATATCCAGATAAAGTTAAGGAAATTCTTATAGAGTTTTTCAATCAATGCAAAGTTTCTGGGAAAAAAGTAATTTGTAAATTTCATCCAAGAGAAACTGATATTTGGGATGTTTTTGAAGGTTATCCTCAGTTAGATAAATCAGTAGGAATAGAAAGCGTATATGTGTCTCTTGATTCGATAAAGAAGTATATTACTATAGTTGGTATTAAGAGCACAGGTTTGATGAGTGCTAAGAAATTAGGTTATAATACAAAATCTTTATTCTTATCGTGTGGTGAGGTTAATGAAAACTTGATTGAATTTTATAAAAGACTTGATATTGAATTTGTATAATAAACTATAGTTTTTTATGTTTTAAAATTTTGGGGAAACATCAAATTGTTTGTTAAGCAAAAGTTTTTTCTATCTGCTAGTAGATAATAAAAATACAGATTTAATGTTTTTGATAGTTTTATGTTTAGGCTAATTATATTTTTAGCATTACTTCCTAATATAGAAAATATTAGTTTTGTTTGCTTTCCTGTGCTACATATGGATGATATGTTTCATTCTACAATTATTAAATAAAAACAATTTGTTAAAATTATATATTTTGAATGAATTTATTAAATCAAAATCCTAAAATAGTACTTGCTCACCCAGGCCAGCAGCATTCGTATAGAGTTGCGAAGGCCTTGAAAGATGCAGGAATGTTGTACAAGTATGTCACAACGGTTTATGATAAAGAAAACTCGTTGTGGATGAGAGTTGCGAAAATTTTCCTTAAGGGTGATAATTTGAAACGTGCAGGACGTCGTCGCTGTTTGGCTCTCAACGATGATGATGTTATTCAGTTTTGTGAGGCAGAGAGCCTGTTCCTGCTCCTTTTGATTCGCCTTGATAAGTCTAAGTATTTCGCTAAGCGCTATATGCGACATGTCTCACGCAAATTTCAGCGTAAACTTGCAACCTTTTGCATAAAGAATGATGTCGATATGGTCATCTCATACGATACAAATTCTGAGATACTGTATGATATTCTTCAACGCAAGGCACCCAATATCATTCGTGTGATGGATAATGCCCATCCTAACCGTCATTATCTTTATCACAGTTACCACGAGCATTGGGATTGTGTGGGAGATTTTGTGCGAACATTAAAGGCTTGTGGTTACCTTACCAATCCTGCCATAGCAGAGCGCTTCGGTAAGGAAGCGAAAATGGCGAATTACCATATTGTAGCATCAAATTATTCAGAAGATGCTTTGCGTTTCGATGGCATTCCTTCTGAAAACATCTTCCGTGTGCCATACGGAGTGGACGAGAATAAGTTCCGCGAATCGAATCGTGAGTATTCTTCCCAACGCCTCAATGTGCTGTTTATGGGTGACGTAAACCAGCGTAAGGGTATCCGTCAATTGTTGGAAGCGGCACGTATCATTAATTCTCCAAAGATAGTGTTTAATGTAGTTGGTAGTGGAACCGATCATTGTGCCGATTTGTATGATGTTTACAGACCGTATGTGAATATTCTTGGA
>JAEEGK010026517.1_pt1 | contig 11786 bp, 7 predicted proteins | sample 8958771 | NCBI WGS metagenome assembly JAEEGK01 (sample SAMN16246547, study PRJNA631951) | gut metagenome | biome: gut microbiome; feature: rumen; material: SC-attached | host: Bos | place: Iran: Karaj | collected 2018-10 | reverse complement strand
TTTATAATTATTATTTTAATTTTATTATAATGATTATTTAATATAAAAAAATAATAATATATTTAAATATTTATAGAATGAAATTATTTAAAATAAAAAACTTTTATTTTAATTTATTATTTTTTAATTTAATTTATATTAATTTAAATATTATAAATAATATGATAATTTAACTTTACAAAATTACTTATTTCAAAAAAAAAATCTGAATTTAACTGATATAAAAAACAATAAAATTTCATTTTAATTTTTTATTAATTTTTTCAAATCATCAACATCTTTTAAATCATATGTTTTTATCATAGTTCTAATAGGATAAAATAATCTTTCAAAATTTTTATTTAATTCCTCAAAATTAGTCCAAAACCATCCACAACATTTAGAAGGTTCAGTATTTTTAATTTTAATTCTTTCAAACTCATTAATTTCACAATACATAACACAACTAATACTATGATAATCATTTTTTAGATCAATACAATTTAAAGTACTAATATGTTTAAATCTAGATTTATCTAATAATAATCCAGTTTCTTCTTTTAATTCTCTAGTAGCAGTGTCTTCCCATTCTTCTCCCATTTCTAACCACCCTCCTGGAAGACCAAATAATTCCTCTTTTGGTCTTTTACCTATTAATAATTTTTTAGTAATTGGATTAATAATAAAAATTCCTATTCCAATTCCTGGTTCCTTTTTTTTAATTTTTTTTCCTTTACCTAATTAAATATTTAAAGTAATTAAAATTAATTTTTACTTTGATAGCTATTTTTATGAATTTTTCTTTGATTTTTAAATGAATTATTGTTTGAATCTTGAATATTATCTGAATAATTACTTTTTTTTCTTTGAAGGTCTAAATCATTAGAATTAAAACTGCTCATATTAATATTTATAATAATAATAATAATAATAAATTTATATTTTTTATTTGTATTTATATTATATAAAAATAAATATTTATATTTAAATATATTTAATACTTTTTTATTCAGGATAAAGTTCTTTATTTATATTATCGCTTATAAAATTTTCTTTTAAAAATCTTTTTTTTCTGTCCCAAATTATTTCATTAAATAATTTTATTTGTTCTATTTTATGATAAGGAACTTCACTTTCTAAAAATTCAGGCAAAGTTGCTTCTAACATTTTTAATAATGAATCTCCATAAACAATGTGATAATTATTTATTTCTTTTTTTTGAAATTCTAAGATATTATCTATTATTTTATCTGATGTTATGAATTTAGTACCTTTTTTTAAATGTTTAAATTTAGGTTTTTTTATTATTGCATTAAAAGGAATTATTGTTGAAATGAATCCAAAAAATATAATATTATTATCATAACAATAAATATTTTTTATTTTTAAAAATGTTTTATTTTCTTCGTTGTAACATATATTTTTTGTTATATCAATCCATCTATTTTTTAATGTTTTTTTTTCTTCATTTTCTTTTATATCATTTTTTTTATTTTTTTCTTTTTTATTTTTTTTATTTTTTTTATTTTCAACTTTATTTTGATTATGATTTTGATTATTATTATTATTAGAATTATTATCATTATTAAATTTATTCATTTTTTCTTTAATAGAATATTTTCCAGTAATAAAAACTTTTCCCATTTTCGATAATAAAATTGTATAAGAATTTCCAGTAAAAATTTTTTCAACCGAATCATTTTCATTTAAATTAGGTAAATTAATTTTAGTAGGAAATTTACAATAATTAACATTTAAATTCATTAAACCTAATTGACCATTTTTATTATTTCCCCATCCAAATAATTGACATTGTCTATTTGAACCTATTTTAACTTTAGTAATTTCATACATTAATTTTTTAATTTCATCTTCTTCCATTCCAATACATTTAACAAAAAAATCTTTGTCTCCATTTAAAATATCTTTTCCTGTTATTTTTTCATATTTTATTATATTTAAATAATCATATAATCTTAAATTTTCAAACCATTTATATATATCACTATTTTTCCATTCTATTAAAGGAGGCATCACTTCTTTTTCTAATAAAAACCAAAAATTATCTGAACTGTTTAATGAAAAAATGTTATTAAATTTTATTTTATCTAAACCTACTTGCTGAAGTTGAATCTCATTTACTTTTGGATTTATTTGTTTTATTGAAATATAATAAAGTATGTTTGAATCGTCACAAAACATTAAGTTATTTTCACTTTGAGAAATTTTTGTTATTTTTGTATATTTTTTTGGAAAACTTTCAGGAATTAATATTAAATCTTTTTTATTTTCTTCTTTTTCGTTTTCTTCATTTTCGTTTTCAATGCTATTTATATTATTTTTATTTTCTTCAATAATATCTTTATCATTGCTTATATTATTATAATTATCGTTGCTATCTTCTATATTATTGATATTATTTGATTCATTTAAAATATTAAAAATATTTTCTTTTTGTAAATAATGAAATATATCTTTATTATCTAAAAAAATAATATAATTTTTGATTAAATATATTTTCTCAATTTGATCATTGAATTTTATATTATATTTATATTTTATAATCTGGAAATTATGTAAAATTATATAATAAAATTCATTTAATTTATTAACAAAAAATAATAAATTTAATGTTGGAATATAAATAAAATCTAATATATTATGATTATCAAAATTAATTTTATTTATCAAAGAAATTTTATAATCATTTTCATCATCTTTATTAAATTCTAAATATTTAAAATCATTATTTTTATATAAAACAAAAATTTTATTTTTATATACCTTTAAAATATCATATTGTAAATTTCTTGAAAAAATTTGTCCAATTTTTTTATATACTTTTTTATTTAATAAATTTTCAACTTTATTTTCTTCATCATCATTAAAAAATTCTAAATCATTTAAAGAATATTCAACAATATAATTAAAGTATTTAGAAATAAATTTTTGTTTATAATTTGTAACTAATTGTTTATCATTATTATTATTTTGAGAATAATTTTTTTCTTTAGTTAAATAATAATACATTAATTGTTCTTCAAATTTTTTATTTATTAATTCAATATTTAAAAGTGAATTTATATCTAAAAAATCTAAAATTTCATTCCAACAATCTTTATTCAATTCATAATTAATTTTACTTTCCGTTTCCATATAATTTTTTTAAATAATTAATTCTTTTAATAGTTTTTTAATTATAATATTTAAATATTAAATAAATAAATAAAACTCTAATTAATTTTAATAATAAATTAAAATTAGTTATTAATAAAATAATTTCCTATTAATGAATTTGATTTTTTATGTTTTTTTGAATTTTTTTGATTTTGATTTGTTTTGTTTAGTTTATTTGAAAATTTTCTAATTTCATTATTAAAAAATTTATTATAATTTTGAATATCCATTAAAATGTTTGGATTAATTTCAGAATCAAATTTTATATCGTTAAATTTATTTAAATTATATTTATTTTTTGTATTTAATAAGCTATTTATTTCTTCTTGTTTATTTTTATAAAAATTATTTTTTTGATTTTTTTTCTCATTTTTAATCCAATCATTTATTTTTTCTTTTTTAATCAAATTAGGTTCACTATTTATATTAAAACTCGGATAATTATCAAATAATAATTTTTTAGGAGTTTTTAAATCTGTTGAAAATGTGTTTCTAAAAGAAACTTTTTCACTAATATTATTATTATTATTTAAATTATTTTTATTTCTATAAGAATTTCTTTTAAAAATAAAATTATTTATGTGATTTGATTTTCTATTAGATGATGGTAATTTAATATCAATTTTTTTTGTTTTATTATTAATTTCAAAATTTTTATAGATATTATATAATTTTTTATTTACTAATAATTTTTGATAATTTTTATTATCAATTTTATCTTTTAATGAAATTTTATCTAGTTCTATATTTCCTATTTTATATTGAAATTTATTATATTTATTATTATTTTTAAAACATTTTTGCAAATTACTGTTAAAAATAATATTACTATTATTATTTTTTTTTTTATTATCCTCTTCTTTTTTATTTAATAAAATAAAAAGATCTTTATATTTTTCATTTTTTTCAATTTTATTTATATATTTTTTATTTAATAAATCTTCGAACTTTTCATTTGATTTCATTATATTTATGTTTAAATCGCTCATAAATATTAATTAAATAATATAAATTATTTTAATATAATATTTATATAATATTTATTTGAATTTAATTCATAATAATTTTATTGTATTATTTATTTTTAGAAAATATAATAAATAAGTATTAATTTATAATAATATAAATTAATTATTATTTACAAAATATTAAAATACTTATGCTTATGCTAAATAATTTTACTCCATATTCAACAATAAATTTACATAAACCCAAAAATTATGAAAAATTTTCAAAAGAAATTGAAAATAAAATAAATTCCACAAATGATTTATTTAAAAATAAATATAATTTATTTATGATTGAAAATTATGATAATAAAGATTTAAAAAACCAAGAAATATATAATATTAAATTATATAAAGAAAAAATTTTTAACGCATTTAATGAAATTAAAAACAAAGAAATAGTAAATTTTCTATTAAAAAAAATAAAAGAAAATAAACAAAATAAAATTCAAAATAAAAGAAAATATTTACGTTTAAATAGTGAAAGTGTATTTAATATTAATAGTTGTAATAGTAGTAATTTATTATCTCCATTAAAAAGAATTAAAAAAATTAAATCAAAAAGTGTTACTAATTTTTTTATTAATTCAAATATTAAACCAAAAATAAAACCTATTTTAAATATAGAAAGAAAATCTTCAATAAATTTTAATGTTTTATTTTTAAAAAATAAAAAATTAAAAAATATTATTCAAACGATAAATATTCAAAATAAGGAAAGTGATTTACTTAAAAATAAAATTTCTAAAAATTTATTAATTAATAAAAAATTTGATACATTAATAATTAATAAAGAAAATTTTTTAAATAATACAAACGAAAATAAAATGGAATCGAAAAATAAAAAAATAAAACATGCTTCAATTTCTTTTCCAAAATTAAAAAAAAATAATTTAAATTTTAAATTTAAAGAAATTAATAATTATTTTGAAAATAATCATAAAATTAAAAAAATAAAAATATTGTCAGAAAAAAATCTTTTTGATTATAAAAAAAAAGCAAATTATTATAAAAATAAAATAGATAATTTAAAAACTTATGATGAAAAAAATAAAAATATTTTTAAAATATTAAAAAAATTATAAAGAAATATTAAATAAATTATACAATATTTTATTATATTTTTATTTATTTTAAATTTAACCTTTTACAATTTTATATTAATAAATCACAAATTATTTTTATTAATTTATCTCTATTTGTATTTACATTTTCAGCAATAATTTTTTGAAAAGAAAAAGGCATAAATAAAAAATAATTTAAAACTTTAAAATCAATAAATCTTCCTTTTTCTTTAGTAATAGGAAAATTTTTAACAACAAAAAAACTTTTCGGATTTAAACCTGATTTATAAGGCAATTGATTATAAAAAAATTCACATAAAGTTGATAAAATTTCAAAATTTTCTTCATTTATAGGAGTAAAATAACCAATTGTTCCATCATCTGCTCCATAATAATAATAATTTTTATTAAAATTTCCAACTAATATGTTATTACATATTTTCAAATTAGTTATTACTTTTCCAATATAAAAATCAGCAGTTTCTTCATATTCATTTATATCTTTTTCAACTAAAAAAATATGACCATTTCTTCTAAAATCAAATAAAATACACCCTAATTTTTTTTCATCTTTCCAAAAATCAATTACAGAACAAGGATATTTTGAATTATCATTTAAACTTTTATTTTGTGTTGTTGATAATAAAATCCAACTAAAAGATTCTAATAAATCACCTATTATTAATGTTTTACTTTGAATTTTTGAACATGTTATTAAATTCTTACATTCAATTTTATATTTACTTATTAATTCTTCAGAATTATATTCATATAAAATAACTTTATTTCCCTCTCCAACTAATAACATTTGGCCACTTTTTTGATCATTAAAATTTTGAATAATTGATATAGTTCCTTCAATATTATTATTTTCATTACTTTCAAATATTTTAGTTAAATTTTCTGAATCCATATCATATAATTGAATTTTTGATTTAAATAAATAATTTTCACCATATTTTTCATCTATAATATTTACACCAACAGCTAAAAATTGTTTTAATGATGTGCTTCCTGGAATATTTCTAATTTCAACTATTTCGCTTTGTGTTATTATTTCATTTGGGGCAAATTGAATTTCATATTCTAATTCATTTTCATTTCTTTTTGTTAAATAATAAATAAAATTATTATTTACTAATTCTTTTTCTATTATAAAATATTCATAACTATATGAAATATTATTAGGCATATATTTTGGTTTATAATTTACTATTACAGGAAATCTATTTAAATTAACTGATTTAATTAACATATTATTTTCAGAAAAAATAAAATTTTTTGGAGTGAAACAAAATTTTAAATTTGAATTTTCTAATATTAAAAAACCATTTTCTAATGATTCAGTTGAATATTCAGTTAAATAACTATTATTTAATTTTATTTTTTGATTTGTTGTTATAGGTAAAATACAAATTTTTCCATTTTTTTCATAAATAAATTTTTCATAATTCTTTAAATTAAAAAATACTCCTGAAACACCATTTATATTATTAAAACTAAAAAATAAATTATTACTTGATAACATAAAAAATTCTTTATAATCAATATTAAATAAATACTCAATATAAATTTTTTTAAATTTTATTTCAATATTATTATTTGCATTATAATTATTATTATTATCTAAATTATTGTTTACATTATGATAAAATAATTGATATATAACTAAAATATATTCTTTATATAAAATAATTAATATTCCTTTTGTATTTAACATATCAAAATATAAACTTTTTGGTGTTAAAGTTTTATTTATATTATTTTCTTGTATATTAAAATTTATTATATAAGATGGATCTGATGAAATTCTATAATAATCTTTAATATTATTATTTGAAATAATATAAGGAATTTCATCAATATAATTATTAGATAATATTGGTTTTATATTATCTTTATCTTTTATATCCGTATATAATAAATTAAGTGTATTATAAATATCAAGACATTTGTTTGAACGATATACAATTAAATATGTTAAATTATTATAAAAATATTTTGAATTAATACAAAATTTATAAATATTATTTGCATTAATTAAATCTGATAAATCTTTCATTCTATAACATATATTTTGATTTATTTTTTTTTCAACATATAAATTTTTTGAATTTAATATATTTCCCATATATCTATGAAAACTAATTAATATTATTTTTTTATTTCCTTGATTACTAATAATAATACAATTAGGTCCAAATTTACATTTATTTATTTTTTCTTCTTCATTGAATATTTCATTTGCTCTTATTAAAATAGGAGATTTTAAATATGGATCAAATATTTGAATATTACTTGAACATACAATAATAATAAATTGAATTGTATCTAAATCATTTACATTAATTAAACCACAAGTTATTAAACTACTTTCTTGGTTTATCATTGTTATATCAGTAATATTTTTAAATTCATTTTTTTGATTATCAAAAATTACTATTTTTCCATCTTTTGTTCCACTTATTAAATATTTAGAATATAAATTTCCATTAAATCTTATTCCTTTTATATATGATAAATCTAAATTAATATTTATTATATCATATCCATTATAAACAAATTTATCATATAAATAATTTATTTTTCCATTTTTATTATAACCATTTGTAAACAAAATCATATTTATTCCATTATCATTAATTAAATGAAAATTAATAATAGGACTATAATTATTTATTCTATATAATATATTAAACTTATAATTATTATAATTTAATATTAAACTATCAGAATAATAAGATGTTAAAAAAAATAAATAATCATTTAGCATTAAAATATGATTATAAGGTGAGCCTAATTCAGAAAAATTTTTTTCGTTTTCTTGTATTGCACTAGAAATTAAATTAAAATTTATATAATTATTAATAAAAGAAAAAAATATTAATTCACCTGTTGATGTACTAAATATAAAATTAAATTTATTTAATATTAAATATCCCATTCCACGTAAATCAATATTTTTTTTGATATAATCTAAATTATCTTGATCTATATTATTATTTATGTTTGAATTAATATTTATATTTTTATTTAAATTATAATTTTCATTTAATATTATTTTTTGAGATGTTTTATTTAAAATATTTACAATTTCTATAAAATATGCTCCAAATAAAATAGCAATACTATTTATATTAAAATCAGTTTGATTTTCTAAAACAAAAAAATCAAATATTGTTTCATTTAAATTTTCTTTTAAAATATTAAATTTTTTGTTTTCAATAATTGCTAAATTTATATTATTTATTTTATTTTTATTATCAATTGGTAAATATAATAAATAAAATATATAATTATTATCAATTGACATACTATTTTCATTAATATCTAATCCATTTATATCTTCATATTTTTTATAAATATAAATCTTTATAATTTTATAAACATTATTTTCATTTAAATCAATTAAAATGGATGGATTAAAATATTTATCTCCTCCTAAAGTATCATAATATTCTTCTTTATAATTATTTATATCATTATTATTTATATCATTATTATTATTATTATTATTGTTAATAATATTTAATTTATTATTTAAATTATCAGAATTTATATATAAAATATTAATTTTATTATCATTATAAGAATATATTATATATTTTTGTTTTAAATTTGTGTATATTTTTAAATTATCGTTAGAAAACATTTTTCCATCCATATTAATAGGACTTAATGCATAGAGCGCTAATGTTTCAAAATCTTCGCATTCAAAATTGTATTGAATAAAAGATAATTTTTTATTGTCTAAACATAAAATAATACTATTACAATAATTATTATATTTTTTATTTAATGAAATAAATTTTTCAATCATATTAATTTCACCAAAAACATAATAATCATTTAATAATATTATTTTATTTTCATTTTCATTATCTAATATTAATTCATAAATTGAAATATGATCTTTATTATTTATGCAAATTTGATTTAATGTGATTGGATTTAATTTATAATTAATAAAAATTCCTGAAATTGCATCGTATGTTAAAGTAGAAAAAATATTTTCTTTATGTAAAATACTAGTTTTTAATGATTTAACATTCATTAACAAAATATAAAGAAATAATATATTTATATTATATTTAAAATTATATTAATTTTTATAAATTATTAATTAAAATTAATAAAATTTTTTATTTTTTTAGAAAAAATTTTATAATTTTAAATTATAAAAATATGCATAATTTAGTTTCTAAAACAGCAGAAGATTACATTGATTTAGTAAGAAAAATTTTAATATTTTTTAGTTAAATATATTAATAAATTCTTTAAAAAAAAAGCCTTTAAAAAATTTAAATGAATTAGCAGATGATACAAAAGTAGTTAAAATATTAAATGAAATGTAAATTATTTTTTATAATAATATAAAATTAATATAAAATTTATAGTGAGCCTAATATAGAAAAAAATAAAAAATTTGATTTAGATGAAGATGATGATTCAAAAATAACTCATATAAAAAATTTTGAAGCTATATTAGAAACATTAAATTCATATTTTGAAAATCATCAAGATAAATTAAAATTTTCATCTACAATTTTATTAATAAGAAATCATATTATACCAGAACTTGTATTAAAAAATGATGAAAATCAATTAATTCGTTTATCAGAAATTATAATTTTTATAACATCAATAACATCAAAAAAAGAAAAATATTTAGAAAAAATGAACGATTGTGAAGAAAATTTATATAATTTATTTTTAAGTACAGTTAATAAATATATGAATATTAATACATCAGATGAAAAAGTAGATAAAGTTTATTTAAATAAATATGAAAAAGAAAAAGATAATTTATTATCTATAATAAAAGATCAAGAAACTCATATTAATGAATTAAAAGCTACTATTGATGAATATGTAACAAAATTAAAAAATATGGAAATTAATTTAAAAGATAAAAATAATGAAATTGAATTATTAAAAAATCAAAATAAAAGAAATTCTTTAACTGAAGAAATTTTAACTAATAGTTTACAAAATAGTGAATTAGAAAGACAATTAAATGATAAAACAAATGAATTAGAAACTATAAAAAAAGAAAAACAAGCCGAAAAAAAAAAAAATAAACAAATAATTGAAAAAATTTCTAGAGAATTAGAAGAAGCAAAAGAAACAATAAATAAATACAAAGATTATAAAAAAAAATTAGAAATCGTTGAAAATAAATACAAAGAATTTAAAGAATCAAAAGTTGATGAAGGTTTAACAAAAAATCAAATAAATTTAAGTTTAGAAGAAAAAATGAAACAAATTTCACAATTACAAAAAGAAAATAAATTATTACATAAACAAATAGATAAATTAAATAATGAAATATTAAAAGATAAAAAATTTATTAAAAAAATAGAAATTCAAAAAAAAGATTTAGAATATCAAGTAAAAGATTTAAATGAAGAAAAAATAAATTACAAAGAATCAAATAAAAATTTATTAAATGATTTAAAAATAAAAAATGAAAAAAATAATGACGAAGATTTTACAAATAATGCTGGAGCAAGTTTGGGAAATTTATTAGATGATTCAAAAAATAAAAATATAGCTTCAAAAAAAGTAAGAGCTTCTTTTATTATTCAAAATCCAATAGTTAATCCTGAATTAGACAAAGAAAAAGATGAATTTATTAAAAGAATGAAATTAGATAAAGAAAAATTAACTAAAGAAATTACTAATTTAGAATTTAAAGTAAAAAAATTACAAGATGAAAAAGATTCTTTAAAATTACAAATACAAAAAGATAATATTGATAAACAAAAAATAAATTTAGCTATTGATAGAATAAAAAATGAAAAAAAACAATTTGAAGAAGATAATAAAGCTTTAAATGTTAAAATAAAAGATATAAATATTATTAAAGAAAAAGAAAAAGAACAAATTTTAGTTGATTTAAAAGAAAAAAATGATATTATTGAAAAAATTTTAGATGAAAAAAAAGAAGTTTTAAATAATTATTCTGAATTACAAAAAGAATTTGAATTATATAAAGAAAAAAATCCAGAAAATAAAAATCATAATTTAAATGAAGAAGTTAAAAAAGAAGAAAATGAAGGAAATGTTTCAAATGCAATTGTATTAAATTTAAGAAATGAAATTGCAAATTTACAAATGGAAAATTTACAAATTAATGAAAAAAATAGAGAATTACAAAAAAAAGTTGATGCAAGACAATTAACTGATGAAGAAATAAATATTAAATTAGCTGATTTAGATTTTTATAAAAAAACTTATGAAGAACAAAAAACTAGAGTTAATAGAGAACATGAATTAATTTCGGAATCTTTGTATAAATTAGCTGTTCATTTTATGGGAATAAAAGATGATTTACAAAAAAAAATGAAAAAATAAAATATCTAATTTAATATTTAAAATATTTATTTATATAATTTATTATTAATAATTTTAATTTTTTAAACATTTTTAAATTAATTAATTAAATGAGAATTATTATTTTAATAATAATTTAATTTTGATATTAATATAAATAATAAAATAATTGGGGATTGGGGATTGGGGATTGGGGATTGGGGATTGGGGATTGGGCCCAATC
>JAEEGK010026515.1_pt1 | contig 11787 bp, 5 predicted proteins | sample 8958771 | NCBI WGS metagenome assembly JAEEGK01 (sample SAMN16246547, study PRJNA631951) | gut metagenome | biome: gut microbiome; feature: rumen; material: SC-attached | host: Bos | place: Iran: Karaj | collected 2018-10 | reverse complement strand
GTTGGATGCAGCATTTACTTCGACATCAAGGACGACGTCTATTTCCAGCCCTACCGCTATTCCGTGCGGGGATACTACTACATGCGGCTCCAGGAGCCCATGGACCCGGACCATGTGTGGCCGGTCCCCCGCCAGCCGCAGTTCACCCCCGGCGTGGATCCGGAGGGGTTCGTGGTCTACAAGACGGACCTCCATCCCTGGCATCCCGACTGGCGGAAACTGCGCGGCGACGTCTGGGACGAGCCGCACTTCAAGGCCAGGGAGGAATCGGCCTTCTGGGCGCACCGGCTGCCCGGGAATCCGGTCAATCCGAACGTGCGCGGCGGCCATTCCGACGCCTTCGACTGGGACCGCCACCTGGCCCATGTGAGCAACATCTATGACATGCTCCTCCCCTATATCCTCACCGACGGCAAGCTCTCCGAGGACGACCTGGGCATCCGGGAAAGCGGGAACGGCCTTCCCGACCTCGTGGACGAGGCCCGGAACGAGGTTGACTTCTTCCTGTCCATCCGGGACGGAGAGGCTTATTCCCAGGGTGTTACGAACCCGGACAAGGACTGGACGGTGATGTTCCAGGCGGGTTGCACGACGCTGGCCGCCTGGGCCAACGCCGCGAACTGCGCCATGCTCGCGGAGGCGTTCCGCGTGGGCGGAATCACTCCGCTCAAGGACTACTATCTGCAGGAGGCCGTCAAGGCGTTCCGCTTCGCTTCCAAGCAGGAAGACCTGATGCTGGACGTCAACCAGGGCATCGGCGACGGAAACATGCGGGGACGCGATTTCCGCCAGATGGCCGCCGCTTTCCTGTACAACCTCACGGGTGACAAGGCCTGGGAGGACATCATGGCGGAGGAAAGCGTGGTCAAGGGCCCGGACGCCAACATCATCGGCACGGGCTGGAACGCGTTCTGGCAGGTTTGGGGCACCGCCGCCTACCTGACCTGCCCGCATGAGCGGCACTATCCGGAGCTGTATCAGAACATGAAGGAAAGCGTCATGGCGCAGGCCTATTCCAAGAATATGAACCATCGGCTCGAGCGCCCGTCCCGCCGGAGCGCGGACGATCCGCGCTGGCAGGTGTCCGAGAACCTCCAGCTGGTGATGCTCGCCCATTACCTGTCCACGGATCCCGCCCAGCGGCTGGAACTGGAGCAGGCCATGTTCGACGAAGCGGGCTGGGGCCTGGGCCGCAACCCGTCCAACACCGTGGAAATGACCGGCTTAGGCGAACGCCATATCACCGACTGCTATACCACCGGCCGTAACGACGGCGAGCCCGGTTCCCATCCCGGCCAGACGCCTTTCAACGGCACCGAGACCTGGTCTCCCGGCCACAACGGCGGTGACGCGCGCGTCATCCTCGCCTACTGCTATCCGGACTGGAACGAGGGCGGATGGCCGCGTCAGGAGTCCTTCTTCAACCAGCGGTACTTCTGGGTGAACGGCGAATTTACCCCGCGTGAAACCATGCGGGGCAAGATGGCCCTGTTAGCCTATCTGTACGGAATCCGCTAGCCTTACAACGCCGGCAGGATGTAATCCCAGATGAGATTCAGTTCCTGCCCCATATTCGGAATGTACGCCGTCGTGACCACGACGGCGTCTTTATTGGGTATAATGATGATATACTGGCCGTTGGCGCCATCGGCACGGAAGGCGTCATGGCGGCAGCGCCACATCTGGTAGCCGTAGCCCTGGACCCAGTCGTTGTTCTCGGGCGAGAACCGGGCATGGTCGGGATGCTCCGGGTCGGCCTGGATTTCCCGCAGCATACGCTCGTTCATCCCGGCATTGACACAGGGAACCTGATTGGCGGACATTTCCTTCACCCAGTCGGCGGGAATCACCTGCTTTCCGTTGAATTTGCCCCCGTTCAGGATGCAGAGGCCCATCTTGGCGAGGTCTTCCGTCCTCAGGTAGAGGCCCCAGCCGCCGGTGTTGATGCCGGCCGGGCTCTCCTGCCAGAAGGGCTTTTCGATGCCCAGCGGCTTCCATAGGCGGCTGTCCAGGTAATCGACAATCTTCTGCCCCGTCACCTTCTGGACGGCGGCGGAAAGGACGTACGTGCCCAGGCTGTTGTAGCAGTAGCACGTGCCGGGTTCATATTGCAACGGCCATTCCATGAATCCCTTCACCCAATCGCCGTCTCCACTGCGCGTGGCGCCGGTGGGATCGGTCCCGTGGCCGGAGTTCATCGTCAGGAGATGCCGGATGGTAACGCGCTTCAGGGTGTCGGACGCATTCTCCGGGACGCTTTCCGGGAACAAGTCCACGATCTTGTCGTCCAGATGCAGCAGCCCCTCCGAAACCGCGAATCCGACGGCGGTGGAAGTGAAGGTCTTGGACACGGAATGCAGGATGTGCGCCGTATCGGGGACGAAGAACTTCTCCTCCAGAACTTTTCCGTTCTGAAGGACCATCACGCTGTGCAGGTCCTCGGCGCTGTCGGCGACGGCCTGGAGGTAGGAAGCGAAGGCTTCATCGAGGTTGGCGGAGGCTGCGGCGCGCGGAAGCGGGCCGGGCGTGCCGGCGCAGGAAGCGGTCAGCGCGACTGCAAGGAGAAGGGCGATACGTTTCATACATTCGGGTTTTCTACGCCAAATATACTGATTTTAAATCAGTTATCAATTACTTGTCAAAAGGATGTGAACAAAACGGAAAAGATTTGAACACGCACCCTCCCGCGTATGAAAAACAATTGAACATATCACGCAAATGTTGTGCTCCGCATTACTCAAATTTGCATCAGTGAAAAAGCCACTTAACCAACTCAAATCATAACCAATGAAACGTTTATTCTCTTCTCTCGCTCTGTGCCTGGCCATCGCCGGCACGATGAACGCCCAAGAACTGGCCAACTTCAACTTCGGAGGCCGCCAGCGTCCCGTCATCTCCCCTGAGATCCAGAACGACAGCGTGACTTTCCGCCTGAAGGCCGATTACGCCACCGTCGTGAAGCTCAGCGGTTCCTGGATGCCCAACCCCTACGGCGGCACCATCGACATGTTCCGCGGTCCCGGCAATGTCTGGGAAGTGAAGATTCCGCTCCCGGAGCCGGAAATCTACACTTACAACTTCGTCGTGGACGGCGTGGCCGTGAACGACCCGCAGAACGTGTATGTCCAGCGTGACGGCACCCGCTTCCTCCCGATGCTCATCGTCCCCGGCAAACGCACCGAAAACTATGGCGAAGCCACCAAGCACGGCACCGTGAGCCATCCCTGGTATCACAGCGACGTGCTCGGCATCGACCGCCGCCTGACGGTGTACACCCCGTACGGCTACGAGAACAATCCCAAGAAGAAATATCCGGTCCTGTACCTCCTGCATGGCGCCGGTGGTGACGAGGAAGCCTGGACCTCCATGGGCCGCGCCGCCCAGATCCTGGACAACCTCATCGAAAAAGGCCTGGCCGAGCCGATGATCGTCGTCATGCCGAACGGCAACGGAAACCAGCTCGCCGCCCGCACGCTCGGCATCCCCGAGAAGCAGTCGCAGATGCGTTGGGACCGCGAGGCTCTCGCCCAGATGCCCGAAGCCGAGCGCAACAAGCTCATGAACGGCTATGTGATCAGCCTCTGCGAGGAGATCGTCCCGTTCATCGAGAAGAATTTCCGCGCCATTGCAAAGCCGGCTTCCCGCGCGATAGCCGGTCTGTCCATGGGCGGCGGCCACACCATCACCGCCTCCAACATGTATCCGGAGATGTTCGACTACATCTGCCCCCTCTCCGCCGCCGGTTCCGCCACACCTGAGCAGGTCGCGACCCTCAAGAAGGCCGGCGTGAAACTCTATTTCCTCGCCTGCGGCAACACCGACTTCCTCTTCGAAGGCTCCAAGACCCTGGACAAGACCCTCACCGAGCAGGGCCTCAAGCACGAGTTCTTCGTCTCCGAAGGCGGTCACACCTGGGCCAACTGGCGCCTGTACCTGAACACCTTCGCCCAGAAGCTCTTCAAGTAGGCTTCCCTTCCCTTGGTTACCTTATATCATTTAACCAATATTACCAACACTTTTTCTAACCATTTCTTATATGAAAAGCAACAGCCTGCTCAAGCGCTTGGCCTCGGTCGCCGCGGGATTCCTTCTCGGCGCATCGCTGCTCAGCGCCCAGAACATCACGGTGACCGGTACGGTCACGGATGCGCTGAAGGAGCCGATCATCGGAGCCTCCGTCCTGCAGCAAGGAACTACCGTCGGTACGGCTACCGACGTGGATGGAAACTACACCATCACCGTTCCCGAGGGTGCGACCCTGGAGTTCTCCTCCATCGGTTTTGAAACCCGCGTCCTGAAGGCGAATTCCGCCAAGATGGACGTCATCCTGGTGGAAGACTCCGAACTCCTCAATGAAACCGTCGTCGTGGGCTACGGTGTCCAGAAGCGTGAGTCATTGACCGGATCCATCTCCCAGATCCGTTCCGAGGACATCTCCTCCACCCGTACCGCCAATGGCGTCGACGCCCTCCAGGGCAAGATTCCCGGCCTCCAGATCACCCAGAACAGCGGTAAGCCCGGTCAGTTCAACTCCGACCTCTCCATCCGCGGTTACGGCAACCCGATGATCGTCGTCGACGGCGTCGTCCGCAGCGTCACCCGTACGCGCAAGAATACCCGTTCCTGGAGCAACAACGCCCGCCAGCTCGAGTCCTACAATGATATCTCCGTCCTCCAGGAACTCAATCCGGACGACATCGAGAGCATTTCCGTGCTGAAGGACGCTTCCGCGACCATCTACGGTCTCGGTGCCGAGAACGGCGTCATCCTCATCACGACGAAGAAGGGCCAGGTGAAGAAACCTTCCGTGAATTTCACCGCCTCCGTGAACCTCGCCCAGCCGAACATCCCGAGAAAGGTCGAAGACTGGGTCTCCTTCATGAAGTGGGACAACGCCATGTCCGACGTCGCCAAGATGGACCACCGTTTCGCCGACGCCCAGATCGCCGCATACGAGAACGGCAATCCCACCTGGACGGACCGCGACGGAAATCCCCATGATGCCATCTATACCGACTGGTACAACGAGAGTTACAAGAAGTTCTCCGTGAACCAGCAGTACAATGCCTCCCTCTCCGGCGGTACCGAAACGGTCAACTACTACTTCGGTGTCGGTTATGCCGACGATAACCCCATCCTCAAGGGCGACACCTTCGGTTACAAGCGTTATAACTTCAACGCCAACATCTCCGTCAACCTGACCAAGGACCTGACGATGCGCTACACTTCCGCCATCCGCCAGACGAACAACCTGGGCATGGGTTCTTTCGACCAGGAGTGGAACATCTTCTACTACATCCTGGCCGCCGAGCCTTGGGTGGGCATCACTACCAAGGACAATCCCAGCCACTATTCCGTGGTGAACGAGAACATGCACCCGATCGTCCTGCTGGATTCCGACCTGTCCGGTTACACCAAGTCCGACAGCAAGAACTTCAACAACACGGTGGACTTCACCTACAACGCTCCCTGGCTGAAGGGTCTGCGCCTGTCCCTGAACGGTGCCTACGACTTCTCCAACAACAAGCAGAACACCCTCGTCAAGAACTTCCAGCTGTACGATTACGAGGACGACACCACCGACTCTTCGATGCAGGTCCGCAACCAGACCGAGTATGTGGAGCTCGTGAACGACAACACCCGTCTGTACGGCCGTTTCCAGGCCCTGTATGACACCCGGATCGGCAGTCACAACATCTCCGCGATGCTCGGCGCCGAACTCACCGACATCAAGACCTCCAAGCTGATGGCGTCCCGCTACTACGGTCCGTCCCTCGACGAGTTCCTGTACACGCACGACATCCTGGACCAGGGCGATGTCAATACCGCCAAGAACGAAGGCAGCCGCAGCAACATCCGCACCGCCGGTTACATCGGCCGCCTGAACTACAACTACCAGGGCAAGTACATCGTGGAGCTCATGGGCCGCTATGACGGTAACTATCAGTTCCAGCGTGGCAAGCGCTGGGGTCTGTTCCCTTCCTACTCCATCGGCTGGCGTGTCTCCGAGGAGAAGTTCTTCAAGAAGCTCTTCCCGATGGTGAACAACTTCAAGCTCCGCTGGTCCGACGGCCATACCGGTTCCGTCCAGGGTTCCCCGTACGCCTATATCAACGGCTACACCAGCAGCGGCTCCTGGGTCTTCAACGACGGTTCCGCCACGAAGGGCTTCGCCAACAGTTCCGTGGCCAATACCATCCTCACCTGGGCCAAGGTCCGGATGATGGACTTCGGTGTGGACTGGGAACTGTGGCAGGGCAAGTTCGGAGGTACCTTCGACTGGTTCAGCCGCCAGACCATCGGCACCGCCGCCACCCGTGACGTCACCCTCCCTGACTTCTATGCCGTCTCGCTTCCTTCCGAGAACCTGAACCGCAGCGAGAACCAGGGTCTGGAACTCTCCCTGTACCATCGCAACAGCATCGGCAACTTCTCCTACCGGGTCCAGGGACAGGTTTCCTTCACCCGTTACCGCCAGACCTACATCGAGTCCGAGAACACCCGCTTCTACACTTCTTCCATGGATTACTGGAGGAACCACAGCGTGAACCGCTGGAGCGGCTGGATGGCCGGCAGCACCTACCACTGGACCGGCGAGCGCTTCCAGAACCTCTATGAGACCAATGCCAGCCAGGTCCTGTACGACACCAACGGCTCCGGCGAAGGCAACCGCGCCCTCGTCCCCGGCATGTACAAGCTCGTGGACCGCAACGGCAACGGCTATATCGACGACCAGGATGTGTTCTACACCTGGGGCACCGGCATGCCGCCGCTCCAGTTCGGTCTGACCATCGGCGGAAGCTACAAGAACTTCGACTTCAACATGATCTTCAGCGGCGCCGCCCTCAAGAACAAGAGCGTCTCCCTGAGCGGTTTCGCCGGTACCGGCTACCTGTTCTACATGCCTTCCCAGTACACGGATTCCTACCACGTCGCCACCTACGGCGCCGACCCTTGGGATCCCGCCACCAAGTGGGTGGAAGGCGATTGGCCCGCCCTCGTGCGCGTGAACCAGACCGGTTCATCGCACAACGCCACCTACACCAGCAACCAGCCCTACAACTATGTCAATGCCACGTACGTGCGCATGAAGACCATCGAGGTCGGTTACCGCGTATCCCCGGATTTCCTCAAGAGAGCCGGCATCAAGAGCGCCCGCGTCTTCTTCAACGGCGGCAACCTCCTGACCATCTGCAACAAGTACCTGAAGTATGTGGATCCTGAAGCCAGTGACAACGGCCGCCAGGGCGGTGACTTCCCGATCAACAAGACCTACAACTTCGGTTTCAACCTCAACTTCTAATCCTGCTTCGCAATGAAAAAGATATTCAGATATATCCTGCTTGCCGGACTTTCCTTCGGACTCGTGTCCTGCGACAAGTTCTTCGACAATGCGGAAGGTGACCTGAACAAGGTGGCGGCCGAAGATCTGCTCGCCTCCAATTCCGGTCTGCTTTCCCTGCTGGCCAACCTGTATTCCGCGCTTCCCGACATGAGCGTCTCCACCGGCGACCAGAACCAGATGTTCGCAAACGCCAGCCGCTCGACGCCCGGCTACAGCAACTCCGTCAGTTCCTTCTGGAACTACGGAAGCGTCCGCGCCGTCAACAACTTCCTCCAGGCCGTGGAGAACGCCGACCTGGATGACGCCACCAAGGCGGCTTACACCGGCGAGGGCATGTTCCTCCGCGCCTGCTACTATTTCGGCAGCGTCCGTCGCTATGGCGGCATCCCGATCGTGGATGTCTCCCTGGACGACAAGTACGTCGACGGTAACGCCGATCCGCTTTATTATCCCCGCAAGACCGAGAAGGAGTCCTGGGACTGGGTCCTGGACCAGCTCCAGCAGGCCGCCGACATGATGCCCGCTCCCGCCTCCGCCAATCTGCGCGCCAACAAGTACACGGCCCTCGCCATGAAAGCCCGTGTCGCCCTCTGGGCCGCTTCCGAGAGCAAATACTGGAACCGCGCTCCCCTCAACTCGGGTTACATCGCCGTTCAGAAGAAGCTCACCTACATGGAGTCCTCCTATGCCGAGGCCTACTACAGGATGGCCATCGACGCCGCCGAGCAGGTGATCAACTCCGGCCTGTATGGCCTTGCCAATGAGAACCCGGGCAGCATCTCCGCCGCCAGGGACGGTTTCGTGGACCTGTTCCAGACCTACAACGCCCGTGAAGGCATCTTCGGCCGTTCCTACAACATCGGCAGCCAGAATTCCGGTAACGGCAACCAGGGATGGGGTCCCAACCAGCTCGTCTCCGGTTACCTCCAGGGTACCTACGCGGTGACCCTGAACCTCGCCGACGAATACGACTACTACAGTGACGCCGACAGCCGCAACCGCGTGGACGGCAAGATCCAGACGCTGGTCAGCGGGAACGAGAACGACTACATGACCTATCCCCAGACGGAGTTCACCGCCGACAAGGTGGCGAATTACAAGCACTACGATTCCCCGGACGGTCCCTTCGCGCTGAAGGACGCCCGCTTCCAGGCCTGGGTGGCCTATCCCGGAAACACCTTCCGCGGAAAGACGCTCAACAACGAAGGCGGCATCGTGATGCCGAACGGCGAAGTCAGAGTCTATCCCAACGACAACAACGGCGTTTCCTTCCAGGGCGCGACGTACTATCCTTACGGTGGCGCCGGCGACGACAACAGCTTCTTCTATCACCTGAACATCGACGTCAACGACTCCAACCGGGCATTCTACTGCTTCCAGATCCTCAAGGGCATCGACAAGACCCAGAACACCCAGACTCCGCAGACTCCGTACTACAACATCCGGTTCGCCGAGATGCTCCTCACCTACGCCGAGGCTGTCGTGGAGAGCGGCCTTGGTGACAAGGGCAAGGCTGCCGAGTACCTGAACGCCGTCCGCCACCGCGCCGGCTTCAAGGACAACGTGGCGCTGACCATCGAGAACGTCCTGCACGAGTGGAAGGTCGAGTTCGCCTTCGAGAACAAGTGGGCCAACGTCCTGCAGCGCCGCCGCGCGTACTACAATCCGGACTATGCCGCCACTTACGAAGAGGGCAGCATCGGCAAGAAGCTCACCCTCGTCCCGATGGTGGACCTGTCCGGCGAAAAGGCCCAGTGGATCTTCCTCCGCGCCGTCCCGTACAACGCTACGCCTAATCAGGGTTATTCCGGTATCCTCCGTGTCCAGGCTGACGACTATTATGACCAGATCCCGAACTACCAGAAGAACCGCATCGAACCCAACAACAAGTTAACCTCTGACTAATCCCGACAAACGATGAAAAAGATTACTCAAATAATTGCATTGTTCCTGACTGTCGCCGCCGCCGCTTCCTGCGACATGTTCGAGCTGGACAGCTATGAGGGCCCCAATGCGCAGGTGACGGGCAGGTTCCTGGACGCCAAGACCGGTGAACTGATGGGCATCGAATCCTCCGTCTATTCCTATTGGGACTGGGGTTCCTGGTCCATGAAGAGCGAGACCGCCGGCGCGCTCATCGTGATCGAGCAGGGCTGGAAGGACAAGGACGGAAATCCCGTCTCCCAGGACCAGAACTGGCTCGTCCGTTTCGACGGCAAGTACACCAACAACCTGGTCTTCGCCGCCGAATACAAGATCGACACCAAGAACCTTCCGTGCTACCCGCCGTCCGTCGACGGCTTCACGCTGAAGAAAGGCGCGAACACGGTGGACTTCACGGTGACCCCGTTCTGCCGCATCCTGAATGAGAAGATCGTTTACGACGCGGCTTCCAAGAAGCTTGTCGCCACCTTCCAGGTCGAACTCGGCGACGACACCAAGGCGAATTCCATCAACAATATCGCCTTCTGCGCCAACACCCAGCTCTTCGTGGGATGCAACTACTTCAACCTCGCCAAGGATGATCCCGGTGCCAAGAAGACCGGCGGATTCGACTGGGCGACTTGGAGCACGGCTCCCGCCTGCGAGCCCGGTGAGACGGTCACCCTGGAAATCAACCTTGAGGAACCCAAGAACGCCGAGCTGTTCAAGTACTCCCAGGACCGCTATGTCCGTATCGCCGCCCAGGCCGGCGGCAACAACTACAACGGTCAGAGCTACTACAACTTCTCGAAGATCTACCGGGTTTCCGCAGACTTCAAGACCATCGAGCCCGTTGTGTGGGAAGACTAATCGCTGCTTAGCCTGAACTTATGGATCGGGGCCGGTCGCAGTGGCCGGCCCCCATTCATATCCTAGGGATTGTTCGTATATTTGTAACAAACAATGAATCATCCCCTTATGAAACGTTATCTCACTTTCGCCCTCTGCCTGGTCCTGGCGGGTGGCGCTTTCCTCCGGGCGCAGGAGTATCCCTTTCAGGATACCAAACTGTCCGAGGACGAACGGCTGGACAACGCCGTTTCCCTGATGACGGTCGACGAGAAGATCATGACCATCGTCGGGCAGGGCGTTCCGCGCCTTGGAATCGCCGGTCCCGGTGCGACCGAGGCCATCCATGGCATCGTCCGCGGTGGTGACGCCGAACTCCCGAACCTCGGGAACGCCGGCCAGTTCGGAAACTGGCCCGGCCGGCCCCAGCCGAAGTACCGGAACAGCACCGCTTTCCCGCAGGCCTACGGCATCGGCGAGACCTGGGACCGGGAAATGGCCCATATCGTAGGCGACGTGATGTCCTATGAAGCCCGTTTCTACTCCAAGGACAATCCATGGAAATGCCTGGTCCTCTGGGCGCCGAACGCCGACCTCGCCCGCGACCCCCGCTGGGGCCGTACCGAGGAGAGTTTCGGCGAGGATCCTTTCCTTGTAGGCGAAATGGTCGCCGCCGAGGTGAAGGGCATCCAGGGAGACGACCCCACCTACTGGCGGGGCGCCGCCCTGATGAAGCATTTCCTCGCGAACAGCAACGAGGACAACCGCTATCGCACGGATTCCCGCTTTGACGAAGAACTCTTCCGCGACTATTATTCCTACGGCTTCTGGAAGGGAGCCCGCGCGGGCGCCATGTCCCTGATGACCGCCTACAACGCCTACAACGGCATCCCCTGCATCGCCGCGCCTTTCATCAAGGACATCCTGATCGACGAATGGGGCATGAAGGGGACCATTGTCGATGATGCCGGCGCCCTGCGGTTCATGTACATGCCCGGAATGCATGGCTATGCCACGGACGTGAACGATGCCGTGAAAAAAGCCCTGGAGGCCGGTCTGTCCCGGTTCATCGACTCCAACTTCACCCAGGTGAAGGCGGCCTACGATGCCGGTTACCTCTCGGACGAGGTGATTGACGAGCGCACGAAGGCGAACCTCCGCACCATGCTCCGGCTCGGCCTGATGGACGCGGAATGCCCGTATGACGCGCAGGAATTCGGTTCCGAGGAGGATGTTCCCTGGGAGCGGCAGGAATTCAAGGACAAGGCCCTGCTGGTGACGCAGAAGTCCATCGTCCTCCTCAAGAACGAAGGGAAACTGCTGCCGCTGGACAAGTCAAAGGTCAAGAAGATCGCCGTGTTCGGCAACCGCGCCGAGCAGGTCCTCAAGGACTGGTACGGCGCCCTTCCGTCCTACCGCGTGAGCCCGCTCGAGGGCATCAAGGCCGCCGTGGACAGCACGCAGACCGAAGTCCGTTTCCAGCGCTGGGATTCCGACGGCTCCGCCCAGGAACTGGCGAAATGGGCCGATGTGTGCATCGTGTGCGTGGGCAACCATCCCGCGACGAGCCCGGACTGGGACCGCCAGAGCGTGCAGTCGCCGTGGGCCTACGGCACCATCGCCGGTGACGGACGCGAGGCGCTGGACCGCCGCTCCCTGAAACTGGAGAC
>JAEEGK010026513.1_pt1 | contig 11788 bp, 8 predicted proteins | sample 8958771 | NCBI WGS metagenome assembly JAEEGK01 (sample SAMN16246547, study PRJNA631951) | gut metagenome | biome: gut microbiome; feature: rumen; material: SC-attached | host: Bos | place: Iran: Karaj | collected 2018-10 | reverse complement strand
AGCGCCTCGTTGGCCGCACCAAGACCCGGGGTGTTGGTCACAGCACCATAGAGCGTACCCACCATCATAGGCAGGTTATGGGGATTGCTGGTGTCGAAGAAAATGTAGTAGCATCCGAACATCACCAGGATGTTCAGCAAAATGGCCGAGGCAGCCAGGATGTTCAGTTTTACGCCCGATGCTCCGAAACTCTCGAAGAAGCCAGGACCCACCTGCAGACCAATCATGAAGACAAACAGCACGAGGCCGAAATCCTGAATGAACGTGAGAATGTTGACGGGAGCCGTGAAGCCGATGTGTCCTGCCAGGATTCCGGCAAAAAGCACAAAGGTGACTCCAAGTGAGATTCCTCCAAACTTAATCTTGCCCAGCAGCACACCAATCGCAATCACAATCGAGTATAACAGCACGATGTGCGCTACCGAGTCAGTCGTTTGAAACAAATCGATTATCCAATCCATAACCTTAATAAAACTAACGATGAAATTTGGGGCAAAGGTACTTAAATTATTGCTCATTAAATAATTTTTGTGCAATTATTTTGCTTTTTGCCGACAACTTTTTGAATTTTTCACGGTTAAAAATTTATTTTCCTGTTTTTCTTTTAGTATATTCAAAATTTATGTTATATTTGCAAACGGATTTGAATCTTTTGATTTTTGAATTTAAACAACTTATATTTTTTACAATCAAACTATGACACAACAAAAAGAGAAACTCTTCACTGAGTTTCAGGCTCCTACCCGTCAGGAGTGGCTCGACAAGATTGAGGTCGACCTGAAGGGAGCGGATTTCCAGAAACGACTGGTGTGGAGAACCAACGAGGGCTTCAACCTGCAGCCCTTCTATCGCCGTGAAGATGTGTTGAAACTCAAGACACCCGACGCGCTGCCGGGCGAGTTCCCCTTCGTGCGTGGTAACAAAAAGGACGACAACGCCTGGTATGTACGACAGGACATTGTGGCGAAGGATGCTGCCGAAGCCAATGCCAAGGCGCTCGACATCCTCAACAAGGGCGTTGACTCGCTAGGCTTCAGGATTCCGAAGAATCTCGTCAGCGCTGAGTTCATCGAGACCTTGCTGAAAGATATCCGCTGCGACATCGTGGAGGTGAACTTCAAGACCTGCCAGCGCCATTCGCTCGACCTGGCTCAGATTCTCGTTGCCTACTTCGAGAAGCAGGGCTACGACAAGGAGAAGGTGGTGGGCTCCATCAACTGGGACCCCATGAAGAAGATGGTGATGAAGGGCAAGGACGTTCAGCCCATCCTTTCACTCGCTCCCCAGCTGGTAGAGATTTTCAAGGACTATCCTAACTTCCGCTGCATCAACGTGAACACCGTGGCGCTCAACAATGCCGGTGCCTACATCGTTCAGGAACTCGGCTATGCGCTGGCCTGGGGTAACGAATACCTGCAGCAGCTGGTGGATGCCGGCGTGGATGTGGACCTTGCTGCCAAGAGCATCAAGTTCAACATGGGTATCTCCGAGAACTACTTCATGGAACTGGCCAAGTTCCGTGCTGCCCGCCTGCTCTGGGCACAGATTGTGAAGCAGTATGAACCCAAGTGCGACTGCGCCTGCAAGATGGTTGTAAATGCCATTACGTCAACCTATAACCAGACTCTGTTCGACTCCTACGTGAACCTGCTTCGTTCGCAGACGGAGACAATGAGTGCTGCCCTGGGTGGCGTGCATTCCATCGTGGTCACACCGTTCGATGTCACCTACGAAGAACCCAACGACTTCTCTGAGCGCATTGCCCGCAACCAGCAGCTGCTCTGCAAGGAAGAGAGTCATTTCGACAAGGTGGTCGACCCGGGTGCCGGTTCCTATTTCATTGAAACGCTCACCGACTCGCTGGCCGTGGAAGGCTGGAAGATTTTCCTGAAGGTTGAGGAAGAGGGCGGATTCCTGGAGGCTGTCAAGAAGGGCACCTTGCAGGACGACATCAACGCCACCAACGTGAAGCGTCACGGCGATGCTGCCAAGCGCAAGGAGTTCCTGCTGGGCACTAACCAGTTCCCGAACTTCACCGAGAAGAGCGAAGGCAAGCGCCCCGTAGGCAAGGCATGCTGCTGTGCCAAAGCTGCAGACAGCAAATGTGAGCCTGTCTTCAAGAGCATCGAGAGCACCCGCCTGGCTGCCGACTACGAGGATCTGCGCATCCATACCGAGGAGACACGCGTTCCCACAGCCTTCATGCTGACCATCGGCAATCTGGCCATGCGTCAGGCCCGTGCACAATTCTCTTGCAACTTCCTCGCCACGGCCGGATGGACCGTCAAGGACAACCTTGGTTTCAAGACCGTAGAAGAAGGTGTTGACGCAGCCCTCGAAGCTGGTGCCGATGTGATTGTGCTCTGCTCATCCGACGATGAATATGCCGAGTATGCCATCCCCGCCTTCAAGTACTTGGATGGCCGCGCCATGTTCGTGGTGGCCGGTGCTCCTGCCTGCATGGACGACCTCAAGGCCGCAGGCATCGAGAACTTCATCCATGTGCGCTGCAACGTGCTCGAGACTATGAAAGAATATAATCAGAAACTTGGTATCTAAAGAATAGGAGGACTTGAATTATGCGTAAACAATTCAATAATGTAGACATATACGCTGGCATCAAGGCCCAAGACGGTGCCAAGTGGATTGCTGACAACAACATCGATTACAACTGGAAGACTCCCGAGCATATCGAGGTGCGTCCCGTTTATACGAAAGAAGACCTCGAAGGCATGGAACACCTCGACTTCACGGCTGGTATTCCTCCCTTCCTCCGCGGTCCCTATTCCATGATGTATCCCTTCCGCCCATGGACCATCCGCCAGTATGCAGGATTCTCCACGGCTGAGGAGTCGAATGCCTTCTATCGCCGCAACCTGGCTTCCGGTCAGAAAGGTCTTTCGGTGGCCTTCGACCTGCCCACACACCGCGGTTACGACCCCGACAACGCCCGCGTGGTTGGCGATGTGGGTAAGGCTGGTGTAAGTATCTGCAACGAGGAGAACATGAAGGTGCTCTTCGGCGGTATCCCCCTGAACAAGATGTCGGTTTCGATGACCATGAACGGAGCCGTGCTGCCCATCCTGGCCTTCTATATCGTGGCCGGACTGGAACAGGGTGCCAAGCTCGAAGAGATGGCCGGAACCATTCAGAACGACATCCTGAAGGAGTTCATGGTGCGTAACACCTATATCTATCCGCCTGCATTCTCGATGAAGATCATTGCCGACATCTTCGAGTACACCTCGCAGAACATGCCGAAGTTCAACTCGATTTCTATTTCGGGTTACCACATGCAGGAGGCTGGTGCAACGGCAGATATCGAGCTGGCCTACACGCTGGCCGACGGTATGGACTATCTGCGCACGGGTATCAACGCCGGTATCGACATCGATGCATTTGCCCCGCGTCTGTCGTTCTTCTGGGCTATTGGTATGAACCACTTTATGGAGATTGCCAAGATGCGTGCAGGCCGTCTGCTTTGGGCAAAGATCACCAAGAGCTTCGGTGCCAAGAATCCGAAATCGATGGCCCTGCGTACCCACTCGCAGACCTCCGGATGGTCGCTCACCGAGCAGGATCCGTTCAACAACGTAGGCCGCACCTGTATCGAGGCTATGGCAGCCGTGCTGGGTCACACCCAGTCGCTCCACACCAACGCCCTCGACGAGGCCATCGCTCTGCCTACCGACTTCTCTGCACGTATCGCACGTAACACGCAGATCTACATCCAGAACGAGACCAAGGTGTGCAAGCACATCGACCCATGGGCCGGTTCCTACTATGTGGAGACGCTCACCAACGAACTCGTACACAAGGCTTGGGAGCACATTCAGGAGATTGAAAAGCTTGGCGGTATGGCCAAGGCAATCGAGACCGGTATTCCCAAGATGCGTATCGAGGAGGCTGCAGCCCGCACTCAGGCTCGCATCGACTCTGGCGTGCAGACCATCGTGGGTACCAACAAGTACCGTCTCGACCACGAAGATCCCATCGACATCCTCGAGGTGGATAACACCGCCGTGCGCAAGCAGCAGGAGGAGAGTCTGGCACAGGTTCGTGGCAGTCGCGACGAGGCCGCCTGTCAGGAGGCATTGAAGAAGATTACCGAGTGCGTTCGCGACTTCAAGGAAGGCCGCAAGAGCGAGAACAACCTGCTGGATCTGGCCGTCAAGGCAGCCCAGTTGCGTTGCACACTTGGTGAGATAAGTGATGCCTGCGAAGAAATCGTGGGCCGTTATAAAGCAGTAATCAGAACCATTTCAGGCGTGTACAGTTCAGAAAGCAAGAACGACTCAGACTTCGAGAAAGCCTGTGCGTTGACAGAAGAGTTCGCCAAGAAAGAAGGTCGCCGCCCGCGTATCTTTGTTGCCAAGATGGGACAGGACGGTCACGACCGTGGCGCAAAGGTAGTGGCAACGGGTTATGCCGACTGCGGCTTCGACGTGGATATGGGACCGCTGTTCCAGACTCCTGAGGAAGCTGCCCGCGAAGCCGTGGAGAACGATGTCCACATTGTGGGTGCATCTTCGCTGGCTGCCGGTCACAAGACGCTCATACCGCAGCTCATTCAGGAACTCCACAAGCTGGGGCGCGACGACATCATGGTCATTGCCGGCGGTGTGATTCCCGCTCAAGACTACGACTTCCTCTACAAGGCTGGCGTAGCTGCCATCTTCGGTCCTGGCACTTCCGTAGCCAAGGCTGCCGTTGAGATGATGAACCTCTTGCTCGAGAAGTAATCACAAACTAATTCCTACTATAAAGAAAGTGTACGGTTCTTCTGTGCACTTTCTTTGTTTACGGGCCTTTAGGAAAAGGTGACCTAATGGCTATCATGCTCATCTCAGTTATCTCAAATCTCAATTGTAATTTGAAGGGTATCTCATCCCTCTATACCTTATATATTATATATATAACTAATTAATAATCAATAAGTTATAAAGAATATGGAGAAAAAGACGGGAATGTGGTACCCCTCGAAAAAACAATTGAGATAACTGAGATTGAGATAGCAGTTTAACTTAAATTCATCTAAAAAGCTGAATATCAATGATTTACGACATAACAAAAAAGACTGTCCACACCATACCAAGGCAGGGAAAGGTCACAAAATGTATCAAAATCCTGCTCTCAAAGGCCTCAAAAGTCGTGTTTGAACCCCTAATTATGATGTTTTTCCTCATCTTTGGCGCACAAATGAGCGACACAAAATTTCAAAAACCAGGCCTAAAATGGAAGGATTTCGTGGCAAAATGGTCAAACCAGACATAAATTTGCATTCATTCAGACTATAATTCACCTCTAATCGGAGTCTCTTTAGGAGGCATTTAATAATCATTTGCCATTAACTATAATAGAAAGTAATAATACCCGGCTTTTGTTTTGCGCTCGTTTTTTTTCGTAACTTTACGTCTTTTCGAGCCGTTAAGTTAGGCTGCTTCTCAACAAAAAAGGAATTTTTCTTTGTTTTGTCTTCGATTTGCACTAACTTTGCACCCTAAATATATAATAAGGTAAAAAAGAAAGATGATAACACTAACAAATCTGGCCATTCAATTTGGCAAGCGCGTGCTCTACAAAGACGTTAACATGAAGTTCACCAACGGCAACATCTATGGCATCATCGGTGCCAATGGTGCCGGCAAATCTACTTTGCTGAAAGCCATCAGCGGGGAACTGGAACCGAACAAGGGAAGCGTGGAACTGGGACCGGGCGAACGCCTGTCGGTGCTGAGCCAGGACCACTTCAAGTTCGACGAGTTCACGGTGATGGATACCGTGATGCAAGGCCACCAGCCGCTTTGGAAGAACATAAAAGACCGCGAGGCGCTGTATGCCAAGCCGGAGATGACTGAGGAAGACGGTGTGAAAGCCGCCGAACTGGAGATGGCCTTCGCCGAGATGAACGGATGGGAGGCCGAGAGTGAGGCTGCCCAGTTGCTGCAGAATCTGGGCGTGAAAGAGCCACAGCATTACAAGATGATGAGCGAACTGTCGAACAACGAGAAGGTGCGCGTGATGCTGGCACAGGCGCTATTCGGACATCCCGACAACCTTCTGCTCGACGAGCCCACTAACGACCTTGACCTGGATACCGTGCAATGGCTGGAGGAATATCTTTCGAACCTGGAACAGACGGTGCTGGTGGTGAGCCACGACCGACACTTCCTGGATGCCGTGAGCACTCAGACGGTGGATATCGACTTCGGCAAGGTGACCGTCTTTGCCGGTAACTATTCGTTCTGGTACGAATCGTCACAGCTTGCCCTGCGCCAGGCTCAGAACCAGCGCATGAAGGCCGAGGAGAAGCGCAAGCAGTTGGAGGAATTCATCCGCCGTTTCTCGGCTAATGTTGCCAAGTCGAAGCAGACCACTTCGCGCAAGAAGATGCTCGAGAAGCTGACCGTGGAGGAAATCCGCCCTTCAAGCCGCAAATATCCCGGAATCATCTTCCAGATGGAGCGTGAGCCAGGCAACCAGATATTGGAGGTGGAAGGACTGAAGGCTGTTGATGCCGACGGAACGGTGCTCTTCGACAATGTCTCGTTCAACATCGAAAAAGGTCAGAAGACGGTGTTCCTCTCGCACAATCCCAAGGCCATGACGGCCCTGTTCGAGATTATCAACGGCAACCGCGAGGCCGATGCCGGAACCTACAAATGGGGCATCACCATCACCACAGCCTATCTCCCACTCGACAACACCGAGTTCTTCAAGAGCGACCTGAACCTGGTGGACTGGCTCTCGCAATACGGAGCAGGCAATGAAGTGGTGATGAAGGGCTATCTGGGCCGCATGCTGTTCAAGCAGGAGGAAGTGGAAAAGAAGGTAAACGTGCTCTCGGGAGGCGAGAAGATGCGCTGTATGATTGCCCGTATGCAGCTGAAGAACGCCAACTGCCTGATTCTGGACACGCCCACCAACCACCTCGACCTGGAATCCATTCAGGCATTCAACAACAACCTGGTGCAGTTCAAGGGCAACATCCTGTTCTCGTCGCACGACCATGAATTCATCAACACCGTTGCCGACCGCATCATCGAACTGACGCCCAGCGGCACCATAGACAAGCTGATGACCTACGACGACTATATCTACGACGAGAGCATCAAGGAGCAGAAACAACGAATGTATAACGAATAATAGCCGCCAACGATAATGTTCGTGGCATGGATTTTGCTATGAAGTTCTTCAGAAACAAAAAACGTAAGATTATGAACGAAGAAAAGATTGAAACTGAATTCACAGAACAACCGGAAGACACCGAACTGAACGCAGAAAACAGTAACGTGGAAGAACCCGAGGCAACACCCGAGGAGGAAACCGCCGAGCAGGCCGAAGAGCCTGCTGCTGAGGAGAAGGACCCCCTGGAGGCTGCTCAGGAAGAGATAGCACAGCTGAAGGAGCAGATGCTCTATAAGGCTGCCGAATTCGACAACTACCGCAAGCGCACTATCAAGGAGAAGGCCGAACTGCTGCTGAACGGTGCCGAGAAGACCGTGGTGGCCATTCTGCCCGTGATTGACGACATGGAGCGTGCCATAGCCGAAGGTCAGAAGACCGACGACCCCGTTGTGCTGCGCGAAGGCATGGAACTCATCTTCCAGAAATTCCAGAAGGTGCTCGAAGGCCTTGGCGTGAAGAAGATTGAGACCGAGAAACAGGATTTCAACGTGGATGTTCACGAGGCCATCGCAATGGTTCCGGGCATGGGCGACGAGAACAAAGGCAAGGTGATTGACTGTGTGCTGACCGGCTATACGCTGAACGACAAGGTGATCAGACACGCCAAAGTGGCAGTCGGACAATGATGTCAAGGTGATGAGAAGTTGACAATCTGTCGGACATTCATTCATTTAGGAAGAAAAATTCATGGCAAAGAGAGATTATTATGAAGTGCTTGGCGTTGACAAGAAAGCTTCTGAAGACGAGATAAAGAAGGCGTATCGGAAGATAGCCATCAAATACCATCCTGACAGGAATCCTGGCAGCAAAGAAGCCGAGGAGAAATTCAAGGAGGCTGCAGAGGCTTACGATGTGCTGCACGACCCCCAAAAGCGCCAGCAATACGACCAGTTCGGCTTCGATGCCGGCAAGATGGGCGGTTTCGGTGGAGGCTTCGGCGGCGACTTCTCCATGGACGATATCTTCTCCATGTTCGGAGATGTGTTTGGAGGTCGTGGCGGCTTTGGCGGATTCGGTGGTTTCGGAGGCTCACAGCGTCAGGGAACCCGTATTCACCGTGGAAGTGACCTGAGGCTGAAAGTGAAGCTCACGCTGCAGGAAATAGCCACCGGCACCACCAAGAAGTTCAAGGTGCGCAAGGATATTGGCTGTCCTATCTGTCACGGCTCAGGTGCCGAAGGCAACAGCGGAAGCGAGACCTGCCCCACGTGTCACGGACAGGGATACGTAATCCGTACAAGTCAGAGTCTGTTCGGAATGATGCAGAGCCAGAGCGTGTGCCCCACCTGCCACGGAGAAGGCAAGATCATCAAGAACAAGTGTAACCACTGTCATGGCGAAGGAGTGGTGAAAGGCGAGGAAGTGGTTGAGATTAACATCCCCGCAGGTGTTGCAGGAGGCATGGTGGTGAATGTGCCCGGCAAGGGAAATGCCGGTAAGCACAACGGCGTGAACGGCGACATTCAGGTGCTGATTGAGGAAGAACCCAACGACACCTTCGTGCGCGACGGACAGGACGTCATCTACAACCTGCTGCTCGACTTCCCCACGGCTGCCCTGGGCGGACAGGTTGACATACCTACCATCGACGGACAGAAAGTGAGAATCAAAATAGAGCCCGGCACCCAGCCCGGCAAGACCCTGCGCCTGAGAGGCAAGGGATTGCCCGCCGTGCAGGGCTACGGAAGAGGCATGGGCGACCTAATTGTGAACATCAGCGTGTATGTGCCGAAGACGCTCTCGCGCGAAGAGAAGGAAATGCTGGAGAAGATGAAGAACAGCGACAACTTCAAGGGTGACATCCAGACCAAGCGCAGCATCTTCGACAAGTTCCGGAACTATTTTACGTAAAGGATAACCCCTTCCTCAGCCCCCTATGAACTACAAACAAACCGTAAAGTATCTGTATAGTGTCGTGCCGAGTTTCCAGAAAGTGGGAACTGCAGGCTACAAGGAAGGACTGAGCAACACGTTGGCCCTGGACGAGCATTTCGGGCATCCCCACCGTAATTTCAAGACCATTCATGTGGCCGGCACCAACGGCAAGGGCTCCTGCTCGCACACGCTGGCAGCCATGCTGCAGGCAACAGGACTGAAGGTTGGTTTGTACACATCCCCGCATCTTGTAGATTTCCGTGAACGGATTAGGGTTAACGGAAAGTGTATCAGCAAGAAAAGGGTAATTGAATTTGTAAGGGACGAGCGTGATTTCTTTGAGCCCCTCTCCCCTTCTTTCTTCGAACTGACCACAGCGCTCGCCTTTAAGTATTTTGCCGAGAAGAAGGTTGACATCGCCGTTGTGGAAGTGGGACTTGGCGGCCGGTTGGATTGCACCAACGTTATTACCCCTGAGGTGTCGGTCATCACCAACATCAGTTTCGACCATACCCAGTTCTTAGGCGATACCCTCGCCAAGATTGCCGGTGAGAAGGCGGGCATCATCAAACCCCATGTTCCGGTCATCATCGGTGAAGCCAACGAGGAGACGCGTCCTGTCTTCGAAAACAAAGCACAGCAAGCACAAGCTCCCATCGTCTTTGCACAGGACGTTCCGGAAGTCATCAGCGCCACTCCTACCGCTGATGGCGGCATGGATTACCAGACACGCCACTACGGAGCACTTCACGGCGATTTGGGAGGCAGCTATCAGGAACGGAACCTCAACACCATATTATATGCTATAGACGCTCTCTGCAACGACTCATCCTTCACAGAACGTTTCAGCCGCTATCTTTCCCAGGACACCATTGCCCGTGCCCTCAGTCAGGTGGCTGCGACAACGGGGCTGATGGGGCGTTGGCAGCGTGTCAAAGAACAACCAAGAGTCATCTGCGACACGGGGCATAACGTTGGCGGGTGGCAATATCTCAGCCAGCAACTCAAAGCATTGCCCTGCAAACAGCTTCATGTGGTCTTCGGTATGGTCAACGACAAGGATATCGATGGTGTTTTAGAACTGTTACCAACCAATGCCACCTACTATTTCACCAAGGCAGACACCCATCGGGCTATCCCTGAGAGCGCTCTCCAGTCGAAAGCCGCTACCCACGGATTGCAGGGTAACACCTATCCCACCGTCCGCGAAGCCTATCAGACTGCCCTTCAACATGCCGACAAAAACGACGTGATATTTGTCGGTGGCAGCAGTTATGTTGTTGGCAATTTCCTGCGCGATTGCCAGTAAAACACAGGAAACGTCACGAGTATTACCTTATTTTAACATTCTGTAAACGTTTTTTTCCTCGTTTCTCTTGCCATTCTCGTTTTTTTTCGGTTACTTTGCAGGTGTTTTAAGTAACTAAAGACGAAAAGATATGGCTAACACTACTGAAACAGCGAATTTATGTGGTTTGAACCGCAAGGATTTTCAAACCACCATCAATGGGAAAAAGACAGATTTATACATCCTGAAGAACCGCAAAGGTTACGAGGTTGCAGTAACGAACTATGGAGGTGCCATCTGTGCCATTATGGTGCCCGACAAGGACGGAAAGGTGGCTAACGTCATCCAGGGTCACGACAACATTCAGGCACTCATCAACTCTCCCGAACCTTATTTATCCACGCTCATCGGCCGCTATGGCAACCGTATTGCCAAGGGCCAGTTCACGCTGAACGGCAAGGAGTATCAGCTGGCTATCAACAACGGAGAGAACGCCCTGCACGGCGGTCCTACGGGTTTCCACACCCGTGTCTGGGACGCCCGTCAGATGGGGCCACGCTCATTGGCCCTGACCTACACGTCGGCCTACGGTGAGGAAGGGTTCACCGGCGAGTGTCGCATTACGGTGGAATACACCTTTACCGACCTCAACGAACTCATCATTGAGTACATGGCCACGACCAACAAGAAGACCATCATCAACCTCACGCACCACGCATTCTTCTCGCTGACAGGCATTGCCAATCCGACAGCGACGGTCAATGACCAGCTGTGCGAAATCAATGCCGACTTCTATCTGCCCATCGATGCTACCAGCATTCCCACGGGCGAAATCCTGAAGGTTGCTAATACGCCTTTCGACTTCCGCACGGCGAAGCCCATCGGTCAGGACATTGATGCCGACAACGAGCAAATCAAGAACGGACAGGGTTACGACCACTGCTTTGTGCTTAACAAGCGCGAAGAGGGCGAGCTGAGCTTTGCCGCCCGACTGACGGAGCCGAAGAGCCGCAGAACCCTGGAAGTGTTCACCACCGAGCCAGGAATGCAGATTTACACCGACAACTTCGGCAATAACTATCAGGGTTGGCACGGTTCGGTGTTCCCACGTCGCTCGGCAGTATGCTTTGAGTGCCAACATTTCCCCGACACGCCCAACCGTCCCTACTTCCCGTCCGTTATTCTCAATCCCGGCGAGCAGTACAAGCAGAAGACCATCTATCGTTTCGGCATTGCCGAATAGGGTTGTCAGACCATCCATTTCGAGGTTTTTTATACTGAATTATATTATCAAAAATATTAACAATTACTATGGTAGAAATCGAACAAGTAAGAAGCCGTTTCGTAAAACATTTCGACGGCAAGACAGGCAACGTTTACGCTGCCCCCGGACGCATCAACCTCATTGGTGAACACACCGACTACAACGGTGGCTAT
>JAEEGK010026511.1_pt1 | contig 11789 bp, 6 predicted proteins | sample 8958771 | NCBI WGS metagenome assembly JAEEGK01 (sample SAMN16246547, study PRJNA631951) | gut metagenome | biome: gut microbiome; feature: rumen; material: SC-attached | host: Bos | place: Iran: Karaj | collected 2018-10 | reverse complement strand
TTTATCCTCATCCTAAACCTCATACTGAATATATTGGATTGATTTTTGATTATATTAAAGGTAAGGGAAAATAAAAGTTTTTTGGGTTTTTAATTTTTTTTTTTTTTTTGGTATTTTTTTTTTTTTTTTTTTTGTTTTTTTTTATGATTTAATATAAATTTTTTTAATAATATTTATTCAAAATTAAAATTTAAAAATATTGATTTTTTTATTAATATTTATTGTAATTTTTTTAGATTATAAATAAAAATGAAGAAATTTTTATCGAAAAATAATTATAAAAGTTTTCTGAAAAAATTTTTTTATGCAAAATATGAATTACATTATGTACTATCTTATTATGATGAATATTCACCAAGTTTTGATTTTTTATTTACAATATTTGAAATATTTCAAATTATGTCATTCCCATTAAGTTCAGAAGTATAAGTATAAAAATTTATAATTATATAGTTTAGAGATATTTGGAAAGGTTCAAAATTATTTGATATTATTTCATCTTTTTTTTCAAATTTTAGATATGATATTTATTTAAAAGGGAATTCCAAATTATTTTATATTATATTATTATTTTCTTATATTGTTGTCTTTTTGTCAATTATATTATACATAAATTTGATAATTTATATTCTTAATAAAAAAAAGCTTGAATGTAGGAAGTTATCTTTGAAATATTTTCGTAATTTTTCAAAAATGAACAAAATTTTTTATTTTTGGGGTTTTCAAATAAATTTATCAGTTATTTTTTGTAAAAAAACAAGCTCAAATTATTATATGAATAACTTTGAATGTTGTTATTCTAATCATTTTTTATATTTTATATTATCTATTTTATTTTGTATTTTTGAATTTTTCTTAAGTTGTTCCTTTAATATGTTATATTATAACAAAAATGAATCTTGTTGTTCATCAATTTCAAAATTTATCATAAGTAATCATACTATAATTTTATTTATTATTAAGATATTTTCTATAACTCTATTTTCATATCATAAAATTGATTCAATTAATGGATTAATATGTTTATTTTTTTTAGTTTCTTCATTTATTCTTTTATATTTTACAAGAATTGAATATAAATATCAATTTGGAAAAAATATAAAATTAAAAATTTATTTTGCTTTAACATATATTTATTTTTTTTCAAGTTTATTATTAGAAATAGGATATTTAATAAGAAAAAACAATTTTAATGGTTTGATTTATATTTTATGTGTGTTAACACTTATGGATTTAATTTATTTTTTCACATTAAATGAAAATGAAATAACTATTGAAGTAAGGAATTTATCAGGACAAAAAGAATTACAAATTTATAATCAATTAAGTTTATTAATGAATTCTTTATATAAAATTGAAAATGATAGAAAACATTTATTAAACTTAGCAAGTTATTGTCAAAAAAATTTTAATATTAAAGATGAGAATTATAATGATTCATTTTTAGATTCATATAAAAATGATGACCTTAAATATTTAATTTATCAATATATTGATAGTTCATATAGAACAGCAATAAATAAATTTGAAAATAGTGTAATTTTAAAAGTTGGTTATTCAAGTTTTTTATATTTAATTTTAAAAAAATATAATAGATCTTATATGATATTTTTTGACTTATTAAATAATGAAAAATTTAATTTAACTCAATCACAGGAATTTTATATTTATAGTGTGAACAAAAAATTTAAAAATTATATATTTCAAAATGGCATTGATAAAACAAATATATCTTTAAAATATCAATGTAATAAATTAATAGATTTAATAGCAGAAATATCAGGAATTTATTCAGATTTTTGGAATTTATTATTAAATTCTCAAAAATATCAAGACATAAACATATTAACACAAATAGGAACACAAATATATAAATTAATATTTGAAATAGATTATAAATATAATAAAATATTACAAACAAAATTTAGAGAAAGACAAATAACATTATTATATTATGCATATAAAAAAGATATTTTAAATGATTTTTCCTTTTGTTATAAATGTGAAGATGTAATAGATTTAGAAGACTTTTTTTCTAAATCAATAAACATAAATGATATAAATTCACTTATTTCATCATCAACTTTTCAATTTATAATAATAAGTGGTAAAATAGATAATTTTGGAACAATATTAAATATTTCTCAAGAAATTTCTAGTATTTTAGGTTATTCAAATGAAGAATTAATTGGTCAAAATATGAATATTTTAATTCCTGATTATATAAGAAAAAACCATGATCAAGTTATTTTAAATAAATTTAAAAAAATTAAATTTATGAAAAATTATGAAACCGCATTAAAACCTCATGTTTTTTTAATGAAAACTTCTAGTAAATTTATTTTCCCAATTGGATTATTTGTTGGTACTATTTATGATGATGATAATCAACCTATTCTTTTTTGTAAAATTAATCTTGAACAAGAACAAACCTTAATTAATAATCTTAGTAAATTTTGTCAAATTTTAACTGATTGTAATTTAATTATTCAATTTTTTACTTCAAATTGTATTCATTTATTAGGATTAAATCCTAAAATGATTAATAGTAATGTTGATATTTTAACTTTTATTAAAGAAATAAATGAAGAATTTAAAAAAAATTATTATCCTTTTATACATTCAAAAAAAGTTGATAAAACTCAAATTAAATTAGCAATATTAAAAAAATATATGTCTGATGAACCAGAAAGAGTTATAATATTTAATAAAGAAAAATGTAAAATTAAAATAATTCAAATTAATGTAAATAAACAATTTAGTGGATTTTTATTTAATTTAACTTTACTTTCAAAAGAAGAAGAAGAAATGAATATTAATACAACTTTTAATAATAATAAAACTATATCACAAACTAATATAAAAACATTTAAAACTGAAAAAGAAAAAACAATTATTAAAATATCAAAAACAAAAAGAAGTTCTATTACAAATTCAGCAAATGAATTTAAAGATATAAATAAAAATTATATCCCTCAAAGTAATGAAATTTTATTTAATTATAATGAAAAAGCTTTTTTTTTGAATAAAAATAAAGAAAATGTAAAAAAGGAAAAATCAAATAATGATTTAACAATGATTTTAAAACAAAAATTTTTAGAAAAAAAATTAGAAATTGAAAAAGAAGAAAAATCATCATCAGAAGAATCATCTGATTATTCAGAAAATTCATCTGATTCAAGTAATTCAAGTTCAAATAATGAATTATCTTCTTTTTCATCTTCAATTGAATTGGAAAAACTAAATAATTTAAATAATGAAATTGAAAAAGGAAATAATTATTATAATGTAAATTTAAAAAAAATAAATTATTCAATATATAATTTTCAAACAAATACTTTTATTACTTTACCAAAAGTAGAAATAGGAAAAATTGAAGAATTAATTCAAATTGAAAATAAAAAAAATGAAAAAAAATTAGTAGAAACGAATAAACCTAATTTATTATCACATGAAGAAAAAATTCAAATTGGAACTGAATTAATATTGCCTGAATTAGAAAGAAGAAGTAAAATTTTTTATATGAAAAATAAAGCTTTTTTTGAAAAAAAATTATTTTCAAAAAAATTAAGTGATAATATTTTAATTAGTCTAATAATTCAATTTATTCATATTTTAATTATAGTTTTATTAGGTTCTTTAATAATAATTTTTTGTACAGATAGTAAAAATTCAATTCAGAAACTCCTTCAAACAATAATTTTTATGGTTAATTTATGTGATAATTCAAATATTATATTTTCATATTCAATATTTCTTGTTTTAATTCAAAATGAAAAATATACAAATTATTATTATACAAAAGAAGTGTTTGAGTACCTTTGTAGAGACACCTTATTAAATGTTTATTATGAATTATCAGAACTAATTGTAGAATTAATTTCAAGAATGGATATGATGTCCAAAAATTATCAAAATAAAATATATGATTTACAATTAACTGTTTATATAATTGATGATCAATTAAATTTAAATAAATATATAACAGATGTGATAACAATTTTAAGAGAGACTAATTTTGCTGTTTATAATTTAGCTAATACAGAAGATAAAGATATTAGTTTTAAAAATTTAGATTATAATTTTATTTTTTATAACACTAATGATGAATTTATTGAAGGCATTAATAGTTTAGTGGATATTTCTATAAACGAATTTAATAATAAATATAAAAATTTGATTGTAAAAATATTTTTATCAATTATATTTATCTTTATTATTTTATTTTTATGTTTTTTATGTACATATAAAGGAATAAAACTTATAATTAAAGAAAAAGAAAAATATTTAAAATTTTTTTTTTATATTGATGTTAATTATATTAGGAATAATATTTCTAAATGTCAAAAATATATAAATTTGAATAAAAAATCAGGTTTTGATTCAAAATATTTGTTATCAAATCCTCAAGTTAAATTAGAAAATGAAAGTAATGAAGATGAAGAAGAATTTTCACAATTATCAATTAATGCAAAAAGTATAGAATCTTTTAAAAATTCTCTAAAATATAATCAATTGAAAAAAAACAAAAATATTCAAACAAATTTCATTTCTGAGAAGAGAAATTTTTCCATTAATATATTTATTTATTTCATTTATATTATTATTTTGATTATAACTTTAATTTCTATTTTAATTGGAAATAAATATTATTATGATAAAATAAATCATTTAATAAAACTTTATAATCTCTTAGTTTTGCATAGAACAACTTTTTTAATCTTATATAATTATTTACGAATTTTAATAATATATTCTTCATTTAGAATGAAAAATGATTATTTAGAACAAAAGATTCTTAAAATTACAGAATATTTTTCTTCAATTTTTCAAGTGCATCAAATATATCAAAATCAAATTAATTCAAACATATCAACATATGGATTATATGAATTATCAAATAAAATATATCAAAATGTATCAAAAAATTCTCTTTGTCCATATTATAATGAAATATCAATTGAACTTAATTTATCATGTGAAAATTTAGCATCAAACATTTCAAATTATGGTATGTCGCCATTAATGATTTATTATATTCATTCAATGGAAGATATTTTACAAAATATAATTAAAAAAATTAATGAAGCCCAAAATTCGGGTTTTATCTTTGATGAATTTATTTATGGAACTGAAGAATATAAAAATATTTTACCAAATAATACTGAAGATTTAGAAAGATATAATGAATTAAATCCTTTTAATTTAATTAATTTAGAACAATTAAAACATTTAAATATTTTAAATGAAAGAATTTTTAAACCTGCACATAAAGAAATAACTGATTCAATTAGTTTAGATATATATAATATATTACAAAAAATTGAAAAACATCAAAATGGATTAATTTTATGCTTTTTTTTAACTATTTTAGTATTTAATATTATTCTATATTTTCCTTTTTTATATAAAAAAAATGATGAAATTAAACAAGTTAAAAAAATGCTTATATTAATTCCTCAAAATATTTTATATGAAATTTTAGTTGATGAAGATAAAGAAAAGGAAAAAAAAGATACTTAAAATTTCTAATTATATATATATATATAATTTTATACTTAAATTCTAAATTATTCTTTCTTTATTTTAATTAAATATTAATATTATTTTTTTTTTTATTTAATTTTCAAAATCTAATTTATATTTTTTTGTTATATTTGTAAATTTTTTTGATCTTTCAGACATGCATTTATTTCTATTATTTTTATCATGAATATTTTTATTAAAATTATTAATTTTAATTCCTTGAATAATATTTATATTTGAATTATATAAATTTTTATTTTTATTCTTTTTATTTCCAATAAATAATTTCTCAGATATTTCTCTAGTTGAAGAATTATCACTTCCTAATTCAAAAGTTATTTTATTATTATTTTTTTTTATTTCAGGACTTGAATAAATAATATTTTTATTAATAAATACTTGACTTTGAGAAATCTTTTTTGTTTTTTTTAAAAAATTTCTACTTATTAAATTCCCATAATCAGTTTTTCTTTGATTTATTTTTTCTTTAAATTTCCTTTCAGAATTAAAAAATTGAGAATTCGATTTTTGATAAAAATTTTTTTGATTTGAATTTCTATTTCTAATATTCAATTTTTTTCTTATATTATTATTATCTAACAAAAGATTATTATTATTAGTCATAAAATATGTTAATATATTTTTTTCTGAGTTAGTTGTTTTATAAGATAATTTTTTATTATTATCTTTTCTTTTTTCTGAATTTTTATTTTTGATTTCAATTAATTTTTTTTGTGAAGTTTTTTCATCTTTTTTAATATATTTATTCATAAAATTGTCAATTAATTCTAAAATTTCAAATATTCTTTTTTCTAACATATCAATTTTTTTATCATTATCATCATCATTATTACTTAATATTATTGGTTCTTTAATATTATTTTTTTCTGATAATTTATTTTTTATAAAAGACATTGAACATTTTTTTTTTCCTGAAGAACAAAATATTAGATTTTTTAGTGATTGATCTTTTGGTAAATATAAATTTGAAATATTTGTTATTTTTAATGTTTTATTTGATTTTCCTGAAGAAGATTTTTTCATTTTATTCTCCTTTTTTTTCATATAAATTGAAAAATAATTTTCATCTAAATTATCCATTTTATAATTATTTTTAAAAATAAAATATTTATTTTTCTTTTTATCTAATTAATAAAAAGAAATAAATAATTTAATTATATATTCAATAATTATAATCAATCAAAAGTTATTGAAAATATAAATAAAATAAAAAGTATATATACTGTTCTATAATTATAATTATATTTAAAATAATTAGAATGAGTACAGGAGAATTTATAAAAATGACAAAAGAAGCAAGAGAAATTTTTGATTCTTATGATTCAAATAATGATGGAAAAATAGAAAAATCAGAATTGAAATTAATATTAAACAATATTTCCAAAAAATTAGGTTTGCCTTTACCTACAGATAATGATATTAATAAAGGTTTTAAACAACTTGATAAAAATAATAATAATTTACTTGAATTTGATGAATTTATTGTTTTTTATAAACAAGTTTATGATCAATTACATTAAAGAAGCCTTAATAAATATAATTTTTAATTAAAATATAAATTTTTAATTTGAATTAAAAGAATTGCTTTTAAATTTTCTAAAAGATGAAAAAAAATGTCTAATTTAAAATAAAAAATTAATTATTTTTAACGTCAAAAATAATAAAAAATTAAATAAATTAAAAAAATAAAAATAATAAAAATAATTTTGTCTTTCAATCATTTCAATATAAATTTAATATTTAATTAAAAGTATAAATATATAATTGAAAAAAGTATTTTTATTTTATTATCTATATGTTATAACTTTTTATAAATTATTTTTAGTTAAATATTAATATGACTTAATTGATAACCTTTAATTAAATCTTTATCAAGATGCATAATTTGTTTATCTAAATTTCTAATTTTTTTTTCCAATTTTTTTCCTTTTAAATCAAAAGAATATCTTTGATAAATAATTTTTTTTATATTATTAAAATCATAATCAGTAACATTATTTTTAGTTTTATCAATAACTTTATAAAAATGAATAAAATCATTTTTTTTTTTGATAAAATTATCTGAAATATAATTTAATTTTTTTTCTTTAATAAAATTATTGTCATATTCAATTAAAGAATTAGGTAAATTTTCAGATAAAATAAATCTTTTTTTTTGATAATTTAAAAAAGTATTTCTTAAATTATTTTCTTTATTAATTTCAACATTTTTTTTATAATATAAAATATTACTATTCCTAATATTTTGTTTTTTTAAATTTTTACTACTTAATTTTGGTGATACTATTCTACTAAGTCTAATTGGTGTTTTTGTTTTTGTTGTTCCTGGAAATGCTAATCCAAATTTATTTAAATGAAATTTTCTTCTAATATGGTCTTTTTCTACTGAATCTATTAAATCTTTCATTAAATTATTATATTCTTTTATTTCTTCATTTTTTTCACTTATATTTTTATTTAACTTAGATATATTATTTGGTTCTGTCTTATTTATTGTGTAATTATCAATATTATTATCTTCATTTTGTTTATTTTTGTTTTTTTCTTGATTTAAATTTTGGAGATAATATACTCTTTTTTTAAGTCTTCTTATAAAATTTAATTCTTTTTCTTCTTTTTTTGAAACTTTATTAACACGAAAATAAGGTTTTAAATTATTTCCTTCAATTAATAAGGATCTTTTAAAAATATTTTTTTCAGTAAAATTTAAATCAGGTTGTTTATAACCTTTTTGAATATATGTATTTATTAAATCAAAAAAAGGGCTCGTAATTATATCATTTTTAATTTTTGTTTCTTCATTTGATTTTTCTCTATAATTTAAATAACTTTGAAGAAAATCATCAGAAATTGATTTTAATTGTAAATATTCTTTTTTATTTGATTTACTTTTTATATCATAATCTCTTAATTGTTTTCTACAGATTTTATTTATTTTCTCATAATTTATACTATTATTCAATTTTATATATTTTCTATTTGAATATATATAACTATTTGCTCTTCTTTTATATTTTTCATTATTCATATTTTTTAAAATTTTTATTTTTATTTTAATAATTACTTTTTTAAGAAATTTTATTAATTTATAAGAAATTGAATACATTTTTAACATTTTTTATTTATTAATGAATTAAACTTTAACACATACAAAAATAAAAAAAAACAAAAATTTTTAAAATAATTTTTAATTTTTTTATCTATTCTCCAAAAAAAAAGTAAAAAATGGAAGAAACAAAAAATGAAAAATTAGAAAATGAATTAATAGAGAACAAAAAACAAAATAAAAAAAAGCCAAAAGGTTTTAACATATTTCACTTTAACGAAGAGATAATACAAGGAATAAAAAATATAGGATACAAAAATCCAACACCAATTCAAAAAAAAGTAATTCCAGAAATATTATCAGGATTTAACATAATAGCCCATTCAAGAACAGGAAGTGGAAAAACTGCTTCATTTTTATTACCAATAATACAAAAATTAAAATGTCATTCTAAAATTTTTGGAACAAGATGTTTAATATTATCTCCAGTTAGAGACATTGCATTTCAAACTGGAATTTTTTTAAGAAAATTAGGTAAATTTACAGATTTAAAATATTGTTTAATTTCAGGTGGAAAAAATTTTGATGATCAATTTGAAAAATTAGCAATGAATCCTGATATTATTATTGCTACTCCAGGAAGAATTTTACATCATATTGAAGAAGGAAGTTTACAATTAAAAAAAATTGAAATTATTGTTATTGATGAATGTGATAAAATGATGGAATTAAATTTTGGAGAACAATTAAAAAATATTTTGAGAAATTGTCCTATTAATAAACAAATTATTTTACTTTCTGCAACTATACAAGAAAAATTAAAAATTTTTTTAAAAAGTGGTATTGTTAAAGAATATAAAATTATTAATATTGAAGATGAAAATAAAATTCCTGAAAAGTTAAAAATTCATTTAATTTATTGTAGAAAAGAAGAAAAAATATATTCTTTAGTTGCATTATTTAAAAAAAATATTATTGATATTAATAAAGAATTAACAATTATTTTTGTAATGACAAAATTTCATTGTGATTACATACAAGAAATATTAAAATATTGGGATATAAATTCTTTAATAATTTATGGTTCAATGGAACAAAATTTAAGAAATAAAAATATGGAAGAATTTAAAAAAGGAAGAATTAAAATATTAATTGTGACTGATGTTGCATCAAGAGGAATTGATATTCCTTTTTTAGATAATGTTATTAATTTTGATTTTCCAGATTCTGAAAATTTATTTATTCATAGAGTTGGTAGAACTGCAAGATTAGGAAGAATTGGTAAAAATTTTAATTTAATTTCTTCTATTGAATTACCTTATTTTTTTGATATTAAATATACTTTAGGAAAAAAATTAATTTTATCTAATGATGATGATAATATTAAAAAAGAAGATACAATTGATAATTTTAATACAATAAGTTTTGGCTCAATTCCAGAAAAAGTAATTCAAGAAATTAAAGATTGTAAAAGTGATTATTTATTTAATTCAAAATTAGATATTGAAGAATTGGAAATTTCTATGAAAAGAGCTGAAAAAAAAGGTATTTCTTTTATGCAAAAACCAAGTAAATTTGGTGTTCAAGAATCAAAAAAATTATTAAGTGAATTTGATATGAAATATCATCCATTTTTTGAAGAGAAATATTATGATAAAGAAAAAATGGATTTTTTAAAGAAATTAAGTAATTATCATCCTAAAGAAAGTTATTTTCATAGAGTTGGTGAAACTACTGTTAATGAAAATGTTATGGATGAATTTAAAAAAAAAGTTGATTTATATAAAAAAAGAAAAGAAATGGAAAAAGAAAAAGAAAAAATTTTATTAAGTAAAAATACTAATTTATTAAATGAAGAAGAAGATGAAAAAATTTCTGATAATGATAAAGAAAATCAAAATGAAGAAAAAGAAATAAAATTATTAAATAAAAAAACAAAAAGATCAAAAATAAAAAATTTTAAAAATTTATCTCAATATATGAGTGAAACACAAGATAAAAATTCAAAATCACTTTGGGGAACAGAAAAACCTTTAAAATTAGATGAATTAACTTTAAATATTAATACAGATGATACTATGGAAAAAATAAAAAAAACAGTTTGGAATGAAAAAAAGAAAACTTTTGTTATAGAAAAATTTGATGGATTTGGTAGAAAAATTAAAAATGAAAGTGGAAAATTAGTTAAAAAAAATGAAAATTATCATCCTTATAAAAATTGGAAAAAGAAAAATAAAACGTCTATTCAACAAGTTGGTGAAATTGAAAAAGAATATAATTTAAATAGTGCTAAAGAAAGATTAATGGAGAAAAAAAATTTAAAAAATAAAAAAAATGATATGAAAAGTATTGATCAAGTTTTAAAAGAAAAAAAGAAAAAGTTTAAAGAATTACAGAAAAAAAATAAATTATTTTCTAAAAGACAATTAAGACAACAACAATTAAAAAATAGAATAAATTTAAATAGTAAATCACAGACTTTTATTAAAAGGAGAGTTAATAGAAGGAGAAAAAAAAATAAATAAAAAATAAATAATAATAATAAATAAAATATTTTAAATTTTTGTTTTATTTATATTTTTCTATTTTTGAAAAATTTATTTTTTAAAAAATGGAAAATGATGATGGAAAAATTATAGAATCAATGATAATAAAAAATAAAAATCCAAAACCAAAAATTGAACAAAACTCAAAAATAAGTATTATAAATTCTATAATAGATTTTTGCAAATCTAATAAAGGACAAGCTACAAAAAAAGAAATAGAAAAACATTTAAATATTCAAATTAATTCAAATTTTTTAAAAAATATATCAGAATATAAAAAGTTAATATATAGTGAAGATAAAGAAATTTTTCAATTACATAGTGAATATAATTTAAGAAATATAAATGATTTAAAATCAAAAATTAGAGATAGTGATTATGGATTATTAGAAGATGAACAATTGAAAACATCATATCTTGGAATAGAAAAAGATTTAGAAATTTTAAAAAATGAAAAGTTTGTAAAAGTTATTTTTAATACTGAAAAAAAAATAAATGTTTTATTTTTTAGAGATATGAGTGATCCATATGAAAAAAAAATTACTGATCCTAGAAATGAAGAAGCTCTTAAAGAAATAAGAAAAACTTGGAATGAATTAGATACTAGTCAAATTACAAGGAATACTAATTATTATTTAAATAAAAAAGTA